>TARA_R110002124_G_scaffold281837_1_pt1 | contig 30565 bp, 26 predicted proteins | sample TARA_R110002124 | Tara Oceans TARA_R110002124 (sample SAMEA4397445) | marine metagenome | biome: Polar Biome; feature: [SRF] surface water layer (ENVO:00010504); material: water (ENVO:00002006), including particulate matter (ENVO:01000060) such as... | depth 5 m
CCGGACTCTAATCACTTCTGGAGGAGTTTTAAGGGGTCACGTCACGGGATGTACGCAATTGTTCAGCATTTACCGAAACCTTGGCCTGCGAACCCATGATTTCCATCAATACCCAGACACGCCGATCCGGTGAAACCTTGTCAACCTCAGCCACGAAATTGGCAAACGGGCCTTTTGTCAAAGTCACTTTGTCGCCGGGCTTCAGAAGCTTTGGCGGCAACAAAATGCCTCGGGCATCGCATCGCATCGCGAGTTGTACCATCAATTCCGGGGGAACCATTGCCGGCTTCTGGCCGAAGCTGACGAGTCGCGAGATTCCGTAGGTCGAATTGACGGTATGCCACAACCCTCGCTCCACGTCGAAGGCTACGAAGATATAGCCCGGGAAAAGTGGCCGCATAACCGTAACATTTTTGCCATTCCGCCACCGCGCTTCTTCTTCCAAAGGCAAAAAAGTCTTGAAGCCTTGCCGCTTAAGATGCCGATCCGCTAAATTGGCGCAATTCGGCTTCAACTGCGCTAGAAACCAACTCTTATCGCGATCGTGCAATGTCATCTTGAGCCTCCGAGAATTAGGGGTCCATTTATCGCCCAAGTTCGGCTAGGCGCAAGAAGGATTCCCACCGGATATTATATCTGGAAGAACACCACCGAAAGCAAGCTTTACCAACCGCTAGAAAATGATTGCTGGCGCGGATTCCCGTTCGACTGGTGGCAACATCATTCTAAAAATAGGGAAACCTCGCGGTCAACTTTTGAAGCTCATTCCTTTTCACGAAAAGGATAATTCCGCATCGAACTTCGGAGCGGTATTTCTATCTGAGGCTAGAGTATGACTTCTATCGTTTCGCCTAGCCTCCAGCGCTTATGAATGCGATAAGTTTGACTAGACTTTTTCAGCGCAGTATGTCGTGTAAAATAAGAGGAAAAGATCCTACAGATAGTAAAGTTAATAATCGGGAAGGTGGGCCACAGTGCCGCGTTTCAGGTCTTTTTGATCTGGGCTGTTGCGTCTGAAAAAATAGCATCCATCTCACTTTGTGGCTTGTGTGCAAGTATGGCAATCGCTATCGCTCAACTTTGAGCGATGTATGTTCTATGCATCGGATTGATGTTCTCGAAACAGGGTGCCTGAAGGCAGCCCTTGTGCGGTAGCCTGCAAAAAATCTAGAAAAAATGGTCAGCAAGCGCACTAAGCTTCAGGAAGAAACTCACTTCCGCGTCCTTCGTCTCTTGGAGCAAAACCCAGAAATGTCACAGCGGGAACTGGCTAAAGCAGTCGGAGTCAGCGTGGGGGGCATGCATTATGTCATTAATGCGCTAATGCAAAAAGGGTTGTTGAAACTGGGCAATTTCACTGCGTCAGAAGACAAGCGGCGGTATGCGTATATACTCACGCCAAAAGGGGTCGCTCGAAAAGCCGCACTGACTCGACAGTTCTTGGCTTGGAAGGTAAAAGAATATGGCGCCCTCAGGGAGGAAATTGAACGGTTGCAGTCTGAACTTTCCAAAGGCGAACCGGACAGGTCTTGAGCATGAAACCTTGTGCTGTGTTTACGTTCTGTTGAGGGCATGAGGTTGCGTCTGTCCAATATTTCCTAAAGCGCGTCTCTGCGCTCCCATCCCCGAGAAAATACTTTGATATGACGAGGAGGGTGATCCGCGGGACTGTCAAGCCCACATCCCGTAAATCGCATTCCGTGATAAAATAATTTTGAAGATTTGATCCACGATTTTGAGGCTTCTATGAAAAAGATATTAATGGTGTTTGGAACAAGACCGGAAGCCATCAAGATGGCGCCGGTTTATGATGCGCTCAAAAAGACCTTTGGTCTTGACGTTCGTGTTGCTGTCACCGCGCAGCATCGAGAGATGCTTGATCTGGTGCTGAAACTGTTTGAGGTGGAACCCGACTATGACCTCAATGTCATGAAGCCCGGTCAAGGGCTGACGGGGATCACAGGAGCGGTACTGGCCGGACTGAAGCCAATCCTAGAACAATTCTCGCCAGATTTGGTATTGGTGCACGGTGATACCACAACGACACTTTCGGCATCGCTCGCGGCCTATTATCAGCAGGTCACTGTTGGCCACGTTGAAGCCGGATTGCGCACGGGAGACATTTATTCGCCTTGGCCCGAAGAAATCAATCGTAAGGTGACTGGCGCGATCGCCCGACTACACTTCGCACCAACAGAGAAAGCGGCTGCGAATTTGAGAAATGAGGCAGTGCCGGATACGTCGATTTCCGTTACGGGAAATACCGTCATTGATGCTTTGCTTGAAATGGTTATACGGCTTGAAAGCGATCCAGAGCAAAGTGCAGTATTTGATAAAGATTTCGGGATTGATCCAACAAAGCGCATGATTCTTGTCACCGGTCACCGGCGCGAAAGTTTCGGGGACGGTTTCCAGCGGATTTGCGAAGCGCTCACGACGCTCGCGCAACGCGAAGACGTTCAGATCATTTATCCGGTCCACTTGAATCCGAATGTTAAAGGTCCGGTCGAGGCCAGCCTAGGCGCGCTTGAGCGAGTCCATCTCATCGCGCCGCAGGATTACCTGCCTTTCGTTCACTTGATGCGACGCGCCCACATCATCCTCACGGACTCGGGCGGGGTGCAGGAAGAGGCTCCGTCGCTGGGAAAGCCCGTTCTTGTGATGCGCGATACGACAGAACGACCGGAAGCGGTGGATGCTGGGACGGTCAAATTGGTAGGAACAGACACTGATTTGATTCTACGTGAAGCTATAATCCTTCTCGACGATACCGCTGCCTACGAGACGATGGCACGCGCCCACAACCCATATGGCGACGGGCTTGCCTCTCAGAGAATCTGTGATGCCATCTTGACTTATTTCAATATAGACGAGGATTCAAAGTGATGCCGGCGCAGTCTATCAAACGCATTTCCGTCGTCGGGCTCGGCTATATCGGGCTACCTACCGCAGCGATGTTTGCATCTCGAAAAATTGAAGTTGTTGGTGTGGACGTCAACCAGCATGTAGTCGACACGATCAATCGGGGCGAGATTCATATCATTGAACCGGATCTCGATATGGCGGTTCAGGAGGCAGTCAAAAACGGTTATCTTCGCGCGACTACTACGCCAGAGCCTGCAGACGCCTTCCTGATCGCTGTTCCCACCCCATTCAAAGGCGATAACCATGAACCGGATCTCTCGTATATCGCGGCCGCGTCGCGGGCGATTGCACCTATTTTGCAACCGGGGAATCTTGTCATCCTGGAAAGCACTTCGCCAGTGGGGGCTACCGAGGCAATGGCCGGGTGGCTCGCCGATGCGCGGCCGGACCTGACGTTTCCACAGACTGTAGGCGAGGCGTCCGACATACGAGTGGCACATTGCCCCGAACGAGTTTTGCCTGGCAAGGTCATGCAGGAGCTCATCACGAATGATCGAGTGATCGGAGGCCTCACTAACGCTTGTTCGGCAAGGGCAGTTGATCTTTACAAGACTCTCGTGACCGGCGAATGCTTGGCCGCCACCAGCCCACGGATTGCCGAGATGACCAAGCTGACTGAGAATGCCTTCCGAGACGTCAACATCGCTTTTGCCAATGAACTCTCGCTGATCTGTGATGAACTCGAAATTGACGTTTGGGAGTTGATCCGTCTCGCCTCCCGGCATCCGCGGGTGAATGTGCTACAGCCCGGCCCCGGTGTTGGAGGACACTGCATCGCAGTCGACCCATGGTTCATCGTTTCATCTTCACCCCAAAAGGCAAGGTTGATCCGCACAGCACGGGAAGTCAACGATGGAAAGCCCGATTGGGTGATCGAAAAGGTTCGCACGGCCATCGGCGCGTACTTGATGGAAAATCCTAGAAAGACCGCCTCTGACCTCATCCTCAGCGTTTATGGTTTGACGTTTAAACCAGACATAGATGATCTGCGGGAAAGCCCCGCATTGCGCATTGCCACCGTCCTCTCGCAGGAGCACACGGGCGCGCTTCTGGTGGTTGAGCCCAATATTACGGAGCTTCCCGTCGGACTTGGCAGGGCCGAACTGGTAACGATGGAGGAAGCCCACAGTCGCGCTGATATTCATATCTATCTGGTCGCACACAGCGAATTCAAGGTTGTGACCAAGCAGCCGCAGATTGCCGTCGAAATTGTGAAGATTGGAAGGTAGATCACCTATGTTCACGCCAATACACGAGGTTGCAAAAGGATAAAAATGGCGCATACGCTGCGACATATCGAAGCATCAATGACGCCCGCGAGGCACACAGATGCCATGCGCAGGACGCTAGAGCTACTGCTTTGGGCCGCGCTCGCTTTTATTGCTGCACAGCGATTCACGGCACCTTCCGTCGCCGGCTATATTTGCCTGCTGCCGTGGGCCGCCGCTATTGTGAGCTTCAAGAGCAATGTTCCCCGCCGCAATGCTTTGCTACTCTTGGCCTTGTTGTGGTCTACTGATAACGCTGTCGGAATGGGTTTAAACCAGGATGGGAGCTATGGGGCCACGCCCGGAGTCGTGCGTTATCTAGTCTACGTTACCGTCATAGTGGCTATCATTTCAAATACCGCGGTCCGGCGTTCGGGCCTTATTGGGACATCCATAGCCGCCCTGTTTTACCTCGCCATCACGGCATTTTTTGCCGACAAGGGTTTGAGCGGCTTTCAAATGGCGCGGGATTGCTTAATCCTGGCGTTGGCTGGTCTTATCTTCAGCTTCAGGAGCAAAAATCCCATTGGAATTAATCTTGAGCTCCTCATGTTCGCGATGACCGGCTATTTGTTGTCCGAATGTGTGAATTTCTTTATATTTGGCAGTGTTTGGTATGGCGAATATATGAACTATAGCACTACCAAATATCTAATCGTCCTGCCGTCTCTTATAGCGCTCTTAGCTCGGAGACCTCTGGCGGCTCTTGGCTTGATTGCCCTGACTGTCCCAGTACTAGTAGGATACACTCACAGAACCCTGTTCCTTGCCTATATCGTTACAGTTCTTGTCATCGTTACATTTTTTTCAATACGCCAAGGAGAAATGAAACGGATTTATTTCGTTGGGGCAATCTTTTTGGGCGGTCTGATCGCAGCTGTTGCTGATGTCCAGTCAGCCTTATTTAATTTTAAGTCGCTGGCCTTATTTGATATAATACAATTTTATGGTACAGATGCATTGGAAATGCTTGATCCAGTGCGTTACGCTTCGTCAGCCATCTACTTTCAGTTGCCCTTGTTCGAGCTGCTATTTGGGCGCGGCTTTGGTAGCGGCATGGCCGACCCGACCGGTGCGCTTAATTTCGTAAGGGCTGACCAATCGGCCTTCTCAATCGAGGAACTAAGTTCCGGATATTTCTTTAGTTTTCATGATGTCTGGGTAGATATCGGTCTACGTTTTGGGCTTCTACCCTTAGGAGCCTTTCTAATTTGGTTTGCCCGCCAACGCCCTGCAGATAGCCGCGAGGGCGTTGCGATCTGGTTTCTGGTTTTAATTGGAATCATTTCCGCATTTTATGGCACTTCCGGCCTTGTTTCACTGTTTTTCTTGCTCCGTGTGTTGGAAAGCTATCGCACAGATCATGCATAGAGGCGCGGCGTTCTCGGAGTTCCGATTACTGCTGGTAGCAAGCTTGGCGCTTTCAATGCTGAGCTATATAACAAATATTTTCCTGGCCAATGCAATGGGTCCGGACATCTTCGGAAACTACTCTTATGCACTCGTTCTGGGAGCGCTATTTGGCCAGTTGGTCTTTTTTGGTACCGCAGAGATGGGCGTCAGGTTGAAAATCAATCATGGGGACGCCGCGCTAGACTGGATACTGACTCTAAAAATAGTCAACTTCGGGCTACTTTTGGCGACCGCCCTTGTTAGCGCCTTGTTCAGGGGTGACGCTTTACTAATATTTGGGGTAATCGTAGCCCTGAATTCGCTATGCTTTGCAACTCATTATGAAGTCCAAGGTAGAAATGTTCGCTATGCTATAATATTCCTTGTAGAACGTGCGCTGATCACTGCCACTATTTGGTTCGGCCTACTGGTGTTGGATGCTAGCTATATGATATGGGTATTTGGTACCCTTGCGGTTTTTCAAGGTGGGTCCGTTGCATTTCAATATTCGGAAAACCGACAGTACAGGATATGCCTTGATCTTCGGGCGCTTTTTATAGCCTATAAAGCAGGAATATATGTTCTTTCCTTTGAGTTATCCAAGTTTTCTTTTGGCGGAATCACAAGACTATTGATTTTTAACCAACTGGGAGATGAACGCTTGGGAGTTTTTTCGACCGCTTGGCAATTCGTCCCATTGTCCACACTTTTCTTGGCCCAGGCCACAAAAGCATGGCGGTTGCGAATTACTGAGTGCGTAGACTCCGGCGATACCTCTGCCGTCTGGAGGCATATCCGGGCGCTAGTAATTGTGGTGATGCTCCCAACCCTTTGTGCAACGGGAATTTTTTTCGTCGTGGGGGATCGCATCATCGCATCGCTATTTTCTACAGAGTATAGTGATGCTGGCCAACTGATGCCCTATATAGGGGTATATTTCTTGGTCATCGGCTTCGATAGCATAGTAATACTTTTGGCCATAGCAACCTCAATGGCTCGGTATGCCAGCATAATATACCTTTTTTTTGGCGGCCTCACTGTGCTCGCCTGTCTGTTTCTGATGGAAGGCCGCGGGCTTCCAGCCTACTTGGTTGCAATTGTGGTTGGACACTTCTCCGCCACAATAACTCTGGCCTTTTTTACGAAGCGTAGCCTGAGAAGAGCTCTTCATTGTCCCCGAAATATAGCGCATACCAGTTGATTTCTTGCATGCAAGTGTTGGGAAAATCCTTCCTAAGATCTGGAGATGGGCTAGATGGAGCGAAAGACATGCGGCTGGGCGAGATATGGTGAAACGACGAAATACCAATCACTTTTTCGGCTTAGTGAGCGCTATAGTGGATTGTGGTTCCGAGCACCATTATCAACACCGAGGCGGATCACCTGACTCGCCCGCTCGGATCCCGCCGTTTCGAACTAGGGTCGTCTCTCCGGTTCACAACCTGGACGCACCACGGAGCACGATCTCAACCGCGGCGTCGACAGAAAAAAAGAGCGAGAGGGCCCAGTGAGTATCTGTATATTTTCTATGATCGCTAAGTGGCAACGTACGTGAGAATATTAATTGTAGGGGTAAATGGGCAGGACGGCCAACTGATCGCCGAGCATCTGGCTCGACTTGGACATCGCATCACTGGCATTGGAAGGCAACCGCGAGCGGCCGAAGCGATTGCCAACTGGTTAGAAGGCTATAGTGCGATGGAAGTGGGGCAACGATCGCACGAGTATTCGCAATTGTTAGAGCGGGTGAAGCCTTCTGCTGTTTTTTACTTGGCTGCAGTCCACGGCTCCTCCGGTACACAGCTCGAAGACGCTTGGGAAGCCCTGCAAACAACAAGCATTCTGGGGCTTAATCATTCACTCGAATACGCTCGCTTGAACGAAGGCGTCCGTGTGATCAATTTTAGCTCTTCGAGAGTGTTTGGCAGATATCATGACAAGTTTCTTTCCGAAGGCACGCTCAGGCATCCAGATGACCTCTACGGCGTGGTAAAAAACAACGCCGACGGCTTGGTTAATTTTTATCACAGCGTTCACCAAGTGAAGGCTACCTCGCTCATACTATTCAATCATGAGTCAAGGTTGCGGGGGGCCGATTTCTTTTCAAAGAAACTAGTTGAGGAAATTCATAGTCTCTCAAACGGTGGCAGAAGCATACACAATTTTATGACACTCGATTTCTGGAAAGACTGGGGCCTAGCCGACGAATACATGAAAATCATTGCCCACGGTTTTCAACGCTTAGAGCGCCCTAGCTATATCGTTGCCACTGGTCACACGATCCATACCTGCCAGTTAATTTCTGATATATGCCGAGAGATTGGGATTGACGACAGTGCTTTTTTTGGGTGTGAAAAATCTGCGTCGCGGCGCAGTTCAGTCGGAGCTCCCCCGCCTTGGACAGCCTCTCCAGCGGCGTTGTTGGAGGACACGGGGAGCGCTCCTCAAATCTGGGGTAAGGAAGTGTTTTTGAGCTTACTGGAACAGATGAACCATGAAACTTGACAAGCTCGTAATAATAGATTGGCTTTCGCCTTCGACTCATGAAAATTTCAATCGTTCGTTTATTGAAGCATTGTCTGGTTCGTTTCAAAGAATGTATGTGTATGAAAAGTTCCCATCGCTAAACGACCCTCGGGTGACAGAACTCAAAAGGCCGCATAGTCGCTGGCAGCATGCAATGCAGATATTAACGCTAGTCGCGAAAGATCATTCCAATGATCCAGTTCTGCTGCTGTCATATGACCAGAAGTTCATCCCGCTTTTCCGACCTTTTTTTAAGCGAATATTGGCCTTCGAGCATAATACCACGCCGGAGGCAGGGGCGCTAAAAAATGTGCTGTGGCAGGCGACGTTTACACGGTCCCTGAGACGCTTGGCTCAGTTCCCCCAGCAACAAGAACGTCTGTCTGACTTGAAGCAGAGGGTGCGTTACCTGGGCTCACCTCTATCTCATTCGTCTCAAAAGCTGACCACCGCGACCTCGGACTCCCCAATATTTTTGCTCCCCAGCGCCCGAAGCGACCCCATGGCTCTCGTCCCGTTTCTCACATTGTTCGAAGGTACAACGCTGGTCAGCAAGGCCGCAAGCGAAAGCTTCATCGAGAGTGCGCTCCAAGCCAGGGTACGGGTGGATGTCCGCAAAAGTCTCGAGTTTCATGAAAACGGTTTCGCGGTGAGTGGTGTTATCGTGACCGTGCCATCGCCAATCAGAGGTTCGGGCTGGGTAAACGACGCGATTGGCAATGCTATACCAGTCATCTCGGCCACAGAGGCCTCAACAGAAATAATCAGCCGGACATTCCCCGGTTTGGAATTCATTCAGCTGCACGGGAACGTGAATAGAGAGGCATTTCGTGATACACTCAGAAATGCCCGCCAGCAGGACCATAGCGCATTGATTGAGGCGAATAACCGATCGTTTCAATCTGCCCTCGAGGAAGAGTTGGCAATGTTAACCTAGGTTTCTTCAGATACTGATCAGCGGAGGCCCATCTGTAACGAAGTTTCAGAGCGTCGGAAAAAGCAGTTGAACATTCCCCATGACAAAACAAAACATATTACCCTAGAGAAACGTCGAGAAATTTTTTATCAGAAATGAAAGAGTAAAATGACCAAAAAGGCATTGATCACTGGTATCACCGGGCAGGATGGTTCCTATCTCGCAGAATTTCTTTTGCAGAAAGGCTATGAAGTTCACGGACTCCGGCGTCGTACTTCCCTCTACAATACGGGTAGAATTGATCATCTCTACAAAGATCGGCATCTCGATAATGTGCGCCTATTTCTGCACTATGGCGACATGACCGACAGCGCTAGTCTAACCCATGTAATTGACAAAGTGCAGCCCGACGAAATTTACAACCTTGCGGCTCAGTCTCATGTCGCCGTTAGCTTTGAACAGCCTGAATATACTGGAAATTCCGATGCTCTGGGCACAATGCGGCTTTTAGAGGCTGTGCGGATTCTCGGATTGACAGAGAAAACGCGTATATACCAAGCCTCAACAAGTGAGCTCTACGGGAAAGTTCAAGAAGTCCCGCAAACCGAGACCACGCCATTTTATCCTCGCAGCCCCTATGGTGTTGCCAAACTTTATGCCTATTGGATCACAGTGAATTACCGCGAAGCGTATGGTATGTATGCATGCAACGGGATCTTGTTTAACCATGAAAGCCCAGTTCGAGGCGAAAACTTTGTTTCGCGCAAGGTTACCATCGCCCTGTCCCGCATCCACCAAGGGCTACAGGACTGTTTATACTTGGGGAACCTCGACGCGAAACGAGACTGGGGACATGCCCTTGATTACGTTCGTATGCAATGGATGATGCTTCAACAGGACACTCCCCAAGATTACGTTATTGCCACTGGCCGTCAATTTTCGGTGCGTGCCTTCGTCGAGCTTGCCGCGAGTAAACTTGGTATTTCGATTACATGGTCGGGCGAGGGTATTGATGAAGTGGGGACGGACCAGAATGGCCGTGTGGTCGTTCGCGTCGACCCTATTTATTTCCGCCCTGCAGAAGTCGAGACGCTACTTGGTGACGCATCGAAGGCTGAAAAAGAGCTCGGATGGCGCCCGGAAATAAGCTTTGAAGAGCTGGTATCCGAAATGGTGGCTTCTGATTCAAAGCTCGCTATGCGCGAAAAACTGATGTTGGAGCATGCATAAACCCTGGCTCGAAGGAATCATGCTTAAATCCAATAGAGAATAAGTCCCGATCTGCTCAAATCCAAGGAACGCACCCATGTCTGAAAATAATATCGCGTCTATTTCAAACTGCCGAATATGCGGTCATGACCAGTTAAAGCCAATTCTAAATCTCGGAGAACAAAAGCTTACCGGGCGATTTCCGGCTCACATAGATGAAACAATAACGGCTGGGCCTCTTTCTATCGTACAATGTGACATGGAGATAGGATGCGGTCTTGTCCAGCTGGCGCATAGCTACGACCTCAACGAGATGTATGGCGAGACATATGGATATCGCTCAGGTCTAAATGAAAGCATGGTCCGCCATCTAGCGGAAAAAGTGACTGATATACTCGAGCGCGGCTGGTTGAAAGACGGCGATATCGTGCTGGATATCGGCTCAAATGATGGAACGACGCTGGGACATTTTCCACGGGAGCAGTTTCGGCTGATTGGGATTGATCCATCGGCAGCAAAATTTAGCGAGTATTACCGAGACGATATCGTCCAGGTGCCCGATTTTTTTGCTGCGGAGAAATTTGACACTTTGTTCCCTGACGAAAAGGCAAAATTGGTCACCTCATTCTCGATGTTCTACGATCTGGAAGCTCCGGTCGCTTTTGCCCAGGACGTATCAACCATACTCGCGCAGGATGGGGTCTGGTGTTTCGAGCAAAGTTACATGCCAGCGATGTTGGCGGCGAATTCTTTTGACACCATTTGCCATGAGCATTTGGAATATTATTCACTCACCCAGATTGTGGACATTCTTGGAAGAGTGGGGCTGAAACTTCTGGATGTTAATTTCAACGACGTAAATGGCGGAAGCTTTTCGGTGTATTGTGGGAAGATCGATGGACCTCATGAAGCCAATTCGGAGGTCATTGATGCGATTTTGAATGAAGAAGGTGCGGCACGCTATGACACGGACGCCCCATTCGATGCCTTCAAATCCCGCGTAGCAGAACAACGCGCAGCGGTTATGGCGTTTCTTAAGAAAGCCCGCGATGAGGGCAAGACAGTTGTAGGTCTCGGCGCTTCTACTAAAGGCAACGTACTTCTGCAATATTACGGAATTACATCTGATCTGTTAAGTTGTATTGCAGAGGTCAATCCTGACAAATTTGGCTGTTTCACTCCAGGAACGCTCATTCCGATCCGTGATCAAAAAGAGGTTCTTGCGGAAAAACCAGACTATCTATTTGTCTTGCCATGGCATTTTCGCGGCTTTTTCGAACAACTGCCGGTACTTGCTGGACACACTTTGGTGTTCCCACTGCCTGAACTTGACATTGTCACCGCGGGGACATAGCCGCTACCAATAAACAGTAACGCTCGGAAACAGGGGATTCGTGGAGTTTTGAGGTTAAAAAGGTTATGAATACGCGAGTATATTGAAGGTATGCTCGAGTGTCTGCGAGGGTGGATACGGGCCTAGCCTCCAAAGTTGAGATGCTAAAAATATTCCGCACGCCAACCCTGGAAGGCGAGAGTACAATGATTACTGGCGCGTGCCCCACAATGCCCCGACGCTACCAATTAGGAAAATAAAAACGGCCAGATGTTAAATCCTTCACAAAAACCAGGGCTTCTTTTTGTCTCGAACAATGATGGCTCTGACATGCGGATAAATAAGGAAATTCATACTCTATCGAAAGCTTTCGACGTGCATTTCCTAGGTATTGGTGAAGCGAGCGACAAGTCATTTGCTCGCGCTCATTGCTCAAGTTTTGCCCTTGTCAGAGGACCGGTGCGATCAATAAGAAGCCTCGCAAATCTTATGTACCTCATAGTGCGAGCACGCCGAAAAATGAAGCTGAAGAGCATTCAAATTGTCGATGAACAGATGCTTGCAGTGATTTGGCCCGCGCTTGTTGGGCGTCGAATTGTGCTTGATGTTTTTGACTCGATTTTTCTTCGTATTGACAAACCAAATGACAAGCTTTGGATCGTCAAATGGATGCTATATTCGTTCGCGTCGAAAGTGATAGTCACAGATGCGAATCGTCAGGAATTATTGGCTTCATTCGCTAAAAAAAAATCCTTGGTGATTCCAAACGTGCCGTTTCGTTCCAAAGCCTCGGAGATCACAAAACAGCGACAAAACACCCTTACAATTGCTTACTTCGGATCACTCGCTGAACTTCGTGGAACAGCTTTCGCACGCAAACTTTTGGAGAGTAAGCTGGATATTCGCGTGGTTTGTGCTGGCTGGCCCGCCGACGAAACATCGGTGCATTTGTTGGACCACCCTTCGGTTGAATATCTGGGTGTCATCAAGCAAGAAGAGGCAAATGAATTTATCGCTCGCGAAGCAGATTACATTCTTTCCGTTTATCCGTCGGGGAACATGAATAACTATTATGCAAGTCCAAATAAACTTTATGATGCAATTCACACCAGGACTCCTCTTGTAATCGGAGATAATGTCAAAGTTAGCGAGTTTGTTCGGGAGCATGGACTCGGATTCGTGGTAAATGACTTGTCGGTTTCTGATCCGGCTACTCTGGTTAAGGAACTCATCGAAAGACGCGAGTCCTTTAATATCGACCAATCTCTTATCGACCGCTATTGTTGGGAGAATTATGAGGATGAATTGATCCAAGTTCACTCGTCGTGAGAGTCTCTAATTCCGACGAGTGAGTCCGCTGAGGAGAGGCCTGGCGTTGCTTCTTTCCAATTTCATCAGGTAAATTATTTACGCGTTATAAGCTCAAGAAAAAGTCAATTAATTGACTTTTCAATCCAGGATAGCCTGCCCCGAATAGGCAAATTTTACAAGACAACGTCCGTTCAAAATGGAAGATAAGACAATGACTATCAAGCAAACGAGAATTTGCTCTATTTGCGTAATGGACACGTCCGATTCGGCGATCATTTTCGACGAAAACGGCGTTTGTGATCATTGCCGAGACTTCGAAGAAAACATCAAACCTCATTGGCATACCGATGATTGTGGCCGGGCACAGCTGGAGACAAGCATTGACGAGGTTCGAAAAGCTGGAAAGGGGCGTGATTTCGATTGTCTTTTGGGCCTTAGCGGAGGCCTCGACAGCTCTTATATGCTGCATCTATTGGTTAAAGAGTTCGGCTTGCGTCCGCTAGTTTTTCATGTTGATGGTGGTTGGAATAGCGACCTCGCGGTTAACAATATTCAGATGCTCGTTGAAAAACTCAATCTCGACCTTTTTACTGAGGTAATCGACTGGGAGGATATGCGTGATTTCCAGCTGGCATTTTTCAAATCGGGCATTTCTCAGATCGATATTCCGCAGGATCACGCATTTGTCGCGACGCTTTACAAGTTCGCCAATAAATACAACGTCAAGCACATAATGAATGGCGGTAATCTTTCAACCGAATGTGTTCGCAACCCGCTTGAATGGCTGTATTATGGCACGGATATGTGGATGATAAATGACATTCGCAAGCAATTCTGTACCCGGCCACTGAATAACTATCCCTTCAGTTCGGTACTATTCCACAAGTTCTACTTGCGATATTTGCGCGGAGTTAAAGTGGTTAGGCCATTGAACTATATGCCTTATACTAAAGAAATCGCGATCAATACTCTTAGAGATGAATATGGCTGGCGAGCTTATCCGCAAAAACATTTCGAAAGCCGCTTCACGAAGTTTTTTGAAGGTTACTGGATGCCGACTCGCTTCGGCTACGATACGCGCAAAGTCCAGTTCTCATCGCTGATCCTGACAGGGCAGATGACGCGCGAAGAAGCGTTGGAGAAGCTAAGGGCTCCGGCATACGATCCGAACACTATTGACGACGAGTTTGCCTATATCGCAAAAAAGCTCGGCATTGGCGTCGAGGAGCTGACGCACTATCACCAGATGCCACTAAAAAGTTACAAAGACTACCGAAATCAAGAGGCTCTGTTCAACGTAGGTGCCAAGGTTTTGCGCACGATTGGCTTTGAAAGATCGATCAAGCGATAATGGTCATGCTCTGCATTATAGACTATGGCTCGGGCAACGTGGCTGCGATTGCAAATATCTGCGATCGCGAGCGGATTCCCTATATGATTACCGAGGACCTGAGCCTTTTTGAAGCAGCGACACATTTTCTGCTACCCGGCGTTGGGGCTTTTGACCCGACCATCGCGAAGCTGAAGGAGTCCGGAATTATTTCGGCTCTGGAAAATCAAGTTATGGTCAAGAGAAAGCCTATTATGGGGATTTGCGTCGGTATGCATCTGTTGGCGAACGGTAGTGATGAGGGCGTGCAAGCAGGGCTTGGCTGGATACCTGGCCATGTAACCCGGATTGACACGAGTACGCTGAGTAAGCCTCCGCATCTGCCACATATGGGCTGGAACAGCATTGTGGGTGATCCAAACGATCCCTTGTTGCAAGAGATCGATATGGACCATGGGTTTTATTTCCTCCACTCCTTCTATTATGATGCCAGTGATCCCAATGACGTGGTCGCAACGTCTCTGTATGGAAGAGAGCTTCCCTGCATCGTGCGCAGGGGCCATGTGGTCGGAGCTCAATTCCATCCTGAGAAAAGTCACTCGAACGGCATCCGCCTTATAAAAAACTTCGTGGGACTTACATGATGCTGAGGTCGCGAATTATTCCATTTCTGCTGCTGCGGGGCAAGGGCCTTGTTAAGACGCAGAAATTCGGCGACCCGAAATATGTCGGCGACCCCATAAATGCGGTGAAGATTTTTAACGAAAAAGAGGTTGACGAGCTAACCTTGCTGGATATTGCAGCGACGACTTCGGGAAGGGGGCCGGATTTCGATCTGTTGAAAGATATCGCCGCCGAAAGCAGGATGCCGCTTTGCTACGGTGGAGGGGTAGACAATGCTGAAACGGCCGCGCGAATCATTGCATTGGGATATGAAAAGGTGTCGGTCAGCCATGCCGCTCTGGAACGTCCTGAACTGGTGCGCGAGATGGCCACGCGGGTCGGGCGGCAAAGTGTTGTGGTGACAATCGACGTAAAAAAAGAGGGGCTGTTTGGGAGCAGCTACCGGGTCAGCTCACTGAATGCCACACAGAAACACAAAATCGATCCACTCGATTTTGCAGTCCAATGTGCCGAATTAGGTGCGGGAGAAGTTGTATTGAACTCTGTAGACCGGGACGGAATGATGCAGGGATACGATCTCGAACTCGCCCATAAAGTCCGCGCGGCTGTTACCATTCCTATGACCGTGGTGGGTGGCGCAGGGTCTGTAGATGACCTCAGGGCCCTAACCGACAAGATGGGGCCGATTGGTGCGGGTGCTGGAAGTCTGTTCGTCTTCAAGGGCAAGTACCGGGCAGTCCTCATAAGTTACATTCGGCCCTAAAAGCTTTGGATATAAAGCCATGTTGGATGACAAGCCGGGGCATGAGTTGGTTTATTGAGGAGGTTTTGACGTCGGAGGGACTATTGAAATACCGTGGGACAACAAATCCCAGCAAGCATTTAAGCGCCGCTACCGACATTGATCTTGCCCAATCTATCTGTGCTACGCTTGGCTCGTGTTCACCTAATATGGAGGGCTTCGATAGATCCTCGCTAGATTAAGAACGGGCTACTATTCAGACAATCAATTCAAACCAAGAGACTCGCTGGAAATTCTCAATGTAGATGGGTCTGCCAAGGACCGAACCGCGCCAGGACACAAGCACGCGTTTTTGGACCAAAAATTTTCGAGCCGCAACAAACTCAAAGGCTGCTTCGCCGCTAACCTCATATAATACCGGATCACAAATGAAACAAATCCTCCAAAACCTCTCAACCGGTCATTCAGAATTTATTGAAGCACCAGCACCGCAGGCGCGGCCCGGTAGCCTATTGATTGACACGGTCGTGTCGTTAATTTCTACGGGCACCGAACGAATGTTAGTTGATTTCGGCAAATCTGGATTGATCGCAAAGGCACGTAGCCAGCCGGAAAAGGTACGGCAGGTTCTGGACAAGGTCAGAACCGACGGCCTGTTGACCACGGCTGAAGCCGTTCGCTCCAAGCTCGGGCAGCCTATCCCCCTAGGTTACTGCAATGTCGGCATCGTTTGCGAAAGCGGGGTTGACGGCTTCAAAGTTGGCGATCGTGTTGTGTCAAACGGGCCGCATGCCGATGTAGTTAGCGTGCCTAAAAATCTTTGTGCCAAGATCCCAGAATGTGTTAGTAACGAAGCCGCCGCCTTCACTGTCGTAGCCAGCATTGGCCTTCAGGGTATCCGCCTCGCCCAGCCGACCCTAGGAGAATGTTTCGTGGTCACTGGCGTCGGACTAATTGGTCTGCTTACTGTACAAATGTTACGCGCTCACGGGTGTCGTGTATTGGCCATTGATTTCGACCCGGCCAAGCTAGAACTTGCTCGCGAACTGGGGGCCGATATTTGCAATCCTGGTGTGGGTGAGGATCCGGTTGAGGCCGGCATGGCATTCAGCCGTGGAGCTGGGGTCGACGGCGTCATTATTACCGCTTCGACAAAATCGAACGATCCGGTCGCGCAAGCCGCGCGGATGAGCCGCCAGCGCGGCAGAATAATCCTAGTTGGTGTCACCGGGCTGGAGCTAAGCCGGGCCGATTTCTATGAAAAGGAGCTGAGCTTTCAGGTTTCCTGCTCTTATGGTCCAGGGCGTTATGATCCGAGCTATGAGGATCAAGGCCATGATTATCCGCTGGGTTTCGTTCGCTGGACCGAACAGCGGAATTTTGAGGCTGTGCTTGATTTGCTAGCGTCGGGAGCGCTGAACGTGGCGCCGCTGATTAGCCACCGTGTGCCGTTTGAGGAAGCGCCGCGCGCCTATGAACTCTTAACGACTGACAAAGCGGCGCTCGGCATTGTGCTTGGCTATGAGCATGCGAAAGAACCCCGGCATATTCGAAGAGTTCCGCTCGCCGCAAAACCGGTGGCAGCGTCCGATAAGGCCGTTATCGGATTCATTGGTGCAGGCAACTACGCCTCCCGTATGCTGATCCCTGCATTCAAAGCTGCCGGTGCGACGTTGCAAACGATTTCCTCGGCTGGCGGCACCAATGCCGTAGTTGCTGGCCGTCGCAGCGGCTTTGCCGAAGCCACATCTGACACCGCCGCGCTGATCGCTGATCCGGGGATAAACGTGGTTGCAATCGTTACCCGGCATAACAGCCACGCTGGCTTTACCGCCGAAGCGCTACGCGCAGGAAAGCACGTCTTCGTCGAGAAACCATTGGCGCTGACCCACGAGGAGCTGGCCAATGTCCGATCAGCCTATTCCGAAGGTGCCAAGCACCTGATGGTTGGCTTCAATCGCCGTTTTGCTCCGCAAGTTCAAACCATGAAAAGGTTGCTTGAGACGGTCACCGCCCCCAAGTGCTTTATCATGACCATGAACGCAGGTTCTATTCCGGCGCACCATTGGACACAGGATCCATCAATCGGCGGCGGCCGGATAATTGGAGAGGCCTGCCATTATATCGACCTCATGCGTTTTCTCGTCGGAGCACCGATCACTTCTGTCCAAGCTCGCAGGATGGGCAACAATAACCATGCAGAGGCCGTAACAGAGGACAAGGCGACGATTACGCTCGGCTTCGAAGATGGTTCATTCGGTACGATTCACTATCTTGCCAACGGAGGCGCCTCCTTCCCGAAAGAGCGGGTCGAGATCTTCGCTGCAGGAAGGACTTTGCAGCTGGTCAATTTTCTTCAGCTACGTGGCTTCAATTGGCCGGGGTTTAACAAGCAGAACCTCTGGCGGCAGGATAAGGGCCAAGTGAATTGTGCGGCGGCTTTTGTGAAAGCCGTCGAGACGGGAGGCCACACTCCAATTCTCGCAGAAGAACTTTTCGAGGTTGCCAAGGTCACTATTGACGTGGCGGCCATCCTGCGCGACCAGGGATGAATCTATTTACCAGACTGCGCACTTATGCGGGGCTGGGTCCCGCTAGTATCGCACGTGTAGGGACATATCGCTTGGGCCTGAAAACTGGGTGGCACCCAGTACAGAAGCTTCGTTGGAATGTAGCGAAAGGACCCTTCCTTCGCAAATCCGAAAGACGAGGCGAAATCCCTTTGGCCAACACCACCTGGGACAACGCGATGTGGTGGTTTGGGTGGCATCATGCAGCACTGCGTGAGGCACCGCCCGATTGGTTTGCCAACCCTTTTTCAGACAAACCTCAGCCCGATGCCTCGCACGATTGGTGGAATGTACCTGATTTCGGAGCAGGAGACATCAAGGGGCTTTGGGAACTCTCGCGTTTCGATTGGGTGATCGCATGGGCTACCAAGGCTGCGCAGGGCGATGCGCAAGCGCTCAACCGGCTGAATAACTGTTTGGAAGATTGGGCGAGGGAAAACCCCCCCTACAAGGGACCCAACTGGAAATGCGGGCAAGAGGCTTCTTTCCGAGTTATGCATCTAGTGGCGGCAACTTGGGTTCTTGGGCAAGACAATAAACCCGAACACGGAATTGTAGATATCCTCCTCGCGCATCTTCAGCGAATCGCCCCGACGATGTCTTATGCTATCGGACAGCAGAACAACCATGGCACGTCGGAAGCGGCCGCCCTTTTCATTGGAGGCAGCTTTCTTCTCGAGCACGATTCACGTGCCGCTGCTTGGATGCACAAGGGCCGGCGATGGCTGGAGGAACGTGCCAAGACCCTGATCGAATCCGATGGCAGTTTTAGCCAGTACTCGGTAACATATCACCGAGTGATGCTCGACAGCTACGCCTTGGCTGAGGCTTGGCGGCGTTACCGCGAATTACCAGAGTTCTCGTCGGTTCTTTACAGGAGGCTGTCTGCCGCAACCCGCTGGCTCGATGCCATGATCGAGAGCGAAACCGGCGATGCTCCTAACATCGGTGCCAACGATGGTGCGCGACTGCTGCCGCTGACTGGCACTGATTACCGGGATTTTCGTCCTTCCGTACAGTTGGCTGCCGCTCTGTTCGAGGAACGCGACGCCTTTGGTGACGGTCCGTGGACCGCGCCATTGCGTTGGCTCTCGGTGCGCGATGGTGTGCCTGGGCTGCGACCGAAAAGTGTCACCTTTGGAAAGGGCGGATATCATGTCCTTCGCGCGGGAGAAGCATTTGGGGTCTTGCGCTACCCCCGCTTTCGCTTTCGCCCCAGTCAGGCGGATGCTCTGCATTTCGATCTGTGGACCAAAGGCGTCAACTTATTGCGTGACGCGGGAACCTATAGCTATAACGCCGATGGGGCCGAGTGGTTTTCGAGCACAGCGGCCCATAATACAATAGAGTTTGACGGGCGCAGCCAGATGCCTCGCCTTGGTCGGTTTCTGTTCGGGAATTGGGTGGACGCAGATTTGGTCGAGACAGTGCATCAGTGTGGGAAAAATGTGACGGCCGCCGCTGGCTATACCGATCCGGAGGGGGCACGACATCATCGCCAAATTACGTTGGATTCCAACAGTATGGTCTGTCGCGATACGATTTCCGGTCCGTTTCGAAGGGCGTGTCTCCGTTGGCGCCTAGCACCCGGGCCATGGGACTTTGATGGGCAAATACTGCGTACCGAGGGTCAATCGCTTTCAATCGAGATAGACGGATCACCAGTAATTCCGACACTGACTACTACGATTGAGTCGCGCCACTATCAACATCAGTCCGAGATTCCTGTGGCGTTGGTCATTGTCGACCGCCCCACTCAACTCATCACGAAAATGACCTTCTGACTATGCATGTTCTCTATTTCCACCAGCATTTCTCGACACCGCAGGGGGCGACTGGAACGCGCTCCTACGAAATGGCGCAGGCTCTTATACGGGCTGGGCACAGCGTAACGATCGTTTGCGGTAGCTATGCGCAAGCCGAGACAGGCTTGGCCGGTCCTTTCCAAAAAGGACGCCGCCGTGGGACCGTGGACCACATTGATGTGATCGAGTTCAATCTCGATTACGGTAATCACATGGGCTTCGTGGAGCGGATCAAGGTTTTTTCAAAGTTCGCGCTTGGCTCTATTGGGGTCGCGCTGTCCGAACCTGCTGATATTGTATTTGCCACAACGACCCCATTGACCGCAGGCATCCCAGGGATCTTTGCCCGGTGGTTTAGGCGCAAGCCCTTTGTCTTTGAAGTACGTGACCTATGGCCGGAATTGCCTCGCGCGATGGGTGTAATCACCAACCCGGTCGTGCTGTGGTTGATGTCAATGCTGGAATGGGCGTCGTATCGCTCAGCCGATCGAATGATCGGCTTGTCTCCAGGAATCGTCGAAGGAATAGCCGCCAAGGGGGTAGATGAATCACGTATTACAATGATCCCCAATGGCTGCGACCTGCAGTTGTTCGCTGTCCGTGAGAAACCTTGGCGACCCGAGGGCGTCCGCGACGATCAATTGCTGGCGATTTTTTCCGGCACGCACGGTCCTGCCAACGGTCTCGATGCGGTATTGAACGCAGCGGCAGTACTTAAGGAGCGTGGCTGGGACGAAATTCAGATCGCACTGATCGGGCAGGGCCGGCAAAAAAGCAAATTGCAGGCGCGTGCGAACGCAGAAAACCTCACGAATGTCCATTTTCTTGACCCAGTGCCTAAGGCAGCCCTGACCGGGTTGATGGCTGGCGCAGACATGGGATTGCAGATACTCCAGAACGTGCCAGCCTTTTATTTCGGCACTTCGCCAAACAAGTTTTTCGATTACCTCGCTGCCGGGTTGCCCGTACTGAACAATTACCCGGGCTGGCTCACCGAACTGATAGTCGAACATGACTGCGGATACGCAGTCCAACCCGATGATCCGATTGCCTTTGCTGAGGCGTTGATTGCCGCAGCTGAAAATCCCAAAATATTGCGCCGAAAAGGAATTCAGGCCCGTGGCCTCGCTGAGAGCGATTTTTCACGGGAAAGCCTTTCGATAAAATGGGTCGATTGGGTAACCGGTTCGAGGCAGCCATGAATAATGCTTTGTCTGAAGAGGGTTGATCTAGTAACGGACATAGGAACATATGAGACGTATTGGTGACATTATAGCTGCTGGGCTTGGATTGCTGTTATTGTCCCCTATTCTTGTTTTGGTGGCGATCATGATTTGGCGTCAGCTTGGTTCGCCAATTTTCTTTAGGCAAACCCGGCCAGGACGCGGCAGCAAACCGTTTCGGATGATTAAATTCCGTACCATGCGTGATGCGGTGGATGCCGAAGGCAACTTGTTGTCTGACTCCGAACGATTGACCCCGCAGGGGCATTTTCTGCGCTCAAGTTCATTAGATGAGCTGCCAGAGCTGTGGAACGTGCTCAAGGGCGATATGAGCCTCATCGGCCCCAGACCACTCTTGATGGAATACCTTCCTCTTTATTCGCCCGAGCAAGCTCGCCGCCACGAAATGCGCCCTGGCATCACCGGCTGGGCGCAAGTCAATGGACGCAATGCAATTTCCTGGGACGAGAAATTTGCGTTGGATATTTGGTACATCGACAATCATAGTGTGCCTCTCGACCTGAAGATAATCTGGTTGACCATCCGTAAAGTTCTGAAACGTGAAGGAATTTCAGCAGCACATGAGACGACGATGCCAAAATTTAAGGGATCCGAATCATGAAACAGTTGATTGGCGTTTACGGCGCAGCAGGCTGTGGGCGAGGAATCATGCCGCTGCTGCGCACACAATATCCTCATGCTGAATTGGTATTCATCGACGATGGGCAAGCACCGAGCAACGTGAATGGTCACGCAATCATCGATTGGACTAATTTCCAGAAATGCGAAAACCCAGAAAAATATGTTTCCATTGCCATTGCTGATCCAAAGACGAGGGAGAATCTCGCCGTGAAATGCGAAGCTTCCAAAATTCCTCTAATCGAAGCTCGTGCAGCTTCTGTCTTTGAAATGGATGAGGCAGTGATCGGTGACGGCGCTTGTCTTTCCCCTTTTGTTACCTTGGCCTCGAATATTCGAATCGGACGTTGCTTCCACGCTAATCTCTATTCCTATGTCGAACATGATTGCACGATTGGGGATTTTGTTACCTTTGCCCCTGGTGCCAAGGCGAATGGCAATGTCACTATTGGCGATCACGCATATATCGGTTCGGGTGCAATCCTTCGCCAAGGCCTCACCATCGGTGCCGGCGCAATAGTCGGTATGGGCGCGGTTGTGACACATGATGTTCCCCTTGGTGTCACCGTCGTCGGAAATCCCGCCAAGCCCTTAATCTAGGACTAACCATGCGCATCTACCTATCCCGCCCTCATATGTCCGGTCATGAAGAAGTCCGAGTTGCTGAGGCTTTTGCCTCAAACTTTGTGGCACCAATTGGGCCCCAGCTGGATGCCTTCGAAGCGACGGTACGGGACTACCTAGCAGAAGATGTGCATTGCGTCGCGCTTTCCTCTGGTTCTGCAGCCTTGCATCTTGCTTTGCGCATCGCGGGGGTCTCCCGAGGGGATGAGGTCTGGGTTTCGTCCATGACCTTCGCCGGCGGCGTTTTCCCTTTGAACTATCTTAGCGCCACACCGCGGTTCTTCGATCTCGACCCCAAGAGTTGGACTATCGATACGGTGCGCCTTGCCGAAGAGTTGGCACGCGCGGCACTTGAGAACCGCTTACCGAAGGCCATCGTCCCCACCGACCTTTACGGTCAATCGGTCGATCTCGCTCCACTGGAGGCCCTCGCGGCGGATTATGGCGTCAGCCTGATCGTCGATAGCGCCGAAAGTTTTGGCGCAGCTTATATAAATGGCCGCAAGGCCGGTACAGGCGGCGACGCTGCAATCCTCTCATTCAACGGCAACAAAATAATCACTAGCTCGGGCGGAGGGATGTTGGTTACACGTCACAAAAAATGGGCAGATGAGGCTCGGTTTCTCGCCACTCAGGCTCGAGACCCGGCCCCCCATTACGAACATTCCACCTATGGCTATAACTACCGCCTGTCCAATATCTGCGCGGCGGTCGGCCTAGGGCAGATGGAGGTGCTCGATGACCGTGTCGATCGCCGCCGCGAAATCTTTGCCCGCTATGAGGCAGGTCTTCTGCGTTCCGGCATCACATTCATGCAGGAGCCCAAGGGATTTCGTTCAACGCGTTGGCTCACGGCTTTGACAATTGACCCAACACAGACTGGGGTCACCCGCGAAGACATCCGTCTGATGCTTCTGGACCACCAGATCGAATCCCGACCTCTTTGGAAACCGATGCACATGCAGCCGTTGTATACTGATGTGCTCTATCATGGGACAGGTGTCGATGAGGGCCTGTTCGCCAACGGTCTGTGCTTGCCTTCAAGCAGTGACATGACGGATGATCAGCAAGATGAGGTAATCGAACGGGTCAGGTCGTTATTGGACATTCCGCGCAGGGATTAATCTGCTAGTCTATCGTGAGTTTCGGGCGAAGCTGATCACTTTGCAAGCAGTCCTAGCTCGTTTTGTTTCTCCGCTTCCCATAATATTTAAGGTCAGGACCTATTAAACGGCTTGCATGATGTGTTGAGATTTGATTCAATGGCGGCATCAGGAGGTGCAGCTTGTGTCGGGTATCATCTATGTTACCAAGAACGGTCTGCGGTGGTACGATGCTCCCCGGACCTACGAACCGCACAAGACGAGATACAACCGCTTTATCCGCTGGAGCCGACTGGGCGTGTTCAATCGCATATTTGCCGAACTGGCAGGCAAGGCAGGAGAGCCCGACCGGATCATGATCGATGCCACGCACCTCAAGGCGCCCGGACGGCGGCAAGCCTCTTAAAAGGGGGGGGGGCTTCCCAGATGTATCGGGCGCACCAAGGGCGGCTTGAACTCGAAGCTGCATGCGGTGTGTGACGGCCAAGGACGCCCCATCGTGCTGATGCTGACCGAGGGCCAGATGAGCGCCACAAGGGCGCTGTTCTGCTGTTTGACGCATGCCTAATGCCAAGGAACTGGTGGGCGACAAGGGCTATGACAGCGACTGGTTTCGCGCCGCGTTGACAGCGCGCGGCATCGCCCCTTGCATCCCGCCAAAATCCAACCGCAAGGTGCATTATCACTACGACACGGCGGTCTACAAAAAGCGCCACTTAGTCGAAAACCTGTTCGCCAAAATCAAGGACTGGCGACGCATCCACCCCCGCTATGATCGCTGCGCCCACGCCTTCCTGTCAGCCATCATAATCGCTGCAACCGCCATCTTCTGGTTGTGAACAATGAGTACCGACCCTAGCCACCTCAATTTGCACTACCAAAATTGTTTGGTACCAGAGCGGCCCAAAAGTCTGGTGTCTAATTTTTGGTGAGGACCCTAAAAAAGGGGTATGCGTCAGTCAAGGCAGGGTCCTGCTATTGAACTTGGCCAGAGCTTCCAAATGGTAACTATTCTCACCTTAAGTGCTAATCCTGATTATATCCGAAATGCCGTTGCCAATCACGCGTAGTGCCGCTACCGAAACATTCAATAGGCCTGCTCGGGTGTGAACCTGGAGGCGATTTTTTCGGGTACTGAAAATCTCATAATGTCTACCATTTTTAAAAGGATCGCCCCGCTTCTTGATAAGTTTAGCGGTAGTGTTGCGCGCTTTTATGCTTTTGCTGCATTTCTGACGCTTGTGTTTTTCACAGGGGGCAGTTCGCGCGACGATGTCCAGTCGTTAGTTATTCTGCGCCCCCTCGCTATATTGTTTGGTGCTTATGCTCTGACTTGCATGAAATGGGAAACATGGAAAGGCCGGGCTTTCCCCCTATATATTGCATTAGCGCTTGCCGTGTTAATGGTTCTGCAGTTGATCCCGCTTCCGCCAAAGGTTTGGCCTACATTGCCGGGTCGGCAGATTTTTGCAGATATTGCCGATCTGGCGGGTATTGCGCAGCCTTGGCGGCCTTTGACACTTTCGCCGTCGCGCACTTTAAACAGCCTATTTTCTCTCGCTATCCCGATTTCAGCGATGATGCTGTACCTCAATCTTGACACACGACATCGCAAACAATCTATTGCAGTCATAATCACTTTGGCTGGGATAAGTGCTTTATGGGCCGCGATTCAACTAGTTGGGCCTGATCGTGGCCCTTTCTATCTTTATAATATAACGAATGACGGGGCAGCTGTTGGTTTGTTTGCCAATCGCAATCACCAATCGGTGCTGCTAGCAGCAACGATTGTTATGCTTGGCTGGTATGGAGCCTCCCAAACCGCGCCAGCGAAACTGGCCGGACTGAAATTATACATCAGTGTTGCGGCAATTTACGTTATCATTCCGCTCATTTTCATTACGGGATCGCGAGCTGGCTTAATCCTTATGGTGCCAGCGTTGGTCACCGCAATGTCATTAATCTATTTCGGCCGATCCACTCCTCAAATTCAGCCGCCTACCAATGTTTTTTCGATCAATAAAAAGTGGTATGCGTCGCGAAACACTATTTTATTTATTTGTGCCGCCCTAGTAATCGTGATGGGGACATTGTCGATTTACTTTTCGCGTTCTTTAGCCTTTGATAGGCTTTTTGAGCGTAGCAATGTGGAAGGATTGCGTGGCCAGCTCCTGCCAATACTGACCCAGATGGCGGGCGACTATTTCCCTTGGGGGAGCGGTTTTGGAAGTTTTGAACATATTTATCGAATATATGAACCGCAGGAACTCCTCAATCCAACTTATCTTAATCATGCGCACAACGATTGGCTGCAGTTTCCCATAGAAGGTGGGCTACCAGCAATTATGATCTTGGTGGTAACGGCTATCTGGGGGATCATGCAGTTTATTACTCTAGCCCGAAACTGGCGTTATTCTGATTATACTAATTTTACGGCCATCATGGCCGCAGTGGTTATGTTGTTGTTTTTGGCTGCCAGTTTCGGGGATTATCCTTTGCGGGTGCCGTCGTTAATTGCAGTGTTCGCTGTCATGGCGTGTATATTGAGAGACAATCTGCGCGAAGACGAGGAAAAAATGAAAAATGGTAACGAACGAACTCCGCTTTTGGATCGGTCCAGAGATCGACGGTTTACGCCCTAATCAGTTTCGTCTAACGGAAGCGCAAATATACGGAAATTCTTGATCATGATAAAACGATTTTCAGTCCTTATGCTAGCGCTATTGCTATCTTCCTGCGGAGGCCAAGCAAGTTTAGGGCAGAGTGCAGATGTCACCATAGTTTCAAGTGAACGCCTCCCTGAGCCAACACGGGTTGATCTCCTTAGCTCGAATCGTCCTTATTTAATCGGGCCTTTCGACAAGCTGAAAATAGATGTTTTTGGCATTGAGGATTTGAGCAAAGAAGTCCAGATTGATGCCAGCGGGCGATTGTCCTTGCCGCTGATTGGCGTCGTAGAGGCATCTGGCCTAACCCCTGGAGAACTTGCACGGGAAATCGAGAATCGACTTGAAGGCCGCTATGTTCGCAAACCAGAAGTGACTGTCAATCTGGAAGAGACCGTGAGCCAAGTGATTACAGTTGACGGGCGGGTCGACAAGCCGGGCCTTTATCCGGTGATTGGCCGAATGACGCTTATGCGCGCTGTGGCTACGGCAGGGGGCACGGCCGAGTTCGCGAAACTCGAGGATGTTGTGATTTTCCGCTCTGTCAATGGGGAACAATTGGCGGGCATCTATAATCTCAAAGCTATAAGGCGGGGAAATTATCGAGACCCTGAAGTATTTGCAAATGACGTTATCGTGGTTGGTGACTCGCAGCGCGCTCGTTTATTCAAAGATATCATCACAGCTTTGCCAGCGATAACCACCCCTATAATTCTTCTTTTGAGAAAGTAGCTTTGCCCAATCGGCGAAAAATATGATGGATAGTATGACCGACGAAAATGAGCCTTTGGCTAAGCGTTATGACTCATCTGATGATGATGTGGATCACATTACGCCGATTTTATTGGAATATTGGCACGCTGTGCTCCGCCACAAGATTCCGATCGCGATTATTGTCGCTGTTTGTGTCGCGCTGGGCATTGTCACAACTCTACTGATGACGCCCTATTATACTTCGGTCGCCACAATCGAAATTAACCGGGAGCAGGACAAGGTAACCAATGTTCAAGGCGTAACAGCATCGGACAGTGCGGGGCAGAACCTCGAATTTTATCAGACGCAATATGCCCTTCTCGCATCGCGTTCACTTGCAGAACGCGTAGCGAGAGCCCAAAATCTCGCTTCGAGAGATGATTTTTTCGAGACATTTAACTTTGATCCCGATAATTCAGGGCTATTGTCAGAGAAGTCAGATGTGAAATCTGCGGCACAGCGTAATGAAAGACTCAAGCTTGCGACGGAACTGTTGCAACAGCATATTAGCATTTCACCCATTCGCGGCTCTAGTCTGGTCAATATTAGTTTCCAAAGCCCTGATCCGGCGTTATCAGCACAAATCGCAAATTCCTGGGTTGATCAGTTTATTGCATCAAGTCTCGATCGCCGATTTAGTTCAACCGCGGACGCACGAAAATTTTTGGAAGAGCAGTTGGCAGATCTGAAACAGAAACTTGAAGATTCAGAACGAAGCCTTTCCTCTTATGCCGACAACAAGCAAATTATCACTCTGTCGTCAGAGCAGTCGGCCGATGGCAAGACTGTTTCCCAAAAAACCCTGGCATCCGCCAACTTAGAGAAATTAAATGCTGCTTTGGCAGAAGCTATAGCCGACCGGATTGCGGCGGAAAGCGAAGCGAATGGGCGAGCAGGAAATAAAAATGCTCTGACAAACAATGCGCTTAATAGCCTTCGGGAAGAACGCGCGAAGATTCAGGCAGAATATGCCAAGCTTATGGTACAATTTGAGCCGGAATATCCTACGGCTAGGGCGCTCGCCTCTCAAATCGCTGCGCTTGACAGAAGCATTTCGGCTGAAGAAAATAGGTCGCGGACTGGATCTTCCGCTCGTTATCAAGAAGCGCTGGATCGGGAACGGCAACTGCGGAATCAAGTCAACCAACTGAAAAGCCAATTTAGTGGTGAACGACGCGATTCCATCCAGTATAACATTTTTCAGCGCGAAGTGGACACGAACCGTCAACTATATGACGGCCTTCTCCAGCGTTATAAGGAAATCGGGGTTGCGGGCGTTGGAGCAAACAACATATCCGTAGTAGACACCGCGCAACCATCAATGAATCCTTCGAGTCCAAAGCTGCTCCTAAACATTGCTCTCGCAATAATTGCGGGCTTGGGTCTCGCGGCGGCCTATGTGTTTATTATGGAACAGATCGATCAGACAGTTAAAGACCCTTCGGACCTAAAGTCCAAACTTGGAATCGCGCCGCTCGGTAGTATTCCCGAACTTGACCAAAATGAGATTCTTCTCTCTCTTGGCGATAAGAAATCCGTTGCTTGGGAGGCTTATCTGTCCATCCGCACCAGTCTGGCGTTTCTTACGGACCACGGTGTTCCTCGATCATTCCTGCTCACAAGTACACGCCCAAATGAAGGGAAGAGCACGTCCGCCCTTGCGCTGGCGGCTGTTCTCGCGAGTACCAAGAAGCGAATATTGTTGATCGATGGCGATATGCGCAATCCTTCCTTGCACCAAATGCTGGGTAAAAAAAATACAGAAGGGCTCAGCAACTATTTGGCGGGTGAAGACGACCTGAGCAAATTAATCCACGAGGACGCCCTCTATGGTTTTGATGCGATGGCGGCGGGGCCGATACCACCCAACGCTGCCGAACTCCTCAGTAGCACGCGGATGCGTGAACTGGTGGTCAAGTTGACCGATACGTATGATACAGTGATTATAGATGCGCCCCCGGTCTTGGGATTGGCTGATATTCCGTTGCTAGCTGATTCTGTGGAAGGGGTCATTTATACGATTGAGGCAGGGGGGGTAAAGCTGCGGGGCATACAGGCGGCGATCGAGCGTGTCCGGAGTTCACATGCCCATATTTTCGGCGGTATCGTAACCAAGGTGCAGGCTCAGCATTCCGGATACGGCTACGCCTATGAGTATACCTATGGCAAAAAAGCTCCGGAAATCGTCTAGCCGCGAGAGGACGGATCCCAAAGGATGGTAAAAAATAGTATTATATGGGCCATAGGTATCGCCATTGCTATATTCTCGGGTCTTGTAGCCGTGGGAGCCATTGCAAAAAATAAGGCGCCACAGATCGCTATCAAACTTCAGCCCGCAAATGGTTTTGCCGCTGAAAATTTAGCCTCCACACTCACCAAATCTCTGATCCAGGAAAATGGGGGCAAGTTTCCGGATCAAGTGAACCCCAACGTGAAAAAGCTGGCAAGACAAGCATTTATAGCAGAGCCGATAGCGCCGCAAGCTGTGGCGTTGCTTGCGCTTGGTGTGTCAGAGAGAAAGCGGCGTGAATTGATGCAGGATGCCCTGTCGCTTTCCCGTCGAGAGCAATTGGTCACCGTCTGGATGATAACCGACAGTGTTGCGCGTGAGGACGTTCCCGCAATTCTTAATCAATATGATACCATGGTGCGTACAAGCTCCGCTGCAGCATCGGCTGTGATCCCCGTAATGGCCGGAGCGCTTGCCAATGATAGCTTCATAGCACCGTTTAAAAGTTTGCTGATCAAGCAGCCGCCTTGGGCAAATCAGTTTTGGGCCACTGTTGTTGGCATACCTGCGTCTCTTGGTAATGCAGCCCGCCTCAGAGAAGAACTATATAAGCCGAACGAAAGTGATGATTCGTATCGAGATGCTGAACTAATAAATGCACTCATTTCGGGCAAAAAATTTGATCAGGCTCAACGTTTATATCATCTTCTAGTTGGTCAGTCACAAACTGATGTTCTTGTAGAAAATTACAGTTTTGAAACAGATCCTATATATCCCCCCATCGATTGGCAGCTTTTCTCAACTGGAGAATATGGCGCCGTAATCACTGATGGGAAGCTAGTGCTAAGCGCTATCCGAAACTCCGGTGGCCTGTTCGCTCGCCAACTTGTCAAGTTACCCCCACAGGTGTTGACGATGGACGTAAGGTCCGACGGTGCATTCTCGAATAGGCCTCAAATATTCCTCACTTTAACATGTATTCAAGCGATCGATACCGTGCCTCGGCCCATCAGGATCCCATTGGGCCGCAAGATTTCAAACCTCCGGATAGATAATTCCCGGTCCGGATGCGAATTTTATTGGCTGGATATCAATGGCCGCGCTTCAGAAAGCGGAGATGGCTTTGATATCACCATAGACGCGATCTCATTGCGGTAGTCACCGATTGACCACAACACGATCGATCGATTGCGAACTGTATTCCAAATCAGTGCATCTTTCTTAAAATAGCAAATAGATGATAATCATGATCTTCATTGCTATAATAATACGACTTAAGATCCTTGAATCTAATGAGCGGCCGCGAAAACAGGATAGGTGACGTGACCCCCAACGTTCATCCATTTGCGATTAGAGTCTGGGCATCGTTGTTATTG
>TARA_R110002124_G_scaffold63350_10_pt1 | contig 30504 bp, 24 predicted proteins | sample TARA_R110002124 | Tara Oceans TARA_R110002124 (sample SAMEA4397445) | marine metagenome | biome: Polar Biome; feature: [SRF] surface water layer (ENVO:00010504); material: water (ENVO:00002006), including particulate matter (ENVO:01000060) such as... | depth 5 m
GGGATCGCCTGCATTCTGGCGATCAACGGTGACGGCCATCCGTTCCATGGTGTCGACCACCTGCTGCCGGCTGGCCACGCCATGATGCAGCCAGTTGGCCATGTGCTGTGCAGAAATGCGCAGGGTCGCGCGGTCCTCCATCAGGGCCACATTGTCGATGTCGGGCACCTTTGAGCAGCCGATCCCCTGGTCGATCCAGCGCACCATATAGCCCAGAATGCCCTGGGCATTATTGTCGAGCTCGCGCTGGATTTCCGCAGCAGTCCAGCCGGGGTCCTGCACAACCGGAATGGTCAGGATGTCCGCCAGTGCCGTCGGCGGCCGGTTGCGCAGGCGGCGCTGCACTTCCTGGACATTGACGGCGTGGTAATGGGTAGCGTGCAGCACCGCGGCGGTGGGCGAGGGCACCCAGGCGGTGCTGGCGCCCGATTGCGGATGGGCCAGCTTTTGCTCGAGCATGGCCGCCATCAGGTCGGGCATGGCCCACATGCCCTTGCCAATCTGGCCCCGCCCGGCCAGGCCGCAGGCCAGCCCGATCTCGACATTGCGGCTCTCATAGGCGGCGATCCAGGCTGCTTTCTTCATGTCGCCCTTGCGGACCATCGGTCCGGCTTCCATCGAGGTATGGATCTCGTCGCCGGTCCGGTCGAGGAACCCGGTGTTGATGAACACGACACGCTGCCGCGCCGCGTGGATGGCCGCCTTGAGGTTGACCGTCGTGCGTCGCTCCTCATCCATGATGCCGATCTTTACCGTGTTGGGCGCCAGCCCCAGCACCGTTTCGACCCGCGTGAAAATCTCGCAGGCGAACGCGACCTCGTCAGGACCATGCATCTTGGGCTTGACCACATAGATCGATCCTGCCGCCGAATTGGCGCGCCGTCCCGCCGGGCCGACGTCATGCATGCCGATCATCGCGGTCACCAGAGCGTCGAGAATGCCTTCGGGGATCTGTTGCCCGGCTTCATCGAGCACCGCATCGGTCGTCATCAGGTGCCCCACATTGCGCACAAGCATCAATGAACGCGCCTTGACCGGCAGCTGGCTGCCATCAGCCCCTTCAAACACCCGGTCCGCCATGAGACGGCGAGCCAGCATGCGGCCCGACTTGACGATGGTTTCCTCCAGCTTCCCATCCATCAGGCCCAGCCAGTTGCGGTAGACAAGAACCTTGTCGGCGGCATCGACCGCGGCAACGGAGTCCTCGCAGTCCATGATCGTCGTCACCGCCGCTTCGAGACGGACGTCGGCAATGCCGGCGCGGTCGGACTGGCCAATCCCGGTAGCGCTGTCGAGGACGATCTCGATATGCAGGCCGTTATGGCGCAGGAGGATCGAGGTGGGCGTGGCAGCCGGCCCCTGGAAGCCCACAAACTGACGGCCATCGCTGAGCGCAAAGGCATTTGCGCCATCGTTTGCCAGCAGTGCGCCCGACTGTACCGTCAGCCCGGCGATGGCGCTCCAGCTGACCCCGGCCAGCGGCACGCTGCGGTCGAGGAAGTCGCGGGCCCAGGCAATGACCTTGGCGCCGCGCCGCTTGTCATACCCGCCCGGCGCTCCCTCGGGCTGCCCCGCAATGGCGTCCGTGCCGTAAAGGGCGTCGTATAGCGAGCCCCAGCGCGCATTGGCGGCGTTGAGCGCAAAGCGCGCATTCATCACCGGCACCACCAATTGCGGCCCGGCGAGAGTAGCGATCTCGGGATCAACATGGCTCGTTGAAATCACGAAATCTGCCGGTTCGGGCAACAGGTAGCCGATCGCACCCAGGAACTGGCGGTAGGCGGCGGCGTCGTGCTGTCCCTTGTGGGCGCGATGCCAGTCGTCGATCTGCTGCTGCATGGTGTCGCGTACGGCCAGCAGCGCGCGATTTCTCGGCGCGAAGTCGCGCACCAGCCCGGCCAACCCCGCGAAAAACTGCGCCGGCGATACCCCGGTGCCGGGAAGGGCATCCTCGACCAGGAAGCGATGAAGGGCGTCGTCGATGGAAAGCGCGTTGACGATGGTTCTTGGCATGTAGTCGCCTCCTTTATGCAAAGACGATGCTGCCGAAGCCGGATAAGCGACTCAATGGTCAAAAATGTTGAATGACTTGTTCCTCGCGGGAGATAATGGCCTGCTCAGGCCTCCCAGGGCGGCACGGGGGCGTAGAGGGCAGCCAGATAATCGATGAAGGAACGAACCTTTGCCGGCAGGAAGCGCCGGCTCGGATAGACCGCGGAGATCCAGATATTGGGCGAACCGTGATGGTCCGGCAGCACCTGCACCAGCCGCCCGCTCCGCAGTTCCTCGCCGATGTCCCATGTCGAGCGCAGGGCTATTCCCAGCCCGCCGATCACCGCTTCGCGCACCACCTCGCTCGAATTTGTGGCCAGTTGGCCCTTGGGCCGATAGATCAGCGCGCCGTCCGGTCCGTGCAGTCGCCAGGGGTCGCCATTATGCGCGGGCAGGCATTGGTGGCGGTCCAGATCGGCAATGCTGGTCAGCTGGCCATGCCGGGCCAGATAGTCCGGCGCGGCACACAGCATGCGTCGTGCCGGCACGAGCCTGCGCGAAACCAGGCTGGAATCCTGCGGCTCGGCGATGCGCACCGCCAGGTCGAAGCCGCCGGCCACGATATCGGCGAACTCGTCCGAGAGAATGATGTCGACGGCCAGCCGCGGATGCGCCGTCATGAATTTGAGCAGGTGCGGCGCGATATGCATGCGGCCAAACGAGGTGGGCGCGGAAATGCGCAATGTCCCGGTGATCTCTGCCGAGCGCCCGGACACCAGCTGTTCGGCTTCTTCCAGTCCGGCGATGACATTGACCACCCGGTCGTAGAACAGCTGTCCGGCTTCGGTCACCGTGATCTGCCGGGTGGTGCGCTGCAACAGGCGCGTGCCCAGGCGCTCCTCGAGCCGCTTGATCCGCTTGGAGACCATGGCGGGCGACATGCCCAGCAGGCGGCCCGCGCCGGACATGCTGCGGTTCGTCACCACCTTGGTGAAGACTTCCAGATCGCCCAGTTCCGCCATGCCGCACTCTTTCTTCCAGGGAACAGATGATTATCCGTTTTGCTCCGCCAAAGAAACGCCGTTCGGCGCTATAGTGACGCCCACACAGCCCCAGCCAAGGAAAACCCCATGTTGACCATCAAGCGCATCAGTCTGGCCGAAGCCCGGATCGTTCTGGCAGGGGCGCGGGACAAGGCCGATGAAATCGGCGTGCCGATGTGCATCGCCATCACCGATGAATCCGGCCAGCTCGTCGCCTTCGAGCGCATGGATGGCGGTAAGGTGACCAGCACCACCATTGCCCAGGACAAGGCCTTCACCGCCGCCGGCGCCAAACGTACCACCGAGAGCTACGGGACCGCGAGCCAGCCCGGCAAGCCGGCCTATGGCATCAACTCGGCCATTGGCGGCCGGCTGATGGTGGTGGGCGGGGGAATTCCCATCACCGTGGATGGCGAGGTCGTGGGCGCCGTGGGCGTCAGCTCGGGCACCCCCGATCAGGACAGCGCCTGTGCCCAGGCCGGCATCGACCGCCTCATGGCATCGTTGACCTGATAAAGTCCCGCGCCGCTTCCCTGTTTTCCCGCCGGCCTGGATGGGGAAACAGGGATCGGGCCGCTGCTAGTTCAATCGCACACCCGTCGCGCCGTCAAACAGGTGGGCGACGCTGGCATCGACCGCCACGGCGAGCTGCTGGCCCGGCCTGAGGTCGATGCGCTGCCGGAAATAGACCGTGATGGCCTCGTCGCCACAGCGACCATGCACCAGCGTGTCTGCCCCCGTGGGCTCGACCACCTCGACGCGCAGGGTGATATTGCCGCCTTCCAGCGTGATCTGCTCGGGACGAATGCCATAGGATATCGATTGGCCGGGAGTTACCGCGGCACCGGCGGGCAGCGGCCAGACCGCCCCCGCGGCGCTGCGAAAGCAATTGACCCCGTCCTGGCTCTCCACCGTGCCGGACAGGATATTCATGGCCGGCGAGCCGATGAAGCTGGCGACGAAAATATTGGACGGCCGGTCGTACAGCTCCATGGGGGTACCGAACTGCTCCACGACACCGTCATGCATGACCACGATACGATCTCCCATGGTCATGGCCTCGACCTGATCGTGCGTGACATAGACGGTTGTGGTCTTCAGGCGCTGGTGCAGCGCCTTGATCTCGGAGCGCATCTGCACGCGCAGCTTGGCATCGAGATTGGACAGGGGTTCGTCGAACAGGAATACGGAGGGGTCGCGGACGATGGCGCGGCCCATGGCCACCCGCTGGCGCTGGCCCCCTGACAACTGGCGCGGATAGCGCTGCAGCAGGGCGTCGAGACCGAGGATTTCCGAGGCGTGGGCCACGCGCCTGTCGATTTCTTCGCGCGGCATCTTCTTGAGCCGCAGTGAAAAGGCCATGTTCCTTTCCACCGTCATGTGGGGATAGAGCGCGTAGTTCTGAAACACCATGGCGATGTCCCGCTCCTTGGCCGGCAGATCGTTGACGACGCGACCGCCGATTTCGATGTCGCCGCCGCTGATCTCTTCGAGGCCCGCGATCATGCGCAGCAGTGTGGATTTACCGCAGCCCGAGGGGCCGACCAGAATGACGAATTCCCCCTCCCTGATGGCAACGGACACCTGCTTGAGCGCATGGAAGGCGCCGTAGAACTTGTCTGCCCTGGCTATGGTTAGGTCGGCCACGATATTCCTCCAAAGATCGATGGAGCCGGGCCGGTCTGAGCCGGCCCGGCAGCGCTGTCACTGCGCGAGCGGTACCCGGATCACTTCATTCAGTTCGAGGCGGGGCAGGGCGATCTCGATGCCGCCATCGGTCTGGGTGATCTTGGCGGCGCCGCCTGACACCAGCAGCTCGGCGCTACCGGCCGCTCCCTTGATGCGCAGCTTGCCGCCGTCAACCGGCACATGCGGGCCGAACGACTTCCGCCGCGCGCCGGTCTGGTTGATCAGGTGAATGACCAGACCGGATGCATCGCGGCCCACGATCATCTCCACCTGCTCGGGCAGATCGGCCGAGACGGGCGCATCGAGCACGCCCGCGACGGTCGTGAGGAAGTAGTCGCGCACTTCGGTGGTCCCGAACTCGCGATAGGTCCGGCCCACCGACCACGGGATCTGGATGACGGTGCCATTGCGGGTCGCGCTGGTTGCCGCCGGCTCCCCGCCGGTCACGTGGCCATAGCATTTCTCCGGCGGACCGAAGGGGGCCTGCGGCAGCATGACGCCGATGCGTTGGGCGGACGGTTTCCAGACAAAGTGCGCATAGCTGCCATAGACCGGAATGGTGGGGGCCGCGTAGTGGAAGGCCTGGGCGTCCGGTTGCTCGGCGGTCGATACATAGGTTGCCCACAGCGCCTGTCCCTTGTCGGCCTTGCCGACCTGCATGATCGAGGGGGCGGTGGCCATTTCTACGCCACCATGGGCGGTGACCCCGCTCGATCCGGTCAGGACGACATCGCCCCCGGCGGTGACGAAGCGATCCAGCGCCGCGGCGGCATCGCTGCCGAGCGACCCCAGATCGGGCAGCACGACGAGCTGGTATTTTTCCAGCAGACCCTCGGCATCCATCTTGGCGATGAGATCGGCGCCGATGACGTCGAAGGGAATGTGCTTTTCCTTGAAGGCGCTGTACAGCCCGCGGAATTCCTCGACGCTGTCGTCATAGCCCGGATCTGCGGCCCGCAGGCGATCGGGCCGGGCCAGAGCAATGCCGCCGCCCGGCTGCAGCGCGCCGTACATCGCCTTGTGGTCGCGGAAGAAGCGAGAAATCTCGCCTGCCAGCGGCAGATTGGCGTAGGGAATGCGGCCTGGGGCGCCCATGATATAGGTGGACGGATTGCCGCCACGGGCGATGGCCTGCAGCAGGTACTGCGCAAAGAGCTCGGGCTGCTCGCCCGCCATGCGATAGGGCATGTCCACGAACGAGACCGAGTTCACCATCAGCGAGATCTCGGGCAGGCCGGTCCTGTGGGCGCTGACATTTTCGCCGGTGGAATGGTGCCAGAGCTCGCGCCCGAAGGCATTGTTGGCCTCATAGTAGATAACCGGGGCGCCGCGGCTGAGGACCAGCGCCGCATCGGGCCGCTGCGCCAGGATATGGTCCGATATCTTGGTCGCCAGGTTCCGGATGACGCCGTTGGAAAAGCGCAGCCACTCGGGATAGTTCGGATGTCCCGGCCCGTCGGGCAATTCCTTGCCGCCGCTATACTGGGCAAAGCTCGCCTGGCATTTCTCGCAGTGGCAGACGCCATGGTAGACGCGGCTGTAATCGGTTTCGGAAAACCCGAACCAGTTGAAGAAGAAGCCATCGACCGGGTAGCGGTCCATGATCTCGTCGAGGATGTCGAGCGAGCGGTGCTGGTAATAGTCCGCCGAGGGACAGGCACTGTAGAGCGTGTTGTAGACCTGCGGCTGGCCGGTGGGCGAAACGAACAGCCAGTCGGGGTTTTCCTGCGCGATCCGGGTGGACATTTTCGAGAAGTCGCACCGCGCCAGCACCCTGATGCCGCGCTTGTGCGCTGCCGTCACCGCATCGCCGATGAGGTCGCCTGACGGCCGATCCGCCAGAAACGGATTGCGGGTCTGGAACGGCAGGTCACTGGGATAGAAGGAAACAATGCCGCCGGTGTTGATCAGCCAGGTATCGGCACCGTGCTCCTCGATGATGTCGAGCACCTTTTCCACATCCAGGACTGCATCGACCTCCTGCAGATTGGTCTGGAACACCGAGAACGGGCTGCGCCACCATCCCTGGCCATCGGTTGTCGCTTGTTTGGGGGAAGCCTTGGCGCCTGTCGGCATAATACACTCCTGGTAGGTTTACGGTCATGTTGACCATGGGGAGGACCGGCCCGCTGACGCAGGCCGATCCGAACGGTTCAGGCGCGGCGCAGCAGCGCGTTGCCCTGATTGATGAATTCTTCCGCCGCCGCCTGCACGCCATAGGTGCCGAAGCCGACATTCTCGTTGACGCGCCGCATGAGGTCGCTGACCGCGCGCTCGCCGCGATGGACCGCCGGCGCGGGCTTGGCCTGGGCCAGCGCGGCCTGGCTGTGGCGCAGCACTTTCTGATCGACCGCGCTGATATCCTTGAGCGCGAGAACGGCTGCCAGGGCAGGGCGCGATGCAGGCGGACCGCTTATCAGGCCCAGAATGCTCGCGGATTCCGGATCGCTGACAAACCAGTCCATCAGGTGAGCCGCCTCCTGCTTGAAATTGCTGCGCGCGTTCAAGGTCAGCGAGCTGGTTGGCCGGGGGAAGTAGCCCGGATTGTCGGCGCCGACCGGTGCCGGCGGCGACATCATGCCCAAAGTGTCGCTGGTGAGGGCCTGATAGCCCCCCGCCAGGTCCTGCGAGGCCATGTTGGCAAAGATCGCGCGGCCTCGAACCAGCGGGCTGTTGGGCCATTCGGTGCCGGTAAACTGGGCCTGCAGATCGGGCGGCACCGCACCGCCCGATGCGCGCATCTTGTTCCAGTACTCGAGCCAGGCCGCCACTTCGTCGACGCTGACGGCGAGTTCGTTGCCCTCGTACATGTTGCGACCCTCGGCAACCAGGGTCATGACGAAGTCGCTCAGACGGGCGCCGCCATCGTGACTGCCATAGATGTTGCTGTCTGCCTTGTGCACCTCTGCACAGTAGAGCGCGAAATCCTCATAGTTCCAGCCCTCACTCGGCGCATCCATGCCGAGGCGCTCGAGCGCGGACTGGTTGTAGCCCATGCCCTGGATGGAAACGGCAATGGGCAGGCCATAGAGCGTGCCATTGACCCGACCGAGGTCGAGGACGGCCGCGTCGAACAGATCGGCGCGGATGGGATCGGGAATGAAGTTCTCCAGCGGCTCAAGGGCCTCGCGGGTGGCATATTGCTCCATGTCGCCGCTGCTCAACGTGATGACATCGGGCGCATTGCCACCGGCCACCATGGCCGCGATCTTGTCCGGCCAGGCATCGCTGGGGACACCCTCGTAGACGACGGTGATGTCGGGATGCAGCTCGGCATAGCGCGCCACCGATTTACCACGGATTTCCAGCTTCTCGGCATTGCCGAAAATGCCGAACCGCACCGGGCCCGTCTGCGCCCGCGCGCCTGCGGTGCCCAAAGCCAGGGCGCCCAGGGCGGCAGTACCACCCAGAAGAACGCTGCGGCGTGACAGCTCAAGTTTCCTAGTCATTGTCCACTCCTCCGAAATGCCTGCCCGGCAGGCGGTTGGCGGGGGGAAGCTGTTATGGTCAGCCCTTCAGCCCCGAAGTCGCAATTCCTTCCACCAGCCGGCGCTGGAAGATCAGGAACATGATAAATGTTGGAATTAGGCTCAGCGCCGACATGGCCAGCAGCTGCCCATAGGCCCCGCCCGAGGAATCGACCAGCGTGCGCAGGCCAACCGGCACGGTCAGGGACCCCGGCGATGTCAGGTAGATCAGCTGCGAGAAGAAGTCGTTATAGGTCCAGATGAAGGTGAAGATGATCGTGGTGATCAGCGCCGGCTGCATCAGGGGGAAAATGATGCTGGTGAAGATCCGGAACGTGCTGCACCCGTCAATGGTGGCTGCCTCGTCGAGTTCACGCGGAATGCGCCGGATAAACTGCACCATCAGGAAGATGAAGAACGCATCGGTCGCCAGGAATTTCGGCACGATCAGGGGCAGGTAGGTGTTGACCCAGCCCATGCGGGCAAACATGACATATTGCGGGATCAGCAGCACATGCGATGGCAGCATCAGCGTCAGCAGCATGATGGTGAAGAGCGTGCGCTTGAACGGGAACTCCAGCCGCGCAAAGGCATAGGCCGTCAGCGAACACGCCAGGACATTGCCGATGACTGCGCCCAGGCAGATCATGAAGGAATTGATATAGTACTGGGTGAAGCTCGGATTGGTCGCGAACCAGCCCGAGAAGTAGTTGCCGAGGTCGAAATGGGTCGGCAGGGCCGCCGGATTGCTGAAGATTTCCTGGTCTGACTTGATCGAGCTCATCAGCATCCAGAGCAGCGGATAGATCATGAGGACGGCGCCGCCGATCAGGATGGCATAGGTGATCGCCCTCGATAGCGAGAGCGGTTTCCGGCGGGGCGCAGGCGCCAAGGCGGTCATGGTCATTTCTCGTCTCCGTAATGGACCCAGCGACGGGACGCCCAGAAGTTGAGGGCGGTAAAGGAGGCGATGATCAGCAGCAGCACCCAGCCCATGGCCGAGGCGTAGCCCATGCGGAAACTGGTGAAGCCTTCCTGGTAGAGGTAGAGCGTGTAGAACAGCGTTGAATCCGCTGGCCCGCCGCTGCCGCCGCTGACGATATAGGCGGAGGTGAAGGCCTGGAACGAGTTGATCACGCCCAGCACCAGGTTGAAGAAGATCACCGGGGTGATCATCGGAACCGTGACATTGACGAACTTCTGCCACGTGCTGGCACCGTCGATTTCGGCCGCCTCGTAGAGTTCCTTGGGCACTTGCTGCAGGCCGGCCAGGAAGATGATCATGGCCGAGCCGAACTGCCAGACATGCAGCAGGATCAGGGTGTAGAGCGCGTATTGCGGGGTCGAAATCCAGTTCGGGGCATTCACTCCAATCAGGCTCAGCCCCTGATTGACAACGCCCTCGCCGCCGAAAATCTGGCGCCACATCACCGCAACGGCCACGCTGCCGCCAAGCAGCGACGGCAGATAATAGATGCCGCGGAACAGCCCGAGCCCACGCACTTTCTGATTGAGCAGCACGGCGATGGCCAGGGCAAAGATCAGGTTCAGCGGCACACCGAACAGCACGTAGATGAAGGTGACCTGCAACGCCTTGCGATAGCGCGGGTCGAAGCTGAACATGTCGACGAAATTGGTCAGGCCCACCCAGTTGGGCGTGCGCAACATGTCGAAATCGGTGAAGGAGAGGTAGAGCGAGGCGATGAGCGGACCGGCCGTCAGCGCGATGATGCCGCCGAACCAGGGCAGCAGGAACAGATAGGCCTCAAGATTCTGCCGATGGCGCGAGCGAGGCGCTTTCCCGGGAACGGCAAGGGGCGCGACCGCGCCATGATCAGTCACGTCGGCGTCCTCCGCTATGCAACGGGCTCACCAGGGTCGGGTTCGCTTGAGTCAAGATTCCTCCTCCGCATCTTCTCTCCGCCGCGCTGCAACCGCGCGGCTGCCTCACCAGCCTCTCCGGCGCCGCTCTGTGGCGGCAGCTTCGGATCGGCCGATTTCGCACTCATCCCGGCGAGATATCGCCCAGGGCCTGGAACAGGATCGAATGGTCCTTGCCGCCCAGACCGCGCGACAGCGCGGCGTTCATCAGCTGAACGGTGCCGGCGGTGTTGGGCAGGGAAATGTCCAGATTTCGGGCTGTTTCGAGGGCAATGTTCAGATCCTTGCGGTGCAGCCTGAGTGCAAAGCCGGGCTCAAAGGCGTCCTCGATCATCCGCTGGCCGTGCAGTTCCAGGATCCGAGACTGCGCAAAGCCGCCCATCAGGGCCGTCTTGAGGATGCCCAGGTCGACGCCGGCGCGCTCCGCCAGCAGGAAAGCTTCGCCGACGCATTCGATGGTCAGGCCGACAATGATCTGGTTGGCGACCTTGACCACCTGGCCGCAGCCGACCGGACCGACATGGGTTATGTTCTTGCCAAGCACTTCGAAGATCGGCCGGGCGCGTTCGACATCCTCCGGCGCGCCGCCGATCATGATCGTCAATGTGCCGCCCCTGGCGCCGACTTCGCCACCGGAAACCGGCGCGTCGAGGTAGCGGGCGCCGCCTTTCTGGATACGTTCGGCATATTCGCGGGTGGCCACCGGGGCAATCGAGCTCATGTCGATCAGCAAGGCATTGCTGGCCAGCCCGGACGCCGCGCCGCCTGGTCCGAACAGCACCGCCTCCACATCGGGCGTATCGGGCACCATGACAATGACGATATCGGCGCCGCGCGCAGCGGCCGCGGGCGTATCGACGGCCTGTGCCCCCTTGTCCACCAGATACTGGGAATGCGGCTTGACCCGATTGATCTGCAGTTTGTGACCAGCTTCGATAAGGCGCTCGGCCATTGGTCGGCCCATGGTCCCCAAGCCGATAAATCCGATCGTTGCCACGATGCAGCCTCCCTCACTAACGCGCTTTGCAAATTTGTTGTGGCAGTCGAATAACAAATTAAGTCAGCTATAACAAGTTTGTTGCTTCTCTTGTGCTCCGTTTTCCCGGAAAGGGCTGCCGGGGCGGCTTGTTTTGGGCTGATGCACGTGAAGAGCCGCCTATGGGCGACGGAAGTTGATATTTTTGATTTCCCTTGTTGTAAAAAGTGCGTCAGACGGGCACAGTCCCGCTGAACAAGTTTGAGGTAAGCTGTTGCCCATTCAGGAAGAGACCAGAGCGGCAGGCGCTCATCAGGGCCTATCAGGCGTGGTGTATGGCGAAATGCGCGCCCTCATCATGCAGGGCAAGTGGACGCCTTCCTCGCGGCTCCCCTCGGAAGCCGAACTCTGCAAGCAGTTCAACGTCTCCCGGCCCGTCGTGCGCCAGGCGCTGGCGGCGCTGCGCGATGACGGCCTGGTGTCATCGCGCCAGGGATCGGGCAGTTTCATCCAGCCCGGCGTTGTGCCTGCGGTGAGCGAACCGCAGGTGCAGTTTCCGCCGCTGACCAGTGTTGCCGACCTGGACTCGTTCCTCAATTTCCGGGAGGGGATCGAGGGAGAGGCTGCCGCCATTGCGGCGCGGCGGCACACCGAGCAGCAGCTCGCCACACTGCGAGAGGTCGCTGCCCGATTGGGCCGGGGCGGCTCCCTGCCTGAGGGGGATTACGACTTTCACCGGGCCGTCGCGGCGGCGTCGGGAAACCCGTTCTACCTCAACAGCCTGGAATCGCTGCGCTCGCACATCATGTTCGGTCTCGGGATCACCTGGACCTTTGGGGCGGGACAGGGCGATTTCCTGGGTTCCGTCCAGGAACATCACGCCGCGATCGTTGAGGCGATTGCCGCGCGCGACGCCGATGCGGCCCGCGAAGCAATGCGCCGCCACCTGCAATGGGCGCGCGCGAAATTGATGACCGGACAGGTCGGAGAAGAGGGGCTTTGACATTGCCTGAAGTACCGGGCGTGTTATGGTTTCCCTAATGTCCAATACGGGCGCTGCCTTGATGTGGAGGAGCATCAATGATCGCGATTTCGTCTTTTGACGTGCAATCAGGAAAAAGCTGCTTCGAGTTCCGAATGGGTATCGAAGGGGAGGCTGCCGCAGCCGCTGCGCGGCAGCGAACGGCGGCGGATCTGGTTTCCCTGTCCGCCACGATGCGGCAGATGGAAGAGCTGCAATATAACGGGCAGCCCGGGCTCAACGAGGATTTCGAGTTCCATATGTGCGTCGCCAGGGCCTCGCACAACGACTATTATGTCAGCGTGCTGCAATCGCTCAAGGCGACGATTTTCGAGGGCATGCTCTACGCGCGCACCACATCCGGCCTGAAAACGGCCGAGAAGATCGCTGCCATCAACGAACAACATCGTCTGGTCTTCGAGGCTATTGTCGACCAGGATTGCGAGGCGGCAAGGGAGGCCATGCGCGGCCATCTGCTGCGGTGCCGTATCTCCACCAATCACTGGCAGCTGGTGTGAATTTACGCTGATAGAGTAAGTGTTTGATTTCAAATGCGTATTTCGTAAAAAGAACTTATTTTTACAATTTTGTACAGCCTGCATTGAAAAACTGACAAGATGCTAATAGGGTAACTCCTGCGGTTCGCGGCGCCATTGCGCAGCGGCCGCCGCCGGTGGAGCGCGCGCAGATTGCCCGTTTCCGCCTGGTCCTGAAAACAAGGGAGGGACTGATATGACATCTGTGCTCAGCGCATTGCGCGCCGGCGCTCTGGCAGGAATTGCGAGCGCCATTCTCACCGTCGCCGCCATGGCCGGTGAATCTCCGATGCTTGAGGAAATGGTTGCAGCCGGGGAACTGCCGCCGCTCGAGGAACGCATTCCGTCCCAGCCACTGGTGGTGACGCCCGTGGATCGTGTGGGCGACTTTGGCGGCAACTGGCATTCCGCCCTGATGGGCGGCTCCGATGACGGCTGGATCTTGCGGACGCTGTCCTACGAAAACCTGATGCGCTGGAGCCCGGACTGGACGGAGGTCATTCCCAACATCGCCGAGTCCGTCGACGTGAGCGAGGACGCGACCACGTTCACCTTCAAGCTGCGCGAGGGCATGCGCTGGAGTGACGGCGCGCCGTTCACCGCTGACGATATCCGGTTCTGGTACGAGGACCTGTTCCTCAACCCGCAGTTCACGCCTTCGGCGCAGGAGCCGTTCATCAATACCGATGGGTCGCCCGTCGCCTTCGAGATGATCGACGACGTGACCTTCAAGTTCACCTTCGCCAATCCCAAGGGCCTGTTCCTGCAATATCTGGCCACGGCCCGGCCGCTGGACAATGCCGTGGTCCGCTATCCGCGCCATTATCTCGAGCAGTTCCACCCCAATTACAGCCAGGACATCGATGCGGAGATCAGCGCGTCCGGTCAGGCCGACTGGGTGGGACTGCTGACCAGCAAGGCCAATTTCTGGACCAATCCGGATGTGCCGACAGTCAATCCCTGGGTGTTCACCACCGGCTATGGCTCGGGCGACGCCTCGCGTGCCAGCGCCGAGCGCAATCCCTACTACTGGAAGGTCGATACCGAGGGCAATCAGCTACCCTATATCGACACGCGCACCTTCGACATCCTGTCCGACCCGCAGGTGCTGGTCACCAAGACCCTGGCAGGCGAGATCGACTTCCAGGATCGCAGCCTGGCAACGCCAGCCAATCGGCCGGTGCTGTACGAAGGTCGGGAACGCGGCGGTTACGAATTCTTCGAGGAAACCCCTGCCAGTCCCAATTACATGATCATGATGTTCAACCTGAACCATCGCGATCCGGTGCTGCGGGACCTGTTCCAGAGCAAGGATTTCCGCATCGGCCTGTCATATGGCATGGACCGCGCCGAGATTCTTGACGTTGTGTGGATCGGGCAGGGCGAGGTTGCCCAGACCTCGGTGATGCCGGGCTCGGTCTATTACAACGAAAAGCTCGCCAAGCAGTACACCGAATACGATGTGGAGCTCGCCAACCAGCATCTGGACAAGGTGCTGCCCGAGCGTGGTGCCGATGGCATGCGGCTGCGACCCGATGGCAAGCCGCTGGCGATCAGCTATGCCTATAGCGCCGCGGTGCCGATCTTTGGCGATGCGCTCGAACTGATCGCAGCACAGTGGGAAAAGGTTGGTATCCGCATGGTGCCTACGCCGCTCGATCGCACGCTGATCCAGACCCGGCAGGATGCCGGCGAACTTGAAGGCGTGGCCTGGGAGCGTGGCGGCGGCGCCGGGCAGGAAGTGGTGCTCGACCCCCGCTGGTGGTTCCCCTCCAATAATGACAGCTATTATTGGGCGCCCGCATGGACGGCATGGTACCTCGACGTCAATCCCGAGACGTCCCAGGTTCAGCCCGAAGAGCCACCGGAATCCGCGCGCCGGCAGATGGAGCTCTATGGCCAGCTGCAGGCATCGGCCGATCCCGACGAGCAGGTGCGGCTGATGAATGAAATTCTCGACATCGCCGCCGACGAGTTCTGGACCATGGGCGTGGCCTGGCAGTCCAGTGGCTACGGCGTCAAGAAGACCAACTTCCTGAACGTCCCTGCATCCATGCCGGCATCCTGGATCTATCCGACCCCGGCGCCGACCAATCCTGAGCAGTACTTCATCGAAGCACAATAGCTCCCGACGCTCCGCAAGGTGCGTTCCTCCCAGGACGGGGCAGTCGCTGCCCCGTCCTAAATGTCAAACAAGGGCGAGAGATCATGAGCCAACGCGTTGTGATGGTGGACAAGGCAGTGCCGTTCGAGGGAAAGCACTGGGACCGGCTGGTAGATGCCATCGGCGCCGATCAGCTCCTTGCTGTCGACCTTAAGGACAAGACCGCCGTCGAGCAGGCGCTGGAAACCGCCGAAATCGCCATCCTGGCGGGGGATCTGGACAGCCGCTTCATCAATGCCCCCAGGCTGCGCTGGATTCACTGCGACCATGCGGGGCTGACCAAATCCGCCAAACCCGAAGTGTTCGAACGCGGCCTGATCGTCACCGGCTCGGCCGGACGGTCCGGCCCGGCCCTGGCTGAACACGTGCTGATGTTCGCCCTCATGCTGTGCTCGCGCTATCCCGATCTTTACGAGGCGCAGAAGCGGCAGGAGTGGTTCCGCACCCCGTCCATGTTCGATCTCCGCGCGCTCTATGGTCGTACGATCGGCATTCTCGGCATGGGCCACACCGGCGTCGAACTGGCCAAACGCGCCAAGGCCTTCAACATGACCGTGCTCGGATATCGCCGCCGTGACCTGCCCAGGCCCGAAGGGGTGGACGAGATGTTCAGCGCCGACAAGGGCGACAGCATCAATCCCATGCTCGAACGGGCAGACGTGCTGGCGCTGGTCCTCAACCTTTCGGATGCCACGCACCATCTGATCGACGCGGCAGCCATTGCGCGCATGAAACCTGGCTCCGTCATCGTCAACCTGGCGCGCGGCGGCGTCATTGACCAGGATGCCCTGATTGCGGCGCTGCAATCGGGCCAGCTGGCCGGCGCGGGCCTCGATGTCACCGATCCCGAGCCGCTGCCCAAGGGGCATCCGCTCTGGACGGCGCCCAATGTGCTGATCACACCCCATTTCACCGCTGCGGTGCCGGACAAGGTGGACCGCTCGCTCGATGTCATCACCGACAATTTCAGGCGCTACCGCGCCGGCGAGCCCATGCTTAACCGCATGACGGCAGAAGACCTGTGGACCAGGGAAGCCCGATGAAGCAGGCGCCTGGGCGAGGGAGATAGGCCATGCTGCGATATGTCATAAAGCGCGTCCTCTACATGATCCCGACGATGATCGCGATCTCGATAGTGGCGTTCCTGCTGATCCAGTTGCCCCCGGGCGATTTCGTCACGTCGCTGGCCGCGCAGATGTCGGCACAGGGCGACACGATCGATCCGGCCACGCTGGCCATGCTGCGTCGGCAATATGGTCTGGATCAGCCGATCTGGGTGCAGTACTGGATCTGGATCACCAATATCGTCGTGGGGGGCGATTTCGGCCGCTCGTTCGATTTCGATGTGCCGGTTGCCGATCTGCTCTGGGCCCGTCTTGGCCTGACCTTCGTGCTGGCCTTTACCGCCCTGGTTTTCACCTGGCTGATCGCCTTGCCGGTGGGCATCTATTCGGCTGTCCGCAAGTACTCCGTCGGCGACTACGTGGCCACGTTCCTGTCCTTCGTGGGCCTGGCCGTTCCCAACTTCGTGCTGGCACTGGTGCTGATGTACCTCTCGCTGCGGCTGTTCGGCGTCAGCATCGACGGGCTCTATTCGGCCCAATATGCCAACGCGCCCTGGAGCTGGGACAAGTTCCTCGACCTCGCACAGCACCTGGTCATTCCGGTGATCGTCCTGGCCAGCTCGGGCATCGCCGCCCTGGTCCGCATCATGCGGGCCAATCTGCTGGATGAACTCTTCAAGCCCTATGTGACGACCGCCCGGGCGAAAGGGCTGTCGGAGTGGCGGCTGATCTTCAAATACCCGGTGCGGGCGGCGCTGAACCCGTTCGTCTCGACCATCGGCTGGACCCTGCCGGAACTGGTTTCGGGCGCCACCGTCACCGCCATCGTGCTCAACCTGCCCACGACCGGGCCGCTATTGCTGCGGGCGCTGATCTCGCAGGATGTGTATCTGGCCGGCGCGATGATCCTGATGCTGTCGGTGCTGACCGTTATCGGCACGCTGATTTCCGACCTTTTGCTCGCGTGGCTCGATCCGCGCATCCGTTACAGTTGAGGGGCCGAGATGAGCATCGATCAGACCCAGCTTGAGCTGGACCCCGCCTTGGCCGACGATCGCGGCGGGCGCAATCTCGAACGCGCCGGCCAGTGGCAACTGGCCTGGTACAAGTTCAGGCAGCACAAGCTCGCTGTGGCGGGCGGTATCGTGGTCATCCTGATCTATCTGGTCGCCGCGTTTGCCGAGTTCCTGGCGCCATACGGCCCGGGCGATTATTCGGCACGCTACACCTATGCGCCGCCGCAGCCGCTCCAAATATGGAATGGCGAGCAGCTCGGCCTGTTCGTCAACGGCTATTCGGTCAAGGTCAATCCGGACAGCCTAGCCCGCGAGTTCGTGGTTGATCCCGACGAGATCATACCGGTTGGACTGTTCGTCGAAGGGGCTCCCTACAAAATGTGGGGTCTGTTCGACAGCAATATCCACCTCATCGGTCCGATCAAGGTCAGCGACCCGATGTATCTGTGGGGTGCAGATCGACTGGGCCGCGACATGCTGAGCCGGATTATCCACGGCACCCGGATTTCCATGACGATCGGCCTTGTGGGGGTGAGCGTCAGCCTGTTCCTCGGTATCCTGCTGGGGGGCATCTCCGGCTATTACGGGGGCAGGATCGACAATCTCATCCAGCGCCTGATCGAGTTCCTGCTCGCCATTCCCACCATTCCGCTCTGGATGGGCCTGGCCGCCGCCATTCCGCCGACCATGTCGCCGATACAGGTCTATTTCATGATCACGCTGATCCTGTCGCTGGTTGGCTGGACCGGCCTGGCGCGGGTGATCCGCGGCCGGTTCATGGCGATCAAGAACGAGGATTTCGTTACCGCTGCCCGCCTGGACGGCACCAGCGAGATCGGCATCATGATGCGCCATATGGCCCCATCCTTTGCCAGTCACATCATCGCCTCCGTCACGCTGGCCATTCCGGTGATGATCCTGTCGGAAACGGCGCTGAGCTTCCTGGGCATTGGCCTGCGGCCACCGGTCGTGAGCTGGGGCGTGCTGTTGCAGGAAGCGCAGAATATCCGCTCGGTGGCCCTGGCTCCCTGGCTGCTGCTCCCCGGCGTCGCCGTGATCATCACGGTGCTCGCCCTCAACTTCCTTGGCGACGGCCTGCGCGACGCTGCAGATCCATATAGTGATTGAGATGAGTGAAATGGACAATCCGGAGCAGGACGTCGTCATGAGCGTGGAGGGGCTTTCCCTCGACTTCAGGTTGCGCAAGGGCACCTTCCACGCCGTCCGCGATGTCAGTTTCGACATCAAGCGCGGCAAGACACTGTGCCTGGTCGGCGAAAGCGGCTCGGGCAAGTCTGTGACCGCCCGTTCCCTGATGCAGATCGTGGACAAACCCGGCCGCATCGCGCAGGGCAGGATCGTGCTGCGCGCCGGCGGCCGCGAAATCGATATCACTGCACTCGACCCCAAGGGTACCGAAGTGCGCAAGCTGCGCGGCGCCAAGATCGGCCTGATCTTCCAGGAGCCGATGTCGGCGCTGTCGCCCTTTCACACGATCGGCAACCAGATCGATGAAATGCTGCTCATCCACACCGACCTCGATGCCAAGGCAGCGCGACTTCGCACCATCGAACTGCTCAAGCAGGTCGAAATCGCCAATCCCGAGCAGATGGCGGAGCGCTACGCCTTTGAATATTCGGGCGGCATGCGGCAGCGCGTCTGCATTGCCATGGCGCTGGCCTGCAATCCCGATGTTCTGATTGCCGACGAGCCCACCACGGCGCTGGACGTGACGACCCAGGCCGAGATACTGGACCTGGTCAAGCGGCTTCAGGTCGATCGCGGCATGGCCATGCTGCTGATCACCCATGACATGGGCATCGTCGCCGAGGTGGCCGATGAAGTCGCCGTGATGCGCTATGGCCGGATCGTCGAGCACGGGCCGGTGGACAAGATATTCCACGCTCCCGAGCACCCCTACACACGTCAATTGCTCGACGCCACACTCAAACTCGAGCAGTTTGCACGCGTGCCCGCCGAGGTGGCCGAGGCGCGCGCTCCCACGGTGCAGCCGATCATTGCGGTGCGCAACCTGGCCAAGCACTATGGCGGCGGGCGGGCGCTCCTCGGCAAGCCGAACCCGGCCATCCGCGCCGTCGACGATGTGACGCTCACGCTGATGCCCGGCGAGAACCTGGGCATTGTGGGCGAGAGCGGCTCGGGCAAGACCACGCTGGGCCGGCTGATCATGCGCATCACGGACCCCACGGAAGGCAATATTGTCTACCGCCAGAAAGACGGCACGGAGGTTGATGTTGCCGCCCTCAGCAAGTCGCAGCTGCGGACCTATCACTCCGAAGTGCGGATGATCTTCCAGGACCCGTTTGCGTCGCTCAACCCCCGGATGACGGTCAAGCAGATCGTCGGTGATCCGCTCTATGTCAACAAGCTCGCCAGTGGCCGGGAACTGGAAGATCGCGTCGCCGAACTGCTGGACATGGTCGGTCTCGAGGCGGACATGATGGATCGTTATCCGCACGCCTTTTCCGGCGGGCAGCGCCAGCGCATCGGCATTGCCCGCGCCCTGGCGCTCAATCCGCGCGTGATCATCGCCGACGAGGCGACCTCGGCGCTGGACGTCTCGATCCGGAGCCAGATCCTCGATCTGCTGCTGGCCGTGCAGCGCCGCCTCGGATTGAGCTTCATCTTCATTTCGCACGATATTTCGGTGGTGCGCTATTTCTGCGATCGTGTCGCCGTGATGCACCGGGGCAAGGTGGTCGAGGAGGGGGAAGCGAGCAAGATCTGCACGGCGCCCGACCACCCCTATAGCCAGGCCCTGATCTCGGCGGTGCCCAATCCCGACCCGCGCAACAAGCGCATGCTGCAGCGGGTGCGCGCCGGCTGACGCCAGCCTGGCGTACCCGCCGGCGCCCGGCGACAGTTATCCGCGCGGGGGCGGATATTGCAGGCCACGCTGCAAATAGAGGTTGCGGTCATGGGTCGGCAATTGCGCGGTTGCCGTAAAGCCGACCAGCCTGTCCTCGGCAATATAGTCCAGGTCCGATCCATAAAGCTCGCCGATCAGCCTGGCGGTGAGATCGCGCCGGATAGCCTGATGGTCCGGCGAGGCGATCAGGTCATGCTCCTCGAGAGGATCGTCTTCCACGTCAAACAGCTGCTGGTGGTTGCCGGCGGGATACCAGATCAGCTTGTGGCGGCCGTCATGCATCATGCGGGTGGCTTCGAGCCCTTCGACGCATTCGCCATAAAGGCTGGACCGGGCAGCGTCCCCGAGCATGGAGCGGCCCGTGCATGAGGCGGGCACCGCAATGCCGCACAGATCGAGCAGGGTGGGCATCACGTCCTGCAAGCCGACGAGCCTGTCATCGACCTGCCTTGCCGCATCGGGGGCAAACCGACCCGGGGACAGGATCATCGGGATATTGGCGGATTTCTCATACATCAGCCGTTTGGCAAACAGCCGGTGATCGCCGAGCATGTCGCCGTGATCGCTGGTGAACAGGATGATGGTGTCGTCGAGCAGGCCTTCCTCGCGCAGCGTGCCGATCAGGATGCGCAGCTGGTGGTCGATATGGGTGCACAGCGCGTAGAAGGCGCGTCGGATATCGGCAACCTGCTCGGCGGTAAAATGGGCCCAGTGTCGCCGGACATAGTCGAGCACCGGCGGCAGGGCATTGGCGCCATTTGACCATTCGGCCTCGACCGCCGCGTCGATGGGGCGCCCCGCATAGCGCTCGAGATAGTCGCGCAGCGGCGCCAGCGGCGGGTGGGGGTGCGTGTACGACACGTACCAGAAGCCCGGCCGGGTCGGGTCCCGCCGCTTTATCATGCGGGCTGCCGTCTCTGTCTGCCAGTTGGTCGGGTGCGTATCCTCCGGCAAATGCCAGTTGCGCCAGACATATTCGTTATTGCCCATGCCGTGCATGAACTGCCGTCCGGCATGGCCGCGTTCGGCAAGGAACTGCTCATAATCGTCGATCTGGCCGTCGACCTGCCGGCCTTCTTCGGCCAGCATGACATCGTGAAAGCCGATGCGGGCCCGGGGCGGGTAGACGTGCAGCTTGCCCACCGCAAAGGCCTGGTAGCCAGCGCCCACAAAGGCGTCGGCAATGGTGGGATCCGCGGGCATGCCCAGCCGGCCCTGGAAGATGCGATCGCCGTGCGCCCGCGGACTCTGGCCCGTCATCAGCGTTCGGCGCGCCGGCACACAGACCGGGCACTCCGAATAGGCGCGGCGAAACCGCGTGCCGGAACGCGCCAGGGCATCGAGCGTGGGTGTCTCGATAACCGGGTGCCCCGCGCAGCCAAGCAGTTGCCCAGGCCATTCGTCGGCGGTGATCAGAAGGACATTGGGACGCGACATGGTGTTAACTCGTGGCTCATTGCAATTGGCCCGGCCGCCAGCGGCGACCGGGCGCGGGAATCAGGCGCGGCTCAACAGATCCCTGGCACCCTGCACCAGGGCTGCGCCACCATCGGTGGGCGACATGCTTTCGAACGCCACCTGCTGGCTGATTTCGAAGACCAGCCTTGTCACCTCGCCGGCGCCGGGCGGCAGCGGCGGGGGCAGGGCGCCGACAAGCTCGCCCAGGCTGGCCACGAACTCGACCGAGGCCTTTTCGGCCGGCTTGAGATCGGCGGCAATCGCCTTGGCCAAGCGCGGCGAGGACGGAATGCCCCGGTCGGCGCCAAGCAGCTTTGCCGCTTCCGGATTGCCGGTGAGGAAGGCCAGCAGCGCGACCGCTTCATCCGGATGCTTTGTCTGGGCGGCGACACTGAGCCGGGTTGCGGGGCGCAGATAGTGTCCCGGCGCTGCATCGTCGCTGATCCGCGGCAGCGGCACCGGCGCGATGGTTTCGGTGACGGCAGCCTGCTGCGGCCCGATCTGGTTGGCCAGCATGAAGGTGCTTGCCGAATGCCCCAGGGTCAGCCCGCTGGTATCAATGGTGCCCTGCTCGAGCGCCTGGATATCGGCGGGCACGCAGGCCTTGCTCTGGCGCATATCGGCCCAGAGCTTGAACCAGCCCGCGGCGTCGTTCTCGTCATAGCCGAGTTCGCCGTCGGCGGTATAAAGCGCCTTGTTCTGCTGCTTGAGCCAGTTCTCGAAGGCGATATCGTTGCCGCTGGCGTCGCTGGTGCCGTAGACATTGGAGCGCGGCGTCTCCTGGGTCAGCCTGGCGCAGTTCTCGGCGAACTGCTCATAGGTCATACCGTGATGGGGCGCGGCAACGCCCGCTTCGTCCCAGGCGGTCTGGTTGATGAGCATGGCGGCCGAATTGACGCCGAAGCTGACGCCGTAAAGCTTGCCGTTGACCCGGTTCGCATCGACCTGGTCGGTGGGGATATCGGACAGGTCAAGCACGTTGCCCAGATAGGGATCGAGATCGAGCAGGACGCCGCGACCGGCATATTCGGCGATGTAGCGGAAATCCATCTGGATCAGATCGGGCGGATTGCCGCCCACGACCTGGGTGGCCAGGCGGGTGAAGAAATCGTCAAACGGCGCCGTTTCGCCGGTGACGCTCACCCCGGGATTCTGGGCCATGAACAGGTCCATGGCCGCTTCGGTGCGCGCCAGGCGCTCCTGGTTGCCCCACCAGAAAAACCGCAATTGCCGATCCTGCGCGAATGCTGCCCGCGTGAGCAGCGGTGCAACCGCAAGCCCCGACAGAGCGCCCGCCAGCCAGCGGCGGCGTGTTAAAGAGTAGTTCACGTCCAATCTCCTCCTCAAGGTGAATGTACCTGTCGCTCTGCGCGCTCAGGCACTTTCCCGGCCGATGACCGACCAGGGAATGACAAAGCTCCGGCTCTCGGCGCCGGGCACGTTCTCGATGCGATCGATGAGATGGTCCACCGCCTGCTCCAGCGACGGCCGGCTGGGGCCGATCGTGGTCAGGGACGGAAAGCAGAGCCCGCCTTCCTCGGCATTGCCCGATCCCACAACCGCAATCTCGGCTGGAACCTGGATGCCAAGCCGGGCCAGCGCCTGGATGACCGACACTGCGCTCGCGTCGGACTGCACCAGGATCGCATCGGGACGATCGGGGCCCTGCAAGACGGAGTGCAGGATCGCCACGGCGCTGGCCCGGCTTTCCGCGCCGGTCACGATCCGGGCAGGAGGCAGGCCGTGCTCGGCCAGAATCCGTTCCAGTGCCTGCGAGCGCCCCCCATCCCCGGATTGCGCGTGGCGGATATAGACGAAGCGTTGCCGCCCGCGCTCCACAAGGCGGCCGATGACCGACTGGAATGCCGGCAAACGCTCCTGGCGCACACAGGAATAGCCGACGCTTTCGATCGGCGGATGCAGCAACAGCACCTGCTTGCCGGCGCGCAGCAAGGGGGCGAAGAGCAGATCGATCTGCTCGGGGGACAATTGTTCGACTTCGGCGACGATCCCGTCTGCCAGCCCGGCTTCCACCTGGGTGACGATGTCCTGGCAGGCGGCAAAATCCCGCCCCATCATCAGGACGGAAGAATAGCTGCGCCGCCGGACGGTCGCGTCGACATCGCTGGCAATGCCATCGGCGAAGGGCGTGCCGATCCTGGGCAGCAGTACGCAGATCCGCCGGGTCCGCTGCAGGCGCAGATGGCGCGCCGTCTGGTTCTGCACATAGCCGATTTCCGCGATGGCGGCGCCGATGCGCTCGCGCGTCTCGACGGCAATCCTGCCCACAAGTTCCTGCCGGCCGCTCAGGACATAGGAAACGGTCGCGGCCGACACATTGGCGCGCTGGGCAACATCAACAATGGTCGGTCGCTTCCGGGCCACAACGGACGTCCTGAGTGCGCTTAAACGTTTAAGCAGGCTAGGGTGGGTCTTGCCTGTTGTCAATGCGAACGGCGGCGGGGAATGGCTCTTCCCGACAATCCGCTGCCCGCCCGCTGCCCACGACCGGCGCCTGACCGAGCTATTGCGGGACGATCTGTCGGGCCAGCGCACCTGACCAACCAGGCTGGTCGGACGGCTTGGCGACCGTCGCGTTGGCAACCTGGCCGTGGGCATATTTTATCGGCTGGGTTACTATTGGTGCTGCAGGGGCGGGAACGTTGACGACGGCAGCCCAGATCCCCATTGCCGAATTCGCCGGCTCGCACGCCCGCAGAGCGATTGGGGCGCTGATGGTTTTTGGTGGGCATGGCACCACCTTGTGCTGGCCGCTGCTCGGCGCCCTTCAATCGGCGTTGCGGCGCCATCGGCACGATTTGTCGACTTCATTGCCAGCCACCGCCGGAATAGTCTGGCTGACGGGCCGCTGGCCGAGCGGGCCTGCCAGTGAGCTTTGCAATCCTCATCTTCGACAAGGGTGCATTGGCCGCCGGGGCGTTCGCCGCGATTCTCTTCGCCCCTTGCAGCGACATGGTGCTGTAGATCTCGCGGCATTGTCCCTGACGGCGCTGATCCAGCCCGCCCAATAGACATTGGCCTGCGGCTCGGCAGAAGTCATCCCGGCGGCTATCAGGGCAGGAGCATCGTCACCGATCCCACGGTAATCGCATCCAGGGCGATCTCGTCGTCATCGGTGGTCCTTGATCATAGCCGAAAAGTACTATGTGGGCTCCACTGGCGGTTTGGTTGCTGGCTGATCGTGCTTCGAGCCGTCCTTCTTGTTTCCCAGGTCATCGATATTGTCATCGGTCTGCTCGCCATCTTCGGTTTCGAGCGGGGCTGGCTTTGGCTTTTCGTCGGGCATGTGGACCTCCTATAGGTCTGGTAAATCCGCAGGTGCTTGAAAGGTTCATGCTTTTCGGATTTCTGGTCCGGCCTGATCAGGGATGGAGGGGCGCATTTGGTGAAGCCATGCATGCCGGCCAAGCCCTGCGTTGCCCCAAGGCGGAATACATCATTGGCTAACCGTAAAACTGGTTAGCCAATTAGGGGCGAATAATGAGTGATCTCATTGCCCCGACAAGGCGATGGAGGGCACCGGGCTCACTACCAACGGCACCGTTCAACACTATTGTTTTCCATAAGATACTGGCGATCCCGGCAGGACTCGAACCTGCGACCAACAGCTTAGAAGGCTGCTGCTCTATCCAGCTGAGCTACGGGACCTGAACCAGACATGTCCCATGTAGCGGATTCTGGCGCAAAAGGAAGACCGCAGGCGCATCCTATTGTTGCGCAGGGGCGGGGGGGCATGGTGGGTAGGCGGCTGTGCTGCTGCGCACGATCAGCTCCGAACTCAGCACCGTGTGCTGCGGGACACGGCTGCGCGGCTTGCCCTTGATCAGGTCAATCAGCGCTTCGGCCGCCAGCCGGCCCAGCGCCTCGCGCGGTTGCCGCATGGTGGTCAGGGGCGGCCAGATATGGGCTGCGACCGCCAGATCGTCAAAACCCACCACCGACACGTCGCGCGGACATTCCACCCCCCGCGTCCTGAGCCCCGACAGCAGGCCGATAGCGGTTTCGTCATTGGCACAAAAGACCGCGCTGGGCCGCTCGGCCAGCGCCATGAAGCGATCAGCGGCGGCCAGCCCGTGTTCCATGGCGAACCCGCCGGGGAAAACCCACTCCGGCCGCACCGGCAGCCCGGCCGCTGCCATGGCCGTACGAAATCCGCCTTCGCGCTCGACCGTCAGGACATTGCCGGCCGGCCCCTGCACATGCCCGACCCGGCGATGGCCCAGACCGATGAGATGGCGGGTTGCCAATTCGGCAGCATAGGCATTGTCCGTCAGCACCGTGTGAAACGGCGCTTGGGGAATGGCTTCGCAGGCCATGACCAGCGGAACGTTGGCCGGCGCCCCGGCCAGCACCAGCAATTGGGCAAGATCGAGCGATCCATCCAGCAGCAGCAGCCCATCGGCCCGGTTGGACAGAAAATACTCATGCAGCTTTCGCCCGCAGTCGTCGCCGGCAAACCGGTTGACCACCAGCACGCCATAACCGCGCCGTGCCGCTTCCCGTTCAATGGCATCCAGGATCGTCGAGAAGAACGGATTGCGGATGTCGGGCAGGGCCACCAGGATGGTTCGAGCCGTCCGCTGCCGCAAGGAGCGGGCTGCCTGGTTGAGGGTGTAGCCGGTGGCGCGAACGGCCTCGGCAATGCGCGCCCGGGTGCTCTCGCTTACCCGTTCGGGCCGTGACAAAGCGCGGCTCACCGTGGCCGTGGAAACCTGGGCATAACGCGCAACATCTTGAATTGTCGGTGTTTTTAGAGATCCGGTCATACCTGGCAGCGCCCCCCTTCGCTGTCGGTAACGCAATCTGTCTAAAACGATCTTGACAGGTCCGCAAGACGTGTATGAATGTAATGCAATCGATTGCAGAGAATTCGGAACACCGAAATGCAATCGATTACACGCAGTCAGCTCGGGATGTCTCACAAGAAGACAACCTTGCGGCTGACGGCTTCGCGGGAGCGTTTGGCTCCAAGTGTCGTTGGGAGGAAAATCGATGAAGAAATTTGCAGTGGTCGCCGCTATGGCTACCGCGCTACTCGGCTCGACGGCTGTTCACGCAGCCGATGTCGAAGTTGTACACTGGTGGACGTCTGGTGGCGAACAGGCCGCCGTGAAGGTCTTTGCCGACGCGCTTGACGCAACCGGCGATCACTGGGTGGATGGTGCCATCGCGCTGGGCGAAACCGCTCGCGCCACGATCATGCAGCGCGCCCTCGGTGGCGATCCACCGGATGCCGCCCAGTTCAACCCCGGCCGCCAGTATGAAGACCTGATCCAGGCCGGCCTGCTGCTCGACCTGACGCCGCTGGCTGAAGAAGAGGGCTGGAACGACTTCATCCGCCCCGACCAGATCAAGGAGCCGTGCCTCATCGACGGCAAGTGGTGGTGCGTTCCGGTCAATATCCACATGCAGAACTGGGCCTGGGCCTCGATCCCAGCTTTCACCAAGGCCGGTCTCGAAGTCCCCGTGACCTGGGATGATTATCTCGCCGACTTGCCCAAGCTCAAGGATGCCGGCGTCATTCCATTCGCCGTGGGTGGCGATGGTGGCGGCTGGCAGATCAGCCTGCTGGCCAACCAGCTGATCCTGGCCCAGCTCGGCGCCGAACAGGTCGAAAAGATCTGGAAGGACGCTGACGTGGAGCTGGCCGCGGGACCTGAAGTGCACAAGGCCTTTACCACGCTCAAGACCCTCGGCAGCTATGCCGATACCGGTTCGCCAAACCGCAGCTGGGCTGATACCACGTCCCTCGTGATCAAGGGCGACGCTGCCCTGCAGGTCATGGGTGACTGGGCCCAGGGCGAGTTCCAGCTTGCCGGCCAGAAGCCGGACGTTGACTATGCCTGCCTGCTTGGCCCGCTGGTTGCCGAGCCGAAACATGTCCGCACCGGCGGCGATATCTTCGTGTTCTTCAAGCAGAACGATGCCGATGTCGAACGCGCCCAGCTTGAACTGGCTTCGCTCATGGTCAGCCCCGCTGTCCAGGCCAAGTTCAACACGGCCAAGGGTTCGGCTCCGGTCCGCGACGATGTCGACATGTCGCTGGCCAATGACTGCATGAAGAAGGCCATCGGCGTCCTGTCCCAGCCTGACGCGGTTGTTCCCGACACCAACCAGTGGCGGAACGAGGCGTTCACGACGGCGCAGAACGCCATCTTCTCCGACCTGATCTACAACGCTGACACCACTCCCGAAGCGGCCCAGGCGCAGTTCGTCGATCTGCTCCAGAACGCCGACTAACACCATCACACGCAGCGGCAGTCCCGGCATTCGGGGCTGCCGTTGTCTTGTGGCGATGGCTCTTTGTGGAATTTGGGAGATTAGCGCGTGACGAATGTTCTTACGCATGACGAACGGCTTGAATCTGAGAGGATAAGAAAAAAGGCGCGCTATCGCCGCTTCTTGACCCGGCTACCGGCAATCATCGGCACCTTGCCAATGGCCGCCGTCGCCATCGGCGTCTTCGTCATCGGCATCGCCTTTACGGTGGTGCTGTCATTCACCAACACCAAGCTATTTCCCGACTACAATCTGGTCGGCTGGATGCAGTACAATCGGCTGTGGTCGACGGCGCGATGGGTGGAATCCGTCAAGCACATCTGGTTTTACGGCTTCGGTCTGATCACCATCAGTCTCGTGCTGGGCTATCTGCTCGCCGTGGCCATGGACCAGCGGATCCGCGGCGAAGACGCGTTCCGCACGATTTTCCTCTATCCCTTTGCGCTCTCGGCGGTGATCACCGGTCTGGTGTGGAACCTGATGCTCGATCCGATCTGGGGGCTGCAGGCAGCCGTCCGAAGCTGGGGCTTTGCCGACTTCACCTTTGCCCCGCTCGCTGACGGCAATACGGCCCTGCTGGGCATGATCGTGGCCGCCGTCTGGAACGGCGTCGGCGTCACCATGGCGATCCTGCTTGCGGGACTGCGGGGCGTCGACGAAGAAATCTGGAAGGCTGCCAAGATCGACGGCATTCCCGCCTGGCGAACCTATCTGCAGATCATGCTGCCGATGATGCGCGGGGCTGTCGCGACTGCCCTGATCCTGCTGACGGTGGGGGCGGTACGAACCTTTGACATCGTCATCGCCATGACCGGTGGCGGCCCCGGCATCGCCACGCAGATGCCCGCCACTTACGTTATCGACAGCATCAACGCCCGCAATGTCGGCCACGGCATGGCTGCGGCCGTTTGCATGCTCCTGCCAATTCTGGCGCTGATCCTGCTGCAGGTAGGGTTCCGTCTTCGCGCCAACCGTCGGAGCCAGGCTCAATGACCAATCAATCTGCATCCGACGCCATGGTCGGGCCGCGTGGCCCCAAACCCAGGCACATGACTCCTGGCCGTGCCGGCATCTATGCCTTCCTGATCATCTCGGCGATCTTCTTTCTCATCCCGCTCGGGGTGATGGTAATGACGTCGATGAAGTCGATGGAGGAGATCCGCGGCGGCAATATATTCGCGCTGCCGATGCGCCCGACCTTTGACTACTGGGTCAAGGCCTGGAGCAGTGCCTGCACGGGCCGCGACTGTTTCGGCCTGGCCCCGGGTTTCTTCAACTCGGTCAAGATCACCGTCATTTCGGTGCCGGTCTCCATCCTGGTGGCGATGCTCAGCGGCTATGCCCTGAGCTTCTGGAAGTACAAGGGTTCGGAGATCTTCTTCACCATCCTCGTGTTCGGCGCCTTCGTGCCCTACCAGGTGCTGGTCTATCCGATCATCTTCGGGCTCAGCCGCATGGGTCTGTTCGGCACGCTGCCGGGCATCGTGCTGGTGCATACCGTGTTCGGCATGCCTATCCTCACGCTGCTGTTCCGCAATTTCTTCGGCTCGCTGCCCATGGAACTGTTCAAGGCAGCGCGCGTCGACGGTGCTGGATTCTGGCGCATTTTCTTCTCGATCATGATGCCCATGTCGGTTCCGATCACCATTGTCGCAGTGATCCTGCAGGTGACCGGCATCTGGAACGACTTCATTTTCGGCCTGGTCTTTGCCGGCCATGAAAATCTGCCGATGACGGTTCAGCTCAACAATATCGTGCGCACCTCGACCGGAACGGTCGAATACAGCACCAACATGGCGGCAACCGTGCTCACGGGCGCGGTACCGCTGATCGTCTATTTCGTGTCCGGTAAATGGTTCGTCCGCGGTATCGCCGCCGGCGCGGTGAAGGGTTAAGCAGATGCAACACAGTGTTTCCATCCGGGATCTGTCGCTCAATTTCGGCAGCGTCAAGGTGCTCCAGCATCTCGATCTCGACATCGCACAGGGCGAATTCATCGTCCTGCTCGGCCCCTCGGGCTGCGGCAAGTCGACCTTGCTCAACTGCATCGCCGGCCTGCTCGACGTGTCGGACGGCCAGATCTTCATCGGTGGCAAGAATGTCACCTGGGAAGAGCCCAAGGACCGCGGCATCGGCATGGTGTTCCAGTCCTACGCGCTCTATCCGCAGATGACGGTGGAGCGTAATCTGAGCTTCGGCCTGCGCGTTGCCGGCATGCCCAAGGCCGAAATCGAAAAGCGCGTCGCCCGCGCCGCCGAAATCCTGCAGATGCAGGCGCTGCTCGAGCGCAAGCCGGCCAATCTGTCGGGCGGTCAGCGTCAGCGTGTCGCCATCGGTCGTGCGCTGGTGCGGGACGTGGACGTCTTCCTGTTTGACGAGCCGCTCTCCAACCTCGACGCGAAACTGCGGTCTGACCTGCGCGTCGAGATCAAGCGGCTGCATCAGCGGCTCAAGAACACCATGATCTATGTGACGCACGACCAGATCGAGGCGCTCACGCTGGCCGACCGCATTGCCGTCATGCGCAACGGCGAGATCCAGCAGCTTGCCGATCCGACCACGATCTACAACAAGCCCGTCAATCTCTACGTGGCCGGCTTTATCGGCTCCCCGCAGATGAACATGTTCGAGGGCACGCTGGACGGCGACACGTTCAAGGCCAATGACGGCACCCGTGTTCCGGTCGGCAGCTATGCCTTCACCACTCCGGCTGCCGGCAGCACCAAGGCGGTGCTCGGCGTGCGTCCCGAACACATCGTCATGGGTGACGCGGCGGGCGCGATGCCGTTCTCCACCGATGCCGAGATCGAGATTGTCGAACCCATGGGTTCGGACACCCTGGCCTGGACCAGCATTGCCGGCCAGCCGGTGACATTCCGCTGCGACAGCGACGTGGTGCTCAAGGCCGGCCAGAAGGTCCGCGTCGGGTTCGATCCGGGTCGCGGCTCGATCTTCAGCAGCGAAACTACCAACCGGCTCTAGATCGGTTCGAATGCCATTCGGCGAG
>TARA_R110002124_G_scaffold78287_13_pt1 | contig 30426 bp, 28 predicted proteins | sample TARA_R110002124 | Tara Oceans TARA_R110002124 (sample SAMEA4397445) | marine metagenome | biome: Polar Biome; feature: [SRF] surface water layer (ENVO:00010504); material: water (ENVO:00002006), including particulate matter (ENVO:01000060) such as... | depth 5 m
GCGCACCTCGTCGGCCTGCATATCGACTTCAAGCTTTTCAACATCAATGCCGACGTCGGTCGCAAGCGTACGGATGCGATCAATTGAGAGCCCGCCACGGGAAGTCATCAGCGCGGTGTGAAGTTCCATATATTTGTCCTGCTCGATCGCGGCGATCGCCGCCTGGGAGGCGAGGATGGACTCTGGCCCGAGTATGGGGAACTCCTTTAAAACCAGCCGGATATTGCCATCTTCCTCGACAGTTTTCATCAGATCGGGAAAGCTCTTCTTGCAGTACCCGCAGCGATAATCGAAAAACTCGACGATGGTCACATCACCGTCCGGATTGCCCGCCACATAGCTGTATCCGTCATTCTTGAGATCCGCCGCAAGCGTTGTCATCATCTCCTTCTGCTGTTTGGCGCTGGCAATTTCATCCTGCTTTTTCAATTCGGCAATTACCTCATGCAGGACTTGCGGATTTGACAGAAGATAGCCGCGCACCCGCTCCCCAAAGGCTTCTTCCGTCATTTGCGGTTTGGTGATCGCATATTGAAAGACGCCAAAGACAATCAGCCCGACAAGGACGCAGAGGGAGACAATGCTAAGGGTACTGAGTTTGCGGGGTTTGGGCATATTATACTTTCAGAAGAATGTGTTCGGTTGATTATGCGTCAGGGAGGGCACAAATTAAACAAACAATTCTGTGAACCGCGAAGTGGTTATGAAGAAACCGGTCTGCTGTCCCGGCATAATGCGCATTGTGGATTATTGAGAAGCTATTTATAGTCCAAAAGTCGGGTATTCTGCGCTTTGGCCCGCCATAGGGATTAAAGAGGCGCTTTGTGTATTAAATTGTTGAGGGGTAAATGATGTTTAAGGAATTCAAGGAATTCGCCATGCGCGGCAATGTTGTCGACATGGCTGTCGGTATCATCATTGGTGCGGCATTTGGTACGATCGTCAAGTCACTCGTTGCGGATATTATCATGCCGCCGATCGGCATGTTGCTCGGCGGCGTCGACTTCACGGACTTTTTCATCACCCTCTCGGGCGGCACCTATGCGACACTGGAAGCCGCGAAAGAGGCCGGGGCAGTTACGCTGAATTACGGCGCCTTTATCAACACAGTGATCAGCTTCATCATTGTTGCCTTCGCCGTCTTCCTTCTGATCAAGCAGATAAATCGACTGACCCCGAAAGAAGAGGAAAAACCGGCGGAGCCTGCCGCACCGCCACGCGAGGAAGTTTTGCTTGAGGAAATTCGCGACCTTCTGAAAAGCCAGAAATGACCTGACCCGGCCGGGCGCTAGTTCTTCTGGCTCGCCCGGTTGGCCAGCGTGATGATATCTTCCAGCCGAAGATAGGTCGGACTGCCGACTTTAAAAAAGTCCTGTGCCCGCTCCGCATGAAACACAGCCTTCTGGTACTCACCTTCCAGAAGGGACCGTTCCGCGCTTGCCAAGGATAGCATGCCCGTATCGCCCGTCCGGCTGTAAGCAATGGCGAGCTGGTCCCACGTCATTCCATTATTCGGATCGAACGTCAGGCTGTCATTGAGGATGGCAATTGCCTTCTCCGAATTCAGCGGATCACCCGTCGCGTTCAGGATCGTGCCGTAGAATGTCAAGAGCAGCGGCTCGTTTGGGGCGAGGTCTACCGCCGTCTCAAGAGAGGGCAGGGCTTCAAAAATATTGCCATTCTCATAGAGCGCCTGCCCCTTTAATTCATGAAAATAGGGGTCCGTCGGATGTTCTGCAATCAGGCTGTCGATCTCGGCGAGCGCCTTGTCGAGATCCGGGTAGCGGAAATAACCAATGGCGCGGGCATAGCGCGCCTCAAGACTTGTATCGCTCAGAGGATACTTGGCGAGGGTTTTAGGCAGCGGCCGGGTAAATCCGAACAGTTTCGCCTGCATACGCTTGAGCGCGACTACATCTTCCTCAGCCGGCGGAACATCCTTGTAGGGAGACGCGGCTATCCGCTGGCTGAGCGCAGAGACACGTTCGCTGCTGACTGGATGGCTCCGGTAATAGGAGGAGATGGTGCTTTGCGGCTGATATTCGCCCTGACCGATAATTTCCAGAAATTCGGCCATGCCGCGACCGGACTGCCCCGTGCGGTTCAGATAGGTAATAGCCGCCTGGTCGGCGGAGGATTCCTGCGTCCGGCTGTATTGCAGGAAGGATTTGGTCGCCGCATCCTGCGATCCAATGGCCACCGCCGCGCCGGCCTCACCGCCGCCCGCCGCCGCCGCGACAACGCCCAGCAATATGCCGACGATGCTCTTGATATTCGCATTAGCAAGGGCGTCATGAGTCCGGGCGAGATGACCGCCAGCGATATGGCCCGTTTCATGGGCGATCACACCCTTCAACTGTCCGGGCGTCTCCACCCGCTCCAGCAGGCCGCGGAACATGAACAATCTCTGCCCGCCCGCAACAAAGGCGTTTAGGTCACGGCTATTGATGATATAAATTTCCACATCACTGCTGTTCAATCCCGCCGCCTTGAACAGAGGCCTTGCGTAACCGCGAAGGGTATGTTCAATTTCGGCGTCACGGATGAACGAAGGGGCCGTCTGTTTCGCAACAGCCCCTTGCAGGGACAGAAACAGGACCAGAAATATGGAAACCGACGTTAATATGCGTTTGATCAAGAAAAACATCCTTTTATCAATACCTAAAACTAGGAACTCAATGCGCTCCCGTCAATGGATGGTTCGACTGATATCGCTTTGCGCCGTTATGCCGCTGGCTCTCACCGCCTGCGGTGGGCCAAGTGTCCCGCTTGGCGAAGTCGGCAATGTAGAAGGTTCTCTCGGCGGCGCTTCCTCGGACGAGCCGCGCGCAACCCTGGTGGCAGAGGACATTCTCTCCTCCGGCGGTACGGCGGCGGATGCCGCAACGGCGCTTTACTTCACCCTCGCGGTTACCTATCCGGTTGCCGCCTCCCTTGGTGGGGGCGGGGAATGCATCGTCTATGACAACGAAACCAACAAACTCGAGAATCTGCAATTTTTCAACAAAGCTCCTGCGGCGGGCGGGGCGATTGCCATTCCGGGCAACATGCGCGGCATGGCGGCGCTTCAGGCCCGCTATGGCCGCCTGCCATGGTCCTCGCTGCTGACACCTGCCGAACAGATAGCCAATTTCGGTGAACCGCTGTCGCGCGCGCAGCATATGGCAATGGTCCTGAATGAGGATCAACTGTTCCTCGACTATAATCTTCAGAGCATTTTCAAGGATAAACAAGGTGAGTTTGTGGCAGAGGGGACAAAAATCCGGCAAGTTCGCCTCGCCAGCCTGCTCTCAACGCTCCGCTCCGAAGGCGGGGCGGTCTTCTATAGCGGCACCTGGGCCCGCACCTTCATCGAGGATGCCACCAATGCCGGTGGCAAAATCACCGTCTCCGATATGATCAATTACAAGCCGGTCTGGCAGGAGGCGTCCAGCTTCCGCGTCGATAACAACATGGTAGGGGTGTCCACCACCGCCTCTGGTGATCTATACCGCAAACTTTGGAGCGCGCTCTATGACGGCAAGGGAATCCTCGGTGTCGATGTCGCCATTCCCCAGGCCGAGATAGCCGCCGCGACAGCAAGCGTGTTCTCCGAAACAAGCAATATCTCACCCTTTATCAGCCATGGCGCAACCTCTTTCGTCACCACAGATAACCAGGGCAATGCCGTCGCCTGCGTTGTCGGGCTGGGTTTTCCGTTCGGCTCCGGCCAGATGGGCGAGATCACCGGCATGGTCATGGCGGGCAACCTGCCGCCGGAACAGCGTGAATTCCTCACGTCCCCGATGCTGGTCGTCAATATCCCGAACAAGGATTTCTATTATGCGAGCGCGGCTACCGGCGGCGCGGCGGGAACCGTGGCCTCGGTCACAACGGCGCTTAATGTCTTTGCCAAAGGAAACAATCTCGATCCGGCGATGGATGCACCGCGGCTGTTCACCATGGGACAGAACCTGCCGCTACTCTATGAATCCTCCATGGAGGCGGAGACCATAAACAGTCTGAGCGGCGATTTCCCTGTGATGGTCGAAGTGGACCGGTTGGCGTCCGTCAATGCCATTTATTGCCGGAACGGCAAGGTACCCAACTGCATTTCCCGCCATGATCCGCGCGGATACGGCCTCTCCCTGATCGAAAACTGACCCCGCCGGAGGAATATCATGACCAATCCATCGGGCCGCGAGATCAGTCCCTTTATTGCCATGGAGGTCCTGAAGGCCGCGAACCAGCGGGAGCAGGCGGGCGATCCGGTCTTTCATATGGAAGTCGGCCAGCCCGGCACACCGGCGCCGAAGAAGGTGATTGCAGCGGCGAAGGCAGCACTCGACAGTCAACAGATCGGCTATACGGACGCGCTCGGTATTCCGCCGCTGCGTGCCGCCATCGCACAGCATTATCGTGATTTCTACGGGGTGGAGGTATCGCCGAAGAGGGTTGTCGTCACCACCGGATCATCAGGCGGTTTCCTGCTGACGTTCCTTGCCGCATTTAAAAAGGGCGCGCGCATCGTCCTCGCCGAGCCGGGCTATCCGGCCTATCGCAACATCCTTTCCTCCCTCGATCTTGACGCGGTGGGCTTGCCCTGTCATGCCGAGACAAATTTCCAGCCAACGCCGGAACTTCTCGACACCCTGGAAGGGCCTCTCGACGGTCTGCTGGTTGCCAGCCCGTCAAACCCGACCGGCACGATGATCAAACGGGATGAACTAATGTCGCTGATCGATTATTGCAAGGCACGCGATATACAGTTCATCTCGGACGAGATTTATCACGGTATTTGCTATAACGAACCCGCAACGACGGCCCTGGAACTGACGGATGACGCGATTATCATCAATTCCTTCTCAAAATTCTTCTGCATGACCGGATGGCGGCTCGGCTGGATGGTAGTGCCAGAGGAGATGATAGGCCTGATCGAGAAAATCGCCCAGAATCTCTTTATCTCGCCACCCGCGCTCAGCCAGTATGCGGCCATTGCCGCCTTCGACGACATGGCGGAGATGGACGCAAATGTGACAGTCTATGCGCGCAACCGCGAACTTCTGCTGAGTGAACTGCCGAAGATCGGCCTCGACCGGCTGGCATCGGCGGACGGAGCGTTCTATATCTATGCGGATGTGCGCGATTTCACCAATGACGCGGTGGATTTCTGCACCCGGATGCTGGCGGAAACGGGCGTCGCCGCGACCCCCGGCCTTGATTTTGATCCACACCGGGGGAATGGCTATGTCCGATTTTCCTTTGCCGGATCAACTGCCACGATCGAGGCGGCGATTGAGCAGCTTAAGAGCTGGCCGGGCCTCAAAAAAGGGAGCCGTTAAGCTCCCTTTTTTAATTTACTTTGTAACGAGGATCAGCCGCGCCGCCACCAACCGCTGCGCTTCGGTTTCTTCTCCACCGCGACTTCTTCGGCTTTGTCATCGGTAACGACGGTGACCGAGACCGGCTTGTCCGCAACTTCCGCCGCTTCCGGCTCCTTCTTCGCCGGAGTTTCACTCGGCGTTTCAGGTGTTGTATCCGGTTCCGGCTTTACATCCGCGTCAACTGGGGCAGGGGCGTCCGCCACCTCTTCCGTCTTCTTCGGGGCTCTCCGGCGACGAGGTTTCGGCTTTTCTTCCGTGTCCGCAGCTGCTTCAGTGGGCACTTCCGCCTCAGGGCTCGCAGCCTGCTCTGTCTGCTCGGCCTCTTCGGCCTTCGGCTTCCGGCGGGAGCGGCGCGGCTTCTTCTCCACAACTTCTTCGACAACATCGGCTTTTTCGGCGACATTCGCCACTTCGCCCGCATCGTCTGCCTTTACCGTAATCGGGATTACGACCGCTTCCGGTGCCTCATTAGCGCTGTCATCCTGTCCGGACTCGCCGTCATTTGTCTGTTGCTGATCGTCCTGCGACGTATTGCGGGACCGGCGACGACCGCCGCGCTTGCCGCGCCGACGCCGTTTGGACGGCTCACCGCCGTCATTGTCATCCTCTCCCTCAGAAGAACGTGCTTCCTGAGGTTGCTCCTCAGAGCCAGCATCCTGCTGCTGCGCATTCTCATCGCGTGGTTTCCGCCGACGCCGACGCCGACGCCGTTTGGGCGCAGTGCCGTCCTCGCTATCGTCATCCTGTGCGGCGGATTTATTGTCGTTGTCGTCTTCCTCATCCTCCGCGTCGGCGATATAGGCGGGTGTGACATCGCGGGTGATCGGCGTCAGGTCACCGGGCTTGCCTTTTTCACGCTCAATCTCGTGATCATTGAGGTTGGCGGCCGGATCCGCAAGGATCAGGATCGTCATGCCATAGAGATTTTCCAGTTCCTGTATAACCGCGCGTTTCTGGTTGAGCAGGTAAATCGCCACATCCGTATGGACTTTCACCGTAACCTTGGCGACAAGTTCGCGCACGCCTTCCTCTTCCAGCGTACGAATAATCAGCAATGCCGTTGACTCGATGGAGCGGACGAAGCCCGACCCGCCACAGGTATGACAGACATTCGTACTGGTCTCAAGGAAGCTCGGCCGCAGGCGTTGCCGCGACATTTCCATCAGACCAAAAGGACTGATCCGGCCCACCTGAATGCGGGCGCGGTCGGATTTCAGGCAATCCTTCATCCGCCGTTCAACGGCGCGGTTGTTGCGGTTGTCATCCATATCGATGAAGTCGATGACGACAAGACCGGCAAGATCACGGAGGCGCAGCTGCCGGGCAATTTCCTCGGCCGCCTCAAGGTTGGTCTTGGTCGCCGTATCCTCGACATTCCGCTCCCGCGTTGCCTTGCCGGAGTTGACGTCAATGGAGACAAGCGCCTCGGTTGGATTGATAACGATATAGCCGCCGGACTTGAGCTGCACTTCCGGGTTATACATCGAAGCGAACTGCTGCTCGACCTGGAACCGGTGGAAGAGGGGGATCTTGTCCTTGTAGGGCTGAACCTTCTTCGCATGGCTGGGCATCAGCTTGCGCATGAAGTCCTTGGCCACCTTGTAGCCGTTGTCGCCCTCGACCAGGACTTCGCTGACTTCCTTGTTATAAAGATCGCGGATGCAGCGCTTGATCAGATTCGCCTCTTCATACACGCAATAAGGGGCAATGGATTTGAGCGTCAGCTCGCGGATATCGTCCCACAGGCGCATCAGGAATTCATAGTCGCGCTTGATCTCGACCTTGGTCCGGCTGAGACCAGCCGTGCGGATAATCACGCCAATGCCTTCCGGCACCTCCAACTCGTTCGCGATTTTCTTCAACCGCTTGCGGTCGGCGGGATTGCTGATCTTGCGACTGATTCCGCCGCCGCGACCGGTGTTCGGCATCAGCACGCTATAGCGGCCCGGAAGCGAGATATAGGTCGTCAGTGCCGCGCCCTTGTTGCCGCGCTCTTCCTTGACCACCTGCACCAGCAGAATCTGCCGCCGCTTGATCACTTCCTGGATTTTGTAGTTGCGACGGGGCGGCGTGGCGCGGCGGTCGTCTACATCATCCTCACCACCCAGATTTTCAACGACATCGTCATCATCCCTGTCCACAACCTCAAGGCCACCGATGGTATCGTCCGCATCATCGATAATCCCGTCTTCATCATCATCTTCAACGGATGTTTCAGAGTCGGTCATGACCTCGGGTTCGTCGTCATTGTCCTTGGAGGACGCCTTGGCGTCTTTCACTGTCTTCTCGTCGATCGCCGCCTCTTCAAGATCGCTCGCTTCACGCTCGGCGGCAGCTTCCTGCTCGATCAGAACTTCCCGGTCCGAGATCGGTACCTGGTAATAGTCGGGATGAATTTCATTGAAGGGGAGAAAGCCGTGACGGTTGCCGCCATATTCCACAAAGGCCGCCTGAAGGGACGGTTCGACCCGGGTTACTTTCGCAAGATAGATGTTGCCTTTAAGTTGTTTTCTGGTGGCCGTCTCGTAATCAAATTCTTCAAGACGGGTACCCTTTACGATAACGACGCGTGTCTCCTCATCATGAGACGCGTCGATTAGCATACGCGTAGCCATATATCAGCTCCGTGGCTGGCTATCCTTCCTATGAGTAAAAGGATATCAACCTATTTCTGTGGAAATCGGTCGGCGCTTCCCGTTTTAATTGATAAAACATGTCTCAAACCGGCTTAAAATCGGTTTGAATTTCTGGCTGCCGGAATCTGCCTTCGACATTGATGGTCAGATACGATTTCTGTTTCAACTTTTTTCACTGCATTGTCTTAAGCGCTGCCACCAGACGCTCCGGGGATTGAAAAATACTCAATGCCTGCAAAAGCTGTCGGAAACGGCGCCGCCCTGTCTCATATATATATGAGTATGGAACTGACCACAGGAACTCACTCTGTCATAATAGCGCCATAATGTCGGACATACCAAGTGAATAATGATCACCGGGCGAATTTATTCTCGATAATGAAACCGCATGCATTGATTACGGGGCAGGGAGTCGCTAATTTAGGCCGGATCGATCATCGCGTGGGGGTGAGAAGTACCACTACGCAAAAGAGTTTATAGTCCGGATATGGATATGTTTAATCGCTTTTTCCGTTTCGCCTTGATGGCCCTCCTGATCATTACAGGTAACATTCTTTCGGGTCCGGTCATGGCAGAACCGGCTATCGACGTTTCCTCCGTCCGGCTGGGCCTGCATGAGGACAAGACGCGCTTCGTCATGGAGATGAGCGCCGAGCCGAAATATGACGTCTTTCTCCTCGCCGATCCTTATCGTATCGTTATCGACCTGCCGGAACTTGACTGGCGCGCGGATGACTCCGGCGGACGCCAGAAAGGAATTGTCCAGAACTATCGATTCGGTCTTTTCAAGAAGGATACTTCCCGCGTCGTGCTCGATGTCGGCGGGCCGGTCACAATTCTCCGCACGGTAATCCTGCCGCCATCTTCGGGCAAGCCGTACCGTTTTTTCATCGATATCCAGAAAACTGACGAGGTATCCTTCCAGAGGGAACTTGCGGAACGGCGCAGCAATCTGTCCGAGAGAAGCATTGCGCTGGTCGCCCCCGAACCCCCGGCGCCCAGCCGCAAATACACCATTGTCATCGATCCGGGGCATGGCGGAATCGATCCCGGCGCCATCGGCAAGAGTGGGGTTTATGAGAAGAAAATCACCCTGGCGGTTTCCAAGAGAATTCACAAGATTCTCTCGAAAAACAGCAAATACAATCCGATCCTGACCCGCGATGACGATACCTTCCTCAGCCTGCGCGAGCGGGTAACCTTTGGGCGGCAGGCGAAAGCGGATCTATTCATCTCCATTCATGCGGATTCCATCGGTCGTGCCAATTTCCGGGGTGCCGCGGTCTATACCCTTTCCGAGAACGCCTCCGATGATGAGGCAGCGGAGCTAGCGAAAAGCGAAAACAAGTCCGATCTCATTGCCGGGGTCGACCTTAGCGTCCAGGACGATACGGTGCAGGGCATCCTGATCGACCTTGCACAGCGTGAAACCATGAATTTCTCTGTCAAATTCGCTGAGATGGTAACGCCGGAAATTGCCAAGTCCGGTATGAAAACACGTGGACGGTCGCATCGCTTTGCCGGATTTCGAGTGCTGAAGGCGCCGGATGTTCCCTCGGTTCTGGTGGAGCTTGGCTATCTGTCCAATCGCGAGGATGAAAAAATCCTGAAATCCAACACAGGCCAGCAACGGCTCGCGCAGGCTATTGCCAATGCGGTTGATAAGTATTTTGAAACAATCGATCCGTAAGATAAAATCCATAAAACGACAGATTTTCGGGAAAACGGTTATTTCTACCTGAAAAAAACCAAATCTGTTCTATATTTACAGTTTGATCATGTATTTTGAGATTAGTTAGCCCATGTCGCGTTTCGCAAAATTTCTTTTTCTCTGTTTCAGCCTGCTGATCTTTTTCGGTGTGATTGGTGCCGGGGCTATCGGCTATGGCCTCTATCATTTCGGCAAGGGCCTGCCAGAGTATGATCAGCTCACCCAGTATGAGCCGCCGGTCATGACCCGCGTCCATGCCGGCGATGGCAGCCTGATTGCGGAATATGCGCATCAGCGGCGCTTGTTTGTCCCGATTGAAACCATTCCCGAATTCGTCAAGCAAGCCTTCATCGCGGCGGAGGACCAGAATTACTACGAGCATCCGGGCGTTGATTTCCTCGGTATCGCCCGGGCAATGACGACAAACGTCAAGAACCTCGGCCAGGGGCGGCGGCTGGTCGGTGCCTCCACCATTACCCAGCAAGTCGCGAAGAACATGCTGCTAACGAACGAGGTTTCTTATGAGCGCAAGGCGAAAGAGGCCATTCTCGCGCTCCGGATCGATCGGGCACTCACCAAGGATCAGGTGCTGGAGCTATACCTGAACGAGATTTATCTCGGTCACCGGGCCTATGGTGTGGCCGCAGCGGCTCTTTACTATTTCGACAAGCCGCTTGATCAGCTGACGATTGCCGAGGCGGCCTATCTCGGTGCGCTGCCGAAGGCGCCCAATAACTATAATCCCTTCAGAAATCCTGAACGCGCGGTCAATCGCCGCAACTACGTTATCGGCCGGATGCTGGAGGATGGCTATATAACCCCGGAACAGGCCGACGAGGCTTTGGCCACACCGTTGCTGGCGCGCAAGGGCGGCGATGCGCAGGTGATCCAGGCCGAATGGTTCGTCGAGCAGGTCCGCCGGGAACTTTATGACATTTACGGCGAGAAGGCGCTCTATGACGGCGGTCTCTCCGTACGTACGACCATGCAGACCTCCCTTCAGCAGACGGGGGAGCGAATCCTGCGCGAAGGCTTGCGCGCCTATGACCGCCGCCACGGCTGGCGCGGCCCGCTTTCCACTATCGAGGTCGGTGAGGACTGGGCGGTCCAGCTCATCAAGTTCCCGCGGCCGAAAGGACTGGAAGACTGGCATATCGCTGTCGTGCTGGAGCTTGACGACAAGGGCGCCTCCATCGGCTTTTCCGATACCACAACGGGAGAAATCCTGCTCGAAGACATGACCTGGGCACGCGAATGGATCGGTGTGGACGAGAAGGGACCGTCCATTGAGAAACCGTCCGATGTCCTGAACGTAGGTGATATTATTGCTGTCGCCCCGAAAGAGGAGAGCGAGGCCAAGGACAGGCTGTTCAGCCTTGAACAAATCCCAAAAGTCTCCGGCGGTCTCGTCGCAATGGACCCGCATACAGGCCGTGTTCTTGCCATTGTCGGCGGCTGGAGTTCGGAATCATCCCAGTTTAACCGCGCCGTACAGGCCTATCGGCAACCAGGTTCGGCCTTCAAGCCTTTTGTTTATGCCGCCGCGCTCGATAACGGCTTTACGCCCGCTGACAAGATCATGGACGGGCCTTTCGTGCTGACCCAGCCGAATGGCGAACGCTGGAAGCCCTCCAACTATTCCAACCGCTTCTATGGTCCCAGCACATTGCGCCTCGGGATCGAGAAATCACGCAACCTGATGACGGTGCGGCTGGCCCGCGCCATCGGCATGGAGGAAGTCGTCGATTATGCCCGGCGGTTCGGCATCACAGACAACCTGATGCCGTCGCTGTCCATGGCGCTCGGCGCGGGAGAGACGACCTTACTGAAACTGACAACGGCCTATGCGGAACTCGTCAATGGTGGCAAGAAGATCACCCCGACCATGATCGACCGGATACAGGACCGCCGTGGCTTGACGATCTACCGCCACGACAAACGCCCGTGCGAGGAATGCAATGTCGAGGTCTGGGATGATCAGGACGAACCGGAACTGCCCGATACCCGCGAACAGATCCTGCCCGCCACCACCGCCTATCAGGTGACTTCAATGCTGGAAGGCGTGGTCGATCGGGGAACGGGGCGCTCCATAAGCGTCATCGGCAAACCTATCGGCGGCAAGACCGGCACCACGAATGAAAGTCAGGATACCTGGTTCATGGGTTTCTCGCCTGACCTCGCGGTCGGCGTTTATGTCGGATTCGATACACCGCAAAGCCTCGGCAAGAAGGAAACCGGGTCATCCGTCGCGGCGCCGATTTTCAGGGATTTCATGGCCGAGGCGCTGAAGGACCAGCCCGCGACCCCGTTCCGCGTGCCCGAGGGTATCCGCCTTGTCCGGATTAACGGGGAAACCGGGGAACTTGCCCAGCAGGGGGACAGGAATGTCATTCTGGAAGCCTTCAAGACCAGTAGCAGCCGGTTGACCAGCAGCGGCGTCCTCGATGGCTCCGATTCCGGCTTCTCGCCGGTCTCGACGGGCACGGTTCCGGAAAAGGCTGTCCGCTCCGGCACCGGCGGGCTTTACTGATCCGCAAAATCAGATTACCTTCCGCCTGAAAATTTTCCGTTGTCGTTGGAGTAAAGAATGCGTGCAGAACACCAGTCATTAGTCGATGAGATCAAGCAGGGCATGGCCTTGCTGAGGAGGTATCTTTGACTGGGAAAACGCAACCCGCCGTCTTGAGGAACTGAACTCACTCGTTGAAGACCCCGACCTCTGGAATGACGCGAGCAAGGCCCAAGGCCTGATGCGCGAGCGGACCAGTCTCGAGAATGCTCTGAACGGCTACCAGCGGATCGAGCAGGAGCTTGAGGACAACGTCGAGCTTATCGGCCTCGCCGAAGAGGAGGAGGACGAGGAAACCCTCGCCGAGGCGGAAGCCGGACTAGACGCCCTTCTTGCCGATGTCAACCGGCGGCGGCTGGAAAGCATGCTGTCGGGCGAGGTCGATGCCAACGACTGTTATGTGGAAATCCATTCCGGCGCGGGCGGCACCGAATCCCAGGACTGGACGCAGATGCTGCTCCGGATGTATATGCGCTGGGCCGACCAGCATGGCCACAAGGTCAAGGTGCTGGAGGAAAGCGCCGGGGAAGAGGCGGGCCTTAAATCCGTCACCATCGAGGTTTCTGGTGAAAACGCTTATGGCTGGCTGAAGACGGAGAGCGGGGTCCACCGGCTGGTGCGCATCTCCCCGTTTGATTCCAATGCCCGGCGCCATACCAGTTTCTGCTCGGTCGGGGTCTATCCGGTGATCGATGACGACATCGACATCGAGATTGACGACAAGGACCTGCGCATCGATACCTATCGCGCGTCCGGCGCCGGAGGACAGCATGTCAACCGGACGGAATCGGCGATCCGCATTACCCATATTCCAACGAATGTTGTTGTTCAGTGCCAGAATGACCGGTCCCAGCACAAGAACCGCGCCGAGGCGATGAAGATGCTGAAATCACGACTCTATGAGCTGGAACTGCAAAAACGCGAGGCGGCGGCGCAGGAAACCCGCGACGGCCAGACCGATATCGGCTGGGGCCATCAGATCCGCTCCTACGTTCTGCATCCCTACCAGATGGTCAAGGATCTCAGGACGGGGGTGGAAAAGGGGAATGCGCAAGGCGTGCTCGACGGGGATCTCGATGACTATCTCGCGGCGGCGCTTGCCCAGAAAATCGGCGGCGAGGAAGACGCGGCTTAAAGACTCTCGCCGCGAAACACATGGCTGAGGGCTTCGGCCGCCTGCCGGACGGCCTTCTCGGCCTGCGGCAGGATCGCAGTCATTGACATAAACCCGTGCACCATGGCGGGAAACCGCACGATCCCGACATTGACCCCGGCCGACTGAAGCGCCTTGCCGTAGCTTTCCGCCTCATCACGCAAGGGATCGAACCCCGCCGTAATGATCAACGCCGGGGGAAGCCCGGCAAGATCGGGATTGAGGATGGGGGAGGCGCGGACGTCATCCCGCTCCGCCGCGTTGTTCAGATACATATCCCGATAATCGCGGATGCGCTCATAGGTCAGGAAAAAGCCGTCCTCGAACAGCTTGTAGCTGTCGGCAGAGAGATGGGCATCGAGCGTCGGATAGAGCAGCATCTGGAAGGCAGGCGCTCCGCCCTGTGCGGCCTTGACCTGCTGCGCCACCGCCGCCGCCAGGCATCCACCGGAACTATCGCCACCAACCGCCACCCGCTTCGGATCAAGCCCCTGATCCGCGCCGTGATGCACCGCCCAGCGAAAGGCCGCAATGGCATCGTCAACAGCGGCCGGAAAGCGCGCTTCCGGCGCAAGCCGGTAATCAATGGAGAGAACGGCGAAGCCGCCATATTTTGCCAGCCGCGCACAGAGCCCGTCATGACGGTCGAGAGAGCCGCGAATATAACCGCCGCCATGATAATAAACGAGAGCAGGAAGAGATCGATCAGATGTCGGCTTGTATAATCGCGCGGGCAGGGGGCCGATGTCTGTCGGGATGTCAATGTCGGTGACGCTGTGCAACCTTGGCCGCGGTCCGGAAAGGGCGCCCGACAAGCGTTCCAGATTGGCGCGGGTTGTCTCCAGAGGCGTGTCCCGAACCGGCGTCGCGTTCTTGCGGTCAATATCGCAGAGGAGACGGGCCTTGCTGTCGAGACGCTGCCCGTCAATGACCACCGGCTTGAAGCCATAGCAGAGGCTGAAAAAGGATTCCGGCAGCAGGCCGACCGCTTTCAGGATCACCTGCTCCTTCATATCATCACACGCCCGTGAATACTGTTATCAAGCGGGCATTCACGCGGAGGCGCGGGCGACCTGCTTGGCTTCGAACGTCTCCTGAAGCTCGCCGGTTTCGAACATCTCACGAATGATATCGCAACCGCCGATAAACTCACCCTTCACATAAAGCTGGGGGATGGTCGGCCACTGGCTGTATTCCTTGATGCCCTCGCGAATGGCGGGATCACTCAACACATCCACGCTCTTGAACTTGACATCGAGGTGGGAAAGGATTTGCACGACAGTTGCGGAAAAACCGCACTGCGGGAAGACAGCCGATCCTTTCATGAAAAGTACGACATCATTGCCGGACACTTCCTGGGAAATTCGGTCTTTCGTTACTTGATCAAGCATGTTCGATCCTTCCTAACTATAAATTCGTTTACTGGCTCTCGGGCACGGAGGTTTGCAGGGCAAGCGCATGCAGCGCCTCGCCCATGTTGCCCTGAAGTGCCTCATAAACCATCTGGTGCTGGCGGACCCGGGGCAGGCCGGCGAAGCTCGCGGAAACGACCATGGCCGCATAATGGTCGCCATCCCCGCGCAGATCGGTGATTTCCACCTTCGCATCGGGAATGCCTTCCTTTATCAGCCGTTCAATTTCACTCGCATCCATCGCCATGGAAAAAACTCCTATTCGCTGCCTGGACGGGACATAAGGGCGGGCAGCCACTTCGCATGAACTTCCTTCAGCCTACTTACGGATATGGTAAGCGCACCGTCTATTTTCAAATCAGTATGACCGATCGTTCCAATAATGTGTAGGGGAATATCTTCGGCAAGCGCAAACCCGCGCATCATCTCGACATCGTCGGGCTTCACGGTCAGGACGTAACAGGCCTGATCCTCCGCAAACAGCGCCGCATGGAGCGGCAGCGACGTTTCCAGCGTTATCTCGGCACCGATATTGCCTGCAATCGCCATTTCGGCAAGGGCAACGCCCAGACCGCCATCGGAAATATCATGAGCGGCGGTCACAAGGCCTTTTTCAATCATCTCACGGACGTAATCGCCATGTTCACGCTCTTTTTCAAGGTCAACGCGCGGCGGGGCGCCTTCCTCGCGTCCCTCTATTTCCTTCAGATACAGCGACTGCCCCATCTCCCCGGTCAAGTCGCCGACCAGAACCACGACATCTTCTGCCTCCTTGAAGGCGAGGGTGGTCATCTTCGAATAGTCCGTCAACAGTCCGACACCGCCGATCGCCGGGGTCGGATAAATACCCGTGCCGTTGGTTTCGTTATAGAGCGAGACATTGCCGGAAATCACCGGAAAATCAAGCGCCGTGCAGGCCGCGCGCATCCCGTCGATACAGCCGACAAACTGCCCCATGATCTCCGGCCGCTGCGGATTACCGAAGTTCATGCAGTCGGTAATGGCCAGCGGCTGGCCGCCGGTTGCGGTAATATTACGCCACGCTTCGGCAACGGCCTGCGCACCCCCCATTTCCGGATCGGCATAACAATAACGCGGCGTGCAATCCGTCGTAATCGCGAGCGCCTTCTGTGTGCCATGCACCCGAACAACGGCGGCATCCCCGCCAGGGCGCTGGATCGTGTCGCCCATGACCATATGGTCATACTGTTCCCAGATCCAGCGGCGGCTGGCGATCTCCGATGATCCCATTAGGGCCAGCAAGGCCGCGCCCAGATCATTCGGTGCCGCCACATCCTCTCCCCGGATCACGGCTGGGGCCTCTGTTTTCGTCCAGGGCCGGTCATATTCCGGCGCAGCATCGGCGAGCGGCGCGACGGGAAGATCGGCGGCAATCTCGCCGTTCATGGTGAGAACCATCCGGCCCGTATCAGTCACCTTGCCGATGACGGAGAAATCCAGCTCCCATTTTTCGAAAATCTTGCGGGCCTCTTCCTCGCGGCCCGGTTTAAGGACCATCAGCATGCGTTCCTGACTTTCCGAGAGCATGATCTCATAGGGCGTCATGCCGTCTTCGCGCATCGGCACGAGATCAAGGTTAAGCTCGATCCCGACGCCGCCCTTGTCTGCCATCTCGAAGGAAGACGAGGTGAGGCCCGCCGCGCCCATATCCTGGATCGCGACAATCGCATCGGTCGCCATCAGCTCAAGGCAGGCTTCCAGCAGGAGTTTTTCGGTAAAGGGATCGCCAACCTGAACAGTCGGGCGCTTTTCCTCGCTGTCGTCATCGAACTCGGCGGAGGCCATGGTCGCCCCGTGGATGCCGTCCCGCCCGGTTTTCGAGCCAACATAAACCACCGGGTTGCCGATGCCCGCCGCCGCGGAATAAAAGATGTTGTCCGTCTCGGCGAGGCCGACGGTCATCGCATTCACAAGGATATTGCCGTCGTAGGAGCTGTGGAAATTCGTCTCCCCGCCCACGGTCGGAACCCCCATGCAGTTGCCATAGCCCGCGATACCGGCGACAACACCAGACACCAGATGGCCGGTTTTCGGATGATCGGGGCGACCAAACCGCAGCGCATTCATATTGGCGATAGGGCGCGCGCCCATGGTGAAGACATCGCGCATGATGCCACCAACGCCGGTCGCCGCGCCCTGATAGGGCTCGATAAAGGACGGGTGGTTATGGCTTTCCATCTTGAATATGGCAGCCTGCCCGTCGCCGATATCGATCACGCCGGCATTCTCGCCGGGCCCGCAAATCACCCAGGGTGCCTCGGTGGGGAGGGTCTTCAGCCATTTCTTGGAGGATTTATAGGAGCAATGCTCACTCCACATCACTGAGAAAATACCGAGTTCCGTCAGGTTCGGCGTGCGGCCCAGAATGTTCAGGACCTCGTCATACTCGCCCTCGGTCAGGCCATGTTCTGCAACAATGTCTTTGGTAATTTCAGTCATGTCTTCTTTTAACCGATGGAATTTACGAGGTGATCAAAAAACCGTTTGCCGTCGGTGCCGCCCAGTTCCGGTGTGATCAACCGTTCCGGATGCGGCATCAGGCCGAGGACATTGCCTGCTTTGTTGTAGATCCCGGCGATATTCTTGAGTGAACCATTGGGATTGGCCTCGTCCGTCAGGTCGCCCGACTCCGAGACATATTTAAACGCGATCTGGCCCTCAGACTCGAGCTCATTGAGCTTATCTTCATCTGCGTAGAAATTGCCGTCATGATGGGCGACGGGGAAGCGGACGACCTCGCCCTGCTCGAACCCGCCAACAAAGCGTTCGTTCTGAGCCGTGATCAGCAGGTCAACATCGCGGCAAACAAACTTCTGTCCGGCATTGCGAAGAAGGGCGCCGGGTAACATGCCGGTTTCCGTGGCCACCTGAAAGCCGTTGCATATGGCAAGAACGGGCGTGCCGCCCTCTGCTTTCTTCACAACCTCGCGCATGATCGGGGAATTAGCGGCCATGGCGCCTGAGCGGAGATAGTCCCCGTAGGAAAATCCGCCCGGAATGGCAATCAGGTCCGTGTCGGGCAAGTCGCTGTCCCCGTGCCAGACCATTGCCGGCTCCCGCCCCATTGACTGGGTAAGGGCGACTTTCAGGTCACGGTCACAGTTCGATCCGGGAAATACGATAACGGCGGCTCTCATCGTCGAAAACTCCCTGTGCGGTCAATCAAGCAATTCGATGGAATAATTTTCAATCACCGTATTGGCGAGAAGCTGCTGACACATCTTCTCGACTTCCGCTTCAGCATTCTCACGATCCATGTCGGCGAGATCGAGATCAATCGTTTTGCCCTGACGGACATCGAGAACCTTGTCGAACCCAAGACCATGCAGGGAATGGGAAATCGCTTTTCCTTGCGGATCAAGAACACCGTTTTTCAAGGAAACATAGACACGTGCTTTCATTTAATCCTCATCTGACTAAAAAAGGCGCTTTTCTTGCGCCTTTACTGGATTGCAGTTGTCCCTTGCAGGTCACCGGGGCCGCCTTCGGGAATAATCCCCAAACGCCGCGCGACTTCCTGATAGGCATCCTCAACACCACCAAGGTCACGACGGAAACGGTCCTTGTCGAGCTTCTTGTTCGTCGCAGCATCCCAGAGGCGGCAATTATCCGGACTGATTTCATCGGCCAGGATAATCTGCATCTCGTCGCCTTCGAAAAAGCGGCCGAACTCCAGCTTGAAATCGATCAGCCGGATGCCGATACCGGCGAACAGGCCAAGCAGGAAGTCATTCACACGGAGCGACTGGCTCATGATGTCGTCCAGCTCCAGCGGGTTGGCCCAGCCAAAAGCGGTGATATGTTCTTCCGAGACGAGCGGATCGTTCAGGTCGTCGGATTTAAAACAATATTCAATAATCGGGCGGGGCAGGGGCGTGCCTTCACTGATCCCGAGCCGCTTGCAGATCGATCCGGCAGCAATATTGCGGATGATCACCTCAACCGGGATGATTTCCACTTCCTTGATCAATTGCTCGCGCATATTGAGGCGACGGATGAAATGATTCTGGATGCCGATTTCGGCCAGCTTGGTCATCAGATGTTCGGAAATCCGGTTATTCAGCACACCCTTGCCGGTCACCGTTGCTTTCTTCTCACCATTGAATGCGGTGGCGTCGTCCTTGAAATACTGCACGAGCGTGCCCGGTTCCGGGCCTTCAAAGAGAACTTTTGCCTTGCCTTCGTAGACACGTCTACGTCGGGTCATGGATAAACTCCAACTCATCGAAAAGGCGGTCATGCGCCATGGAAAAAATCGTAAAGGCGGCCCCGTTCGGGAAATGAGGAGGCCACCTGGTTCCGTCGCCAAAGCGTCACCGCCAAAAGCAAGCGGAACATAATCCAGAAATCCTGCAAACACAACAATTCCTGACAGGGAAAAGTTGTAAATTCCGCAGAAATTCACTTGCAGGTCTAGGCGACACACGCCATCTTGGGTATAAAGCCATACCATAGTGTAATTTAGTGTTTTGAAACAAGGTTCAGGGACAGGAAACGAAAATGTCAGGATTTGACGAACGGAAAAGAGGCCAGGAAGGCAAATTTGCACATGATCAGGAAATGGAATTCAAGGTCATGGTGCGCCGGAACAAGTTGCTGGGTATCTGGGTCGCGGAACTTCTTGGCAAGACGGGCGCAGATGCAGACGCCTATGCAAAGGAAGTAGTTATTTCGGACATGGAAGAGAAGGGCGATGAAGACGTCTTTCGCAAGGTACGCGGCGATATCGACGCCGCGAATGTCGAAATGTCGGATCACCGCATCCGTCGGCAAATGGAAGAACTCCTGTCCGTCGCTCGCGAGCAGATCTCCGCAGGCAATTGATTCCGGTATAATTTAGAAAGAGGCGCCGGATAGACCGACGCCTCTTGCCTCTTTTATTCGCCAAAGACCCGCTTGAAGATCGTATCAACATGCTTTGTATGATACTCAAGATCAAAAACGCCTTCGATCTCCTTATTTGATAAAGCTTTTGTTACATCCTCATCAGCTTTTAATAACTCCAGAAAGTCCTCTCCCTCGCGCCAGACACGCATCGCATTTCGCTGCACGAGGCGGTAGGAATCCTCACGGCTGACTCCGGCCTGGGTAAGCGCCAGCAGCACCCGCTGCGAATGAATCAGGCCGCCAAGCTTGTTCAAATTGGCCATCATGTTTTCCGGATAGACGACCAGCTTCTCGATCACAGAAGTCAGGCGGGCGAGCGCAAAATCAAGGGTGATGGTCGCATCCGGGCCGATGCCGCGCTCGACGGAGGAATGGGAGATATCCCGCTCATGCCAGAGGGCGACATTTTCCATTGCCGGGATCGTCGCCATGCGGACAAGGCGGGCAAGGCCGGTGAGATTCTCTGTCAGAACCGGATTACGCTTATGCGGCATGGCGGAAGAGCCTTTCTGCCCCGGCGAGAAATATTCTTCCGCTTCCAGAACTTCGGTGCGCTGCAAATGCCGGATTTCAACGGCGAGCCGCTCTATAGAACTCGCGATCACACCAAGTGTTGCAAAAAACATTGCATGACGGTCGCGGGGAATCACCTGCGTCGAGGCGGGCTCCGGCGTCAGGCCCAGCGATTTCGCCACATGTTCCTCGACGAACGGGTCGATATTCGCAAAGGTCCCGACGGCGCCGGAAATGGCACAAGTCGCGATATCCTTGCGTGCATTCACAAGGCGCTCGCGATTGCGGTCAAACTCCGCATAGGCCTGCGCCATCTTGAGGCCGAAGGTCACCGGCTCCGCATGAATACCGTGGGAGCGACCGACACAGACATCATCCTTATGGGCATAGGCCTTTGCCTTGAGCGCGGCGAGAAGCGCATCCATATCCGCAAGCAGGATATCGCTGGCCTTTGTCAGCTGCACCGACAGGCAGGTATCCAGCACATCGGAGGAGGTCATGCCCTGATGTACAAAGCGGGCCTCATCGCCGACATATTCCGCGAGGTTGGTGAGGAAAGCGATCACGTCATGCTTGGTTTCCCGCTCAATCTCGTCAATCCGGTCGATATCGAACTGGCCCCGTTCCCACACCGCCTTGGCCGCCGCCTCAGGGATAACGCCAAGCTTGGCTTGCGCATCACAAGCATGGGCCTCGATCTCGAACCAGATGCGGAACTTGCTTTCCGGCTCCCAGATGGCGGTCATTTCTTCACGGGCATAACGGGGAATCATGGTGGGTCTAACTTTCTGAAACAGGTATCGGAAGAAGGGGTGACTAGCAGAGATAACACAAAAGCTCAACCACTTCTGACAGGCACCGGAACTTTACATCAACCCCAGCGACTTGAAACTGGCGCTGTCCTGATTCCCGACGATGAGATGATCATGGATCTTGATACCGAGCGCACTCGCCGCTGTCATGATTTCATTGGTCATGTCGATATCGGCCTTGGACGGCGTCACATCGCCCGACGGATGATTATGCACCAGAATCAGCGCCGTTGCGCCAAGCTCCAGCGCACGTTTCACCACTTCACGCGGATAAACGGCGGTATGGTTGACGGTGCCGGTCTGCTGCACTTCGTCTGAAATCAGGTGATTCTTGTTGTTCAGGAACAGGATGCGAAAATGCTCAATTCCCCGGTCGCTCATCACGCCCTGACAATATTCCAGAAGTGCCTGCCACGATCCCAGCACGTTTTTCTTCTCAATCTCGGAGCGGAGGATTTTCTCGCCCAGCGTCTCGGCAACTTTGAGGGTCGCGATCACCGCATCGCCAACCTTGTCGATCTTGCGAAGCGCCTGCGGTTCCGCTTTCAGGACCTTTGCAAGACTGCCGAATTCCGCCAGCAATTTTTTCGCCAGCGGTTTGGTATCGCCGCGCGGGGAGGCGGCAAAGAGCAGCATTTCAAGGAGCTGGTAATCCGCAAGGCTGCGCGCACCGGCAGAGATGACCCGTTCGCGCATTCTTTCCCGATGGCCGAGCCGGTGATCGTCTTTCGCCCCTACTTTCGGCGGTTCGTCCGCAAGGCCGAGCGTGAATTCCGGCGTCTCCAGTTCCTGAAGGCTTGCATTCCTGTCCGGCTGTTTCGGCTTAGACGGCATAGGGCGGGCGATCCAGTCCCTTGGGCGACAGGGTGAAAATCTCGTATCCCGTTTCGGTCACGCCGAGGGAATGCTCGAACTGGGCGGAGAGGGAACGGTCTTTGGTCACCGCCGTCCAGCCATCTTCCAGCACCTTGACCTGCCAGGTGCCGAGATTGATCATCGGTTCGATCGTGAAGATCATGCCCGCCTTGAGTTCCACCCCTTCGCCGGGCGTGCCGTAATGCACAATATTCGGCACATCATGGAATACCTGCCCCAGGCCATGGCCGCAGAAATCGCGAACAACGGAACAGCGCTTGCCTTCGGCAAAGTTCTGGATGGCATAGCCGATGTCGCCGGTCGTCGCGCCGGGTTTCACCACCTCGATCCCGCGCATCAGCGATTCATAGGTAATATCGATCAGCCGTTCCGCCTTGACGCTTGGCTTGCCTGCCACGAACATGCGGCTGGTATCGCCGTGCCAGCCATTGACAGTCGGAGTCACGTCTATATTGACGATATCCCCGTTCTTCAGCTTCTTCGGACCCGGGATACCATGGCAGACAACATGGTTGATAGAGGTGCAGATGGATTTGGGAAAGCCGCGATAGTTGAGCGGGGCCGAAATACCGCCACGCTCGGCGATGAAATCCGCACAGAGCGTGTTCAACTCGTCAGTCGTGACACCCGGCACCACATGTTCCGCGATCATATCCAGCGTTTCCGCGGCAAGCCGTCCGGCCACGCGCATACCTTCGAACCCTTCCGGTCCATGGAGTTTTATGACGCCGGTATTGCGGTTCGGCGCGGCTATACTTGTTTCATATCTCATTCAAGCGCTCTTCAGTTTTCTGGAATAATACCCTATCTGCCCTCGAAAAAAAAGCTAGGGATTAATCGGAATGGGCGAACCCAGACCTATTTCGCTGGTGGTTATATGGCAGTCATAACATAAAATTTCAACGCCCGCCTCCTGTGCAACCCGAAAGGCGTCGGCATAAGCGGGGTCGATATCCGCAGCAAGACGAAAGGCCGTGCAGTCGGCTCTCTGCACCAGATAGAACATGACGGCGCGCTTGCCCTCCGCCACCATGTTCGCGAGTTCCTGCAAATGCTTGGTGCCGCGGGCGGTTACGGAATCCGGAAATTCCGCAATTTCACCGCCGCGCATCAGGGTGACATTCTTAACCTCGACATAGCAATCGGGTTTGCCACCGCCGGACAGCAGCATGTCAATGCGCGAATTCGTCCCGTATTTGACCTCGCGGGTGAGGGTGTCATAGCCGGCAAGCGCCTCTACCTCGCCGTTTGTAATCGCTTCGGCGACAATACCGTTCGGATGGGCAGTATTGATCCCGACAAGGGCGCCGTCCGCCTCTACCAGTTCCCAGCTAAATTGCAGCTTCCGCTTGGGGTTGTTGGCCGGGGAAAGCCAGACCGTCATCCCGGCGTCCTTCAGCCCCATCATTGAACCGGGGTTGGCGACATGAGCGGTGATGACCTCCCCGGTTTCAAGCTCAACGTCCGCCAGAAAGCGTTTATAGCGTTTCATCAGGCGGCCCCTGATGAGAGGTGAGGGAAATTTCATGTGTCGTCGCCGAACAATATTCAAGTGGGATGAAAATAGCAGATGCCCTTTGTAATCTGTTTGCTATGATAACGGCAAGCCCGAGTCCAGAATTAACAGGTACACTCAATGTCCGACCCGACCAGCTCTTCATCGAAGACCGTGACCGCCGCCGTTCTTCTAATCGGTGATGAAATCCTCTCCGGACGGACGCAGGACAAGAACATGGCCTGGATGGCCGGACGCCTGACTGAGATCGGCGTCCAGCTCCGGGAAGCCCGGGTCGTGCCGGATATCGAGGCGGAGATTGTTGCCGCGGTAAATACTCTCCGAGCCAAGTTCGACTATGTCTTTACTACCGGTGGGATCGGGCCAACCCATGACGATATTACCGCCGATTCCATGGCCGCAGCCTTCGGCGTTAGTATTGATCATCATCCCGAAGCGATGGCCATTCTCACCCGCCATTACGAGACCAGCGGGATCGAGTTCAATACTGCCCGAAAGCGAATGGCACGTATTCCCGATGGCGCCAGCCTGATCAATAACCCGGTCAGCAAGGCGCCGGGCTTCCGGCTTGAAAATGTCTATGTCATGGCCGGGGTCCCGACCATCATGCAGGCGATGTTCGAGGAAATTGCGCCCGAACTTAAAGGCGGCGCGAAGATGCAGAGCCGGACCATCGGCGCCGGCGTGCCCGAAGGCAAGGTGGCTGATGCACTCGGCGAATTGCAGTCCCGCTATCCCGATGTCTCGATGGGATCCTATCCCTATTTCCGGCAAGGGGAGGTAGGAACCAACCTCGTGCTGCGCTCGACCGACGTTGCCGCCCTCAATCGCGCGTTCGATGAACTGATGCAGGCTGTGGCGGAACTTGGCGCGGTGGCGATCGAGACCACATAAAAAACACCGGGCTACAGGGACCAAGAAGAGGAGATGGAGAGAAACATCTTCCTGGTACCCTTGCCCGGCGCTTTCGGTCAGCTAAGGGCTGACTTGATAGAGACTATTTTACCGGCGGCAGAATAACCGTGTCAATTACATGGATCACACCATTGCTGGCCATAACATCTGCCGCAATGACCTTGGCAGAGGCATTCAACATCACTCCGTCTGTGCCGTCGATCATGATGGGGCTGCCCTGAACGCTGGCAGCATCCATTTTCTTGCCGACAACAGCAGAGGCCGGAACTTTACCGGATACGACGTGGTAAGTCAGGATTTCAACAAGCTTATCCTTATTTTCCGGCTTCAGCAGGCTTTCAACTGTGCCCGCAGGAAGTTTTGCAAAGGCCGCGTCTGTTGGTGCAAAAACTGTGAACGGTCCCGGGCTTTGCAGGGTTTCAACCAGACCGGCAGCCTGCACAGCGGCGACCAGCGTATTGAACTGGCCCGCATCAATTGCCGTTTCGACAATATCTTTTTCCATCGGCATCGGCTTTTCAGCCATTTTTTTATCTTGCGCACACGCCGCCGCAAAAACGCCGACAAACATGATGGTGGTAACGATTTTCAGAATTCTGGACATTTCCCCTCCTCGGGTTAGTAGTTGGTTTCAAAACCCAGATGTGATCCGCGTTTGGAAAGAATTACGGGGGAGGGTTCATTTCGGATCATCAGTATCTTCGATTTACGATCACTGTTTTGTGAAGTACGTGATGATTATCGCGGAGAGAGAAAATATTTTTCCCTAAAAAATTGGGCAAGGGGGCAATATCTTCTTGTCTCGCAATACCGCTTTGATTAGGTTGCAAAACGCTGCCCGCATGGTGAAATTGGTAAACACAGTAGACTTAAAATCTGCCGCCCGTAAGGGCTTCCCGGTTCAATTCCGGGTGCGGGCACCATCGCTTTGGCAATTATTTCGGTTGGGGAGGGACCGATTATGATTTTCAGCCTTGAGCATATCGACAATCCCTATCCTCATTATGCCGCCCAGCGGGAGAAGCATGGCATTTATTTCGAAGAGGAGATGAAGGCCTGGATCGTGCTGGAGCATGATCTGGTGGTGGCAGCGTTCAAGGATGCACGGCTTTCCTCGGACAGGGTGTCGAAATTTCGCGGTAAATTTTCCGATAAAAAGTTGAAACCGCTGTTCCATACGCTGTCGCTGCTGATGCTGCAGCGGGACGAGCCGGACCATACGCGGCTGCGCAATCTTGTGCATTACGCGTTCAAGCGGGCGGCGGTGGAGAATTACGACGACAGCATCCGGCGGCTGGCGCGGGAGCTTCTGGCACCGGCTATTCAATCCGGGACGATGGAGCTGGTCTCGGACTATGCCGTGCCGCTCCCCATCCTGGTGATTTCCGAGATCGTCGGCATTCCGGCGGAGGACCGCAAGCAGGTCAAGGCCTGGTGTGACGCCTTTTCCATCGTTGCGCTCAATTTCTACGCCAATATCTCAGATGAAGAACTGCAAGCGGGCGCGACGGCGGTTCAGGAATTCACCGATTACCTTCAGGAGAAGATCGAAAAACTCCACCGGGAGCCGGAAGATAACCTGCTCTCCGCCCTTGTCCATGCGGAGGAGGACGGGGAAAAGCTCAGCCTTGACGAGCTGGTTGCCAACACATTGCTGCTATTGAATGCCGGAAACGAAACCACCTCCTGCCTGCTAACCAACGGAACGCTGGCGCTGCTTCGTAATCCACGCGAAATGGCGCAGCTTCGGGAAAACCCAGAGCTGATCCGGACAGCGGTGGAAGAATTGCTCCGTTTCGACAGCCCACCCCAGTTCATTGGCCGCATGGCAGCGGAAGAGATTGAATTTGGCGGGGTAACCATAGGTGAGGGGGATCTGGTGCTGCTGGCCCTTGGCGCGGCGGGACGGGATCCCAAAACCTTTGAGGCGCCGGACGAGTTGCATGTCGATCGCCATCCGAACCATCATGTCAGTTTCGGTAGTGGCCATCATATCTGCGCCGGGATCCAGCTGGCCCGGCTGGAAGGGCGGATCGCGTTCGAGGTGTTGCTGGAAACCTTCTCGGACATAGTGCTTGCGACCGACGACGTAAAATTCGGCCACAATGTCAATCTCCGGTCTCCGGTCGCGCTGCCGCTTAAACTCACGCCCGCCCGATAAAGATTTTTGCAATTTTCCGGCAAAGCCATAATATACCAAGATGGTTAACCGTAACGACAGCTGAAGGACGGCCAAGTGGGGACAATTCGCAAAATGACGCTCGCCCTCGGTCTAGGCGCGCTGGCCCTCGGATGGACTGCGGCCGTCCATGCGGATAACAGGGGCGCCCGCGCAGAAGCGGCGATCCTCTCGATTTCCGAAAAGGCCAAAAGCATTCTCTCCCAGCCCGGCAAGCCGCTGGCAGAGCGGGAACGGCACCTTATCGCCACCATTGGCAGAAATTTTCATTTTACCCTGATTGCGGAACTGGTGATCGGACCAGGCTGGGAAAAACTGCCGCATGATCAGCGTCAGGAGTTTCTCGATCTTTTCCGTGATTTCTTTCTCTCCTCCTACGGCAGTCAGCTTGGCGGCTATCCGGATGATGAGTTCGTCATCCTCTCGGTCGCCGAGAAAGGCTCCCGCGATGCTTTCGTCCGGACCACGCTCACCCGGCCGAAGCGGGAGACGATCACCCTCGACTGGCGAATTCGCGAGGTGCTGGGACGGCCGCTGATCATCGATCTGCTGATCAACGGGACGAGCGTCGCCATCAGCCATCGTGAAAGCTTCAATCAGGTGATAGCCAGCGACGGCATGGAAGGGCTGATTACCCTGTTCAAGATCCGCGCCGAACGCCTTGATACGGAAACGCGCGACTATGCTGCCGGTCAGGATTTGTTCGAGCAGGGACGCTTCGCCGATGCCGTGGCCATATGGGAAGAGCTTGCCCGCAAGGGCGATCCCAAGGCGCAGTACAACCTCTCCGTCATGTACGACCAGGGTCGCGGCGTCGATCCCGACAGCAAGGCGGCTGAATTCTGGAATAAAAAGGCACGGGCGGCAAACTATGCACCCGCCATCCACAACCACGCGCTGACCATGCTGGCCAGCAAGGAGGAGGGGGCAGCCATTGCCCTTTTGGAAAAATCCGCGAAAAATAATTTTGCCCCGTCCCAATATACGCTCGGCAAGATGTACAGCTACGGCATCGGCGTGAAAGAGGATGCGCCGCGCGCCTTCGACTATATCCGGCAGGCGGCGGAGGCGGGCCTGGCACCGGCGCAATATAATCTCGGCAAGGCCTATCGTGACGGCTATGGAACGGAGGCGGATAATGTTGCGTCTGTCGAATGGTTCGAGAAATCGGCCCGTCAGGGGCATGGCAGGGCGCAGGAAAAACTCGCGACCCGATACGGCAAGGGAGAGGGCGTCCCGCAGAATGATGTCGAGGCCCTGAAATGGGCCATCCTTGCCGCGCGCGAGGATATCGTCGAGGCGGAAGAATGGGAAAAGCTCTATCGAAGCCGCATGTCCAACGCCGACATAACCCGCGCCGAAACCCTCGCCAACGACTTCAAACCGCAGTAGGAGAGGGCGGAAAGAGTTGTGGGGTGGGGTGGTTTCTGCTAGGAGTTGGCGCATAGTCATTCCTGCACTACAAACAACCCGGGTGGACATTATCGTGACGGCGCTGAAAAATCTGGAATCCACATTCAAGACCAGCCTCGATCAGGCGGCGCATACAGACGATCCCTATGACCTGTGGGAGCTGAGCGATCTTTTTCCGGTCCCGGTGGTGGATGACCTGCTCGCGCTTGAGATCGGGCCCGGCGAGATGGATTACCGGATCGGCCGCCGCGAGATCAATAACGACAAGCGCAATTATTTCGATGTCGAACGGCAGGCCAGCACACCGGTCGTCAAAAGCGTCGCCGAGCTGTTCCAGTCCCCGGAGACCGTTGCCAATATCGAGAAGAAATTCGATATCGACCTTACGGGGACTTTCCTCCGCATTGAATACACGCAGGACCGGGAGAGTTTCTGGCTGGAGCCGCATACGGATATCGGGGTGAAGAAATTCACCCTGCAGATATATCTCTCGCGCGATGAGGAGGCGGGGAGCTGGGGTTCCTCGGTCTATAAAGACAACCAGACCTTCGTGCGCAATGTGCCTTTCAAGAGCAACTGCGCCATCGTCTTCGTGCCGTCCCCGCACAGCTGGCACGGGTTCAAGCCGCGCCCGATCAACGGCACCCGCAAGACCCTGATCGTCAATTATGTCACGGATAAATGGCGCGCCCGGGAGGAACTTTCCTTTCCGGCAACTCCGGTCCGCTAGGACCCCACAGCTATTTCGACAGGGCAGGGATCAGGGCGGTGATCCCGGACGTCAGCATACCCACGGAAAGCGCCACCAGCACCATTCCCATAATCCGGGTCACCACCGCCATGCCGCTTTCCCCGAGCCGCGTCGAGAGCGGTCGTGAAAAGGCAAACAACAGCCCGACAAGCGCGGAGAGCACAACAACCGCAACGGAAATCTCCACTTTCGCCATGATATCGGGATAGCGCTCCGCTCCGACCAGCGCCGTCGCCATGGTGCCGGGACCGGCGACAATGGGGATGGCAATGGGAACGATGGCAACGGAGGCACGTTCCTTTGCATCCTCTGTTTCCTCTTGGCTTGTCTTGTGCTCCGTCTTGTTGAACAGCATATGCAGCCCGATCATCAGGACGATGATGCCGCCCGCCGCGCGAAGCTCGTTCACATTAATGCCGAAGAACTTGAGCAACAGGCCGCCAGTCCAGACAACAACCAGCAGGATGACAGCGCAGGCGATGGCGCTCCGAATGGCAACATTGCGCGCGTCCGGGCCGGAGTATCCCGCTGTCAGTCCGGCAAAAATGCCGACATTGCCGATCGGGTTCATCATGGAAAATAGAGCCGCCACAATCGCCATCAACTCCGGTTCCGTCATCATTTGCTGTCCCTGCTGTTTGCATCTGATCTAAATCACTGGGTCAATTTATAGCCATTGAGGCGCAAAAATCCATCCCCTTTCGCGGAAGGAATAGAAGGTGGAGGAGCGCAAGGATGGGGATGACAAATCAGGGGAGAGAAAATGGTGAGCCCGACAGGATTCGAACCTGTGACCCGCTGATTAAAAGTCAGCTGCTCTACCAACTGAGCTACGGGCCCACTATTTGCGGTATGTATCGCAACCAAGCTCCGTGCAAATATGCCCCGTAGTGTCGCAATGCGGCTGCAACATAGGGTCGTCTCAACGGATGGTCAAGCATCCATTTTGTTTTTTTTGGGCCGGTGCGGAATTTGCGGTTATTTGCCACATTAGCGTTTTAAATATGGACGTCGTCGCCTCTAAATGGCAGAAAAAAGAAGCTTTTACAGTTAATAAAAGAGGAAGCGAATGGTTTCGAAGTTTTTGTCCCGAATGTTTCTGGTTTTCGCGTTGATCGGCATGACCAGCCTGCCGATGAAAAACGCGCTCGCCGCGGATCCGGAAAACACGCTTTATCTTGATCTGCAATACGGACGGGTGGTGATCGAGATGCGGCCCGACCTTGCGCCCACTCATGTCGCCCGGATCAAGGAACTGACACGCGAAGGGTTTTATGATGGCGTGAAGTTCCATCGCGTGATCCAGGATTTCATGGCCCAGACGGGTGATCCGACAGGGACAGGCCGGGGGGGGTCCGGTCGCAAGCTCCGGGCTGAATTCTCCAATACGCCCCATGTTCGCGGCACTGTTTCCATGGCGCGAGCCCAGTCGCCGCATAGTGCGGACAGCCAGTTTTTCATCGTTCTGGCGGACGCGCCGCATCTGGACAAGCTGGGATATACGGTCTGGGGACGTGTGATCGAAGGAATGGAATATGTCGACCTGATCAAGAAAGGCGTCGGGCAAAGCGGTATGGTCCCGGGTGAGCCGGACATCATCGTCAAGATGCAGGTCGCGGCGGACGCGGAGTAGCCGGATTATCTCCCGGGCGGCGGATTGTCGGCAAACCACTGGACTATGGCGGGCATGTCCCGCTCG
>TARA_R110002124_G_scaffold12835_3_pt1 | contig 30378 bp, 24 predicted proteins | sample TARA_R110002124 | Tara Oceans TARA_R110002124 (sample SAMEA4397445) | marine metagenome | biome: Polar Biome; feature: [SRF] surface water layer (ENVO:00010504); material: water (ENVO:00002006), including particulate matter (ENVO:01000060) such as... | depth 5 m
AGCAATTAGCAACGCACGACTACACAACAGACGTAAGGTAGCAGACAAGATATACCAAGGCGAGAACAAGACCGTGTGTGCGTGGATTGATTGTGAAATACTAGCAAAAGGGAGAACGATACCAAGGGACTTACACCTTAATGATAGTTGGGAGAAGGCATACTACAACCCAAGAGAGACACCGCATTGGACATTGTTCACAGAGCAAGGGAAGATAGGTGCAACGAACCTTGACAACAAGATGCTTGACTACGTATTCATAAAGGGAACAGAAATATATTACAAATAAAATCAGAGGTACACTCAAGTGTACCTCACAAATCAAATCAAATGAGTAAATCAAAATCAAAGTCGGTGGACAATGGAGTACACCCATTAATTAATAACATCCTTCAATCATTCATCGTGGTTGCGGGAACTAAAACAGAGAGGGATGATAGATAAAGATGAGGCGTGTGATGTATACGCAAAGAGGGTAGCAAAACTATTCAGTGTGAAGGAGAAGGATGTCTTCAAGAAGAAGAAGACTCAAGACATAACCGATGCACGGCAACTGCTATACTACCTATGCTCAAAGAGACCTATGAGAACCGTAGCAATCCAAAGGTATATGAAAGGAAAAGGATATGAAATCGGACACTCAACAATAAGGTGGGGTATAGCATCAGTGAAGAGAAAGGTTGAGTACGACAGAGACTATCAGTCGGTAATCGAAAGGCTATCATTATGATAGATGTATTCGACCAAGCAGGTAGAGACCACTCGGCAGTAGCGATGCACGGAGATGGGTATGAATCATACCTATCGTATGGAGTTAAGATACGCAAGGAGTTACACAACAACAAGGTCACCATCTACGACACAAGCAGAGGTGAATACTACAACGAAGTAAGTGAACTCGAGTATCAAATCTTCAACAATGAGGGTTGGCTTTACGGAATATATACGCTATCTTTGTCTAGTTATAGACGAAAACTAGACGAGATACAAGAGCGTATCAGTGAAGAGGCAAACGGAAAGAGGCGCAGGAAGATAGTGCTTTCTCTGATGCAGGAGAGAGACCTATTCACAGGTAAATACTTTAAGGTAAATCAATTATTAATTAAATCAAATCAAGATGGCAACAACTAAAAAGAAATCAGTGTTCGAGACACTGAACGCAGTCAACGTCAATGGACGTACAGAAACAAAGAACGGACTCACATACCTATCATGGGCATGGGCATGGGCAACCGCTAAAGAGAACTATCCCGAGGCAACATACACGATATATGAGGATGCAGATGGTGTGTTCTATCACAGAGACCACCGCTCTGCGTGGGTAAAGACCGGGGTTACAATCGAGGGTATCGAACACATCGAGTACCTTCCCGTCATGGACTTTAGAAACAACTCAATCGAGCTTGTAAAGATTATGTCAACGGATGTCAACAAGGCAATACAACGTAGCCTTACAAAGGCACTTGCTCGTCACGGTCTAGGTCTGTATGTATATGCAGGTGAAGACATCCCATCTAGCGAGAAGGAGCAACCAAAGGTTGAGCCTAAGAAGACAACAAAGGTTGAGGTTCAAGGTATACCCGATGATAAGATGATGGATATGCTTAGGTATGTAGCACAGAACAAGGAGTTAGGTCTCAAGCAGTTGGTTGCTAACATAGAGCAGAAGTACCACGTCACCAAGACACAAGAGGGTGAGATTGCTAAGGTATTAAAGTCTAAGAAATGAGTGACGTTATAGAACTACTTCGTAATGACCAAGAGTATTACGGAGGGGTAGGTAAGCAGTACCTATCCAACTCAGACATCGGCACACTGCTAAAGACTCCCGAACAATTCGGTGTCTCACGTCCCGACAACAAGAACTTTGCCGAGGGCAGATACTTCCACCAACTAATACTTGAGCCCGAGAAGGCAGAGAACGTGGTGTGGGTAGACTGTGCCTCACGAAACACCAAGGCATACAAGGAGTTCATTGCCGATAGTGACATTGAGGTAGCACTGCTACGCACAGAGAAGGAGACCATTGATGCATTGGTTAAGAAGATGCTAGGTAACATTGACTTCTTTGAGTTGATACGTGCAGAGGGCAATATATATGAGCAACCAAACGTTACAGAGTACACTCATGAATCAAAGATGACGCAGTGGAAGGGCAAGGCAGACATCGTTGGAAAAGATTATGTCGTAGACCTCAAGACCACATCTAACCTCGATGACTTCAAGTGGAACGCACGTAAGTACAACTACGATAGCCAAGCATACATATATCAAAGACTATTCGGTAAGCCGATGATGTTCTTGGTGATTGAGAAGCAGTCGGGTAGGATGGGGATGTTCACCGGCAATCAAGACTTCTACGATAGAGGACAAGACAAGATGCATAAGGCGATAGAGGTATACCATAGGTTCTTTGGTGACAACCCCGAGCTTGACATCAAGAACTACTACGTAGAGCAAGAGATATAACAAAGATACCTAACTCACAATGTCTCCAATGTATTGTGTGTCGGGTTTTATTTTAATCATTGGAACAAAACAATTTATATTATGTCACAAGACGAAAAAGTTTTTGCAAATGGATTCTCTTTTAAGAGAAGAGAGAACGCCCCTGAATTTGTAGTGGGTAGACTATCACTAAAGGTTGACGATGCTATGGCATTTGTCAAGGAGAACATGAAGGATGGGTGGATAAACCTAAATGTAAACCAAGCACGTAGTGGAAACTACTACGTTGAGTTGGATACATACGTCCCTAAGGACGAGGTTACCGCACCTAAGAAGGAAGAGGCCGATGGCCTACCATTCTAAGAATCTGTTTGATTGGTTCAGACTAGGGGGGGCGACCCCCCTTTTTTATCCAATAGAGTGTGACGAATGTCGAAAAAAATCTAGCATATATATACTATATATATTTCTTATTCTTTTATTTTTTATTTCCCCTATATTTAGAAATAAAATCGACATTATCGACACCACCTCTGATACTCAGACAGTTAACATTTAATTATCGACATCAAAACGACACTAAGATGACATCAAACATCACAATATTCAAAAGTATTAAGGATACAGACACTCCCTTCTATCGTCCGATAGATAAAATCCTAGAGAGAATCAAGGATGGTTCATCAAAGGAACTAGTAAAGGGTATACGCTCAGAGAAGAACAAGTCTGAACGTAACGAGCTAAAGAAATTACTTCCTGCGGTATGTTTCAGTGGGACATTTAACAAGAGAAACGATGCATCCATCATTGAGCATAGCGGATTCATATGCCTAGACTTCGATGGATACGAGAAGCAGAAGGACCTACTACAGGACAAGGAGTCTATCAGTAAGGACAAGCACGTATACTCCGTGTTCATATCCCCATCAGGGAATGGGCTTAAGGTATTGGTAAAGATACCTCAGGACATAGACAACCACCTCAACTACTTCAACTCACTAGAGAATCACTTTGGCTCTGAGAACTTTGACAAGACCTGCAAGAACATAAGCCGTGTGTGTTACGAGTCCTACGACCCGCTCATATATGTGAACGAGAACTCAAGCATATGGGATAAGATTGAGGAGGTTGAATACAAGGAGGTGATACAGCATCAGGACTCACCAACGATACCAATCACTGACGAGAACAAGGTGGTAGACATCCTCGTCAAGTGGTGGACAAAGAAGTACCCAATGGTAGAGGGGCAGAGGAATCAGAATGTGTTCGTCCTAGCCATGGCATTCAATGACTACGGAATCAATAAGAGCCTAGCGGGATACGTACTGAATCAGTTTGAGACTAGCGACTTCTCTCTAGCGGAGATAACAAGGACCATTGACTCGGCATATAGCAACACGCATAACTTTGGCACCAAGTACTACGAGGATGAGGAGGCTATCAATAATATAAAGCAGTCGTTGAGGAGGGGTGTATCAAAAAAGGAGGTGCGCCATCAACTAGAGGAGTCAGACTTAGATGGTGCAACGATTGACTCAGTATTAAATAGGGTAGAGGATGACAATACCAAGCAGGTATTTTGGTCCAAGAACGACAAGGGGACAATAAAGATTGTGCATATACTCTTTAAAGATTTCCTAGAGGACAATGGCTTCTATAAGTATTGCCCCGAGGGGAGCAAGAACTATGTGTTCGTGAAGGTAACCAACAACCTCATCGACCACACCTCAGAGAAGGAGATAAAAGACTTCGTACTTAATCACGTCATTGAGTTGGACGACATGGGTATATACAACTACTTCGCAGACCAAACAAGATTGTTTAGAGAGGAGTTCTTGACACTGCTATCGACCATAGATATATACTTCATTGAGGATAGCAAGGACACCGCATACCTTTACTATAAGAACTGTGCGGTAAGCATAACCAAGGGCGAGGTAACACCAATAGACTACCTAGACTTAGGTGGATATGTGTGGAAGGACCACGTCATAGACAGGAACTTTAAGATATGTGACGGAAGCAGTAGCACATACAGAAAGTTTATATCAAACATCTGTAGCGGAAACAAGCATAGGGTTAAGTCAATGGAGTCAACGATAGGATTCCTGCTACACGCACACAAGAACCTATCATACTGCCCTGCAGTTATACTTAATGACGAGGTGATTAGCGACAACCCTGAGGGTGGCACGGGTAAGGGAATATTTATGAACGCATTGTCACAGATGAAGAAGGTTGTTACCATAGATGGAAAGTCATTTGCCTTCGAGCGTTCATTCGCATACCAACTTGTGAGTGCGGATACGCAGATACTTGTGTTCGATGATGTCAAGAAACACTTTGACTTCGAGAGGTTGTTCAGTGTGGTTACAGAGGGGATGACACTAGAGAAGAAGAACAAGGACGCTATAAAGATACCCTTCAGTAGGTCACCGAAGATTGCTATCACCACCAACTATGCCATCAAGGGTGCGGGGAATAGCTTTGCGAGACGTAAGTGGGAGCTTGAGCTACACCAACACTACAACAAGAACTTCACCCCATTGGATGACTTTGGTAAGCTGATGTTCGGGGATTGGAACGATGAGGAGTGGTGCTTCTTTGACAACTACATGATAGGATGCCTTCAGATGTACCTAAACAAGGGACTACAGAAGAGTGTGTTCGTCAACCTAAAGATACGGCAGCTATCTGCAGAGACAACGCATGACTTCATTGAGTGGTGTGGATTGATAGAGGGGCATGAGTCAAACAGAAACCTGCAGGCAGGCATTAAGTTATACAAGCAGGACCTGTACTTTGATTTCGTTCAGGAGTATCCTGACTATGGACCTAAGGCGAAGATGACAATCTCAAGGACGAAGTTCTACCAATGGCTAGTGTCGTATGCCTTATTCAAGGAGGGCGTTCAGCCGGAGGAGGGGAGAGACACCCATGGTAGATGGATAGTAATTAAGATGGCCCCGAAGGTGGACCCACAACAAAAAATAATATGAGTCAGAGGGAGGACTCTAAATCTCCCAACAATTAAAATCAAATACAATGAAACAATTAATTTTATTTGCATCAGTGATGCTATCAGTAACGTCCCACTCGCAGTGGATGACCGAGACCTATGTCGATGACTTCGGAGAGGAAACGGGAGAGACCTTCCAATACTTTGAATCCGTAGGGATATTCAGTAACTCAGCCACCACAAACTCTCCATGTGGATTCTTTATCATTCATAATGAGGGGGATATGTTTTCGGTTTCAATCTACCCATACGATAGAGACACCAAGGAGAGTTGGATAGAGAGTACGTCCCAAGATATAAAGATAAAGACACCCTCAGGAAAGGTGAAGACCGTTGTAGGTTTCTGCTACGAGAAGGGATTGGTATTGTTTTCTGATGAGGACTACAAGGTTTTCAAGGATGCCATAGCAGACAAGGGGGACTACACATTCCTGCTTAACTACAAGGGTGAGTACAGTGATAATAAATACAGGTTTAATTTTACAATCCTATAGATAGTGCTAGAGCTTAGACAATATCAGAAAGATATAATAGCTAAAGGGACGGAGGTCATAAGAGATTATGGCTTCCTATACCTTGCGATGGAGGTTAGGACAGGTAAGACGCTGACGAGTTTAGGAATTTGTGAACAGCTCAATGTTGATAACGTCTTGTTCCTGACAAAGAAGAAGGCTATCGGGTCCATCAGTGATGACTACACCAAGATGTGCCCCGCTAACTTCACCCTATTCACCATCAACTACGAGTCGATACATAAGATTCCTGACGTGAGATGGGATGTGATTGTATGTGACGAGGCACACTCGATGGGGGCGTTCCCAAAGCCTAGCAACAGGGCGAAGGCGGTGAGGCAATTGATACAGAGGCATGACCCAAAGGTGATACTGCTGTCCGGAACACCAACACCCGAGTCGTACTCACAGATGTACCATCAGGTGTATGGACTGCCCATGAATCCATTCAATAGACACACAACCTTCTATAAGTTTGCTCACGATTGGGTGAATGTAAAGCAGAAGAAGATTAATGGAAACCTTATCAACGACTACTCAGGTGGTAGGAAGGACATCACCAAGGCAATGGAGAGGTTTACAATAAACTTCTCTCAGAAGCAGGCAGGCTTTGAGGTGGTAACAAAGGAGCACGTGCTTAGGGTTAGACTCAGAGACGAGACGTATAGGCTTGCTAAGAGGCTTGACAAGGACCTAGTGGTAGAGGGGAAGGACGAGGTGATACTTGCAGACACGCCCGTGAAGCTGATGTCTAAGCTACATCAGATATACTCAGGAACAATAAAGTTTGAGAGCGGTAAGTCAATGGTGATAGACCACACGAAAGCTGAGTTCATACTTGATAGATTCAAGGGGCAGAAGATAGGAATCTTCTATAAGTTCAAGGAGGAGCTTACGGCATTGAAGGACACCTTCGGTAAGGAGCTACTTACAACTGAGCTTGAGGAGTTTGAGACCACTGATAAGAGTATAGCACTACAGATTGTATCGGGACGTGAGGGAATATCACTGCGTCAGGCAGATGCATTGGTGTACTACAACATTGACTTCAGTGCCACCTCATATTGGCAGAGCCGAGACCGGATGACAACCAAGGATAGACTGAAGAGCGATGTGTATTGGGTGTTCAGTGAGGGTGGCATCGAGGATGACATCTACAAGGCCGTGTCTAAGAAGAAGACATACACAGTCAATTATTTTAAAAAGGATTTCGTACATTTGTATGGATGACTGAACAACAAATTCAATCAAGAAGAATCAAGGAGCTAGAGGCTAAGGGTTACTACGTTATTAAGCTAGTAAAGACAAACAAGAATGGGATACCCGACCTCATAGCTATACCACCTAACTCAGATGTCTTGTTCAGCGAGATTAAAAGACCCGAAGGGAAGGTGTCTAAGTTACAGGAGTACAGACTAAAGGAGCTAGATGAGCATGGATGTAATACGGAAGTATATAGAGGCTGAAGATATTTACTACGACATATACGCTGAGTTTATGTTAGTGCTAACAAATCTTAAGCTCGAATATTCAGAGGAGATTATCCTTCAGATAGATTACTTCGAGCCCTGTCTTAAAAAACTAGACGGATTCTCTCAGATGGTAGGTGGTGTAGTGAAGCACGACATCCCATACTTCTTTGAGATTGAATACATAAAAGAAGAAGAGGGTAATACCACGTTGCTATCTATAAATGAGATAGATTGTGATGGTTACCTAGATTACATTAATTCAAATCAAATATTAATAAAATGCAAGAACAAAGAAGAAACCAAAGAGAGATTGAAAAGCTTAAAGACATTATTGGAACTGTCTTTGGAGTAGACATCTACTCAAACGCAAGGACAATACCTCACCCCACGGCACGAGCCGTGTTCTCAAAAATACTTTTCGCTAAAGGATATAGCCTCACCGAAATAGGAGGCTTCTTAAATAAAAGCCACGCCACAATAATCCATTACAACAGGCAGATAGAGGCATGGTTAGAGCACAACCAATCCCTAAGAATAAAATATCAGGAGGTAGTTGAATCCCTCATCGGTGAGCCCGACCCGATACATAACCTACCGATATTTGAATTAAAAAAACAGATTATATCTTTGAGAAAACAAAACAAAAAGTTATATTTGGATAACTCTAAAATGCTATACTCATGTAATGAGGATAAAAGATACTCAGATGTCCTTCAATTAATAAAGGACAGGATAGGAAGCGGAGACATAGATGAATTAAAAAATTTTCTAAAAAAATATTTCAATGGAGTACACAAGTGAGACAATACAGAAGGCCATTGACAAGAAGGGATGGTCAGGAAAGCAGAAGACAGACGAGCTCCTAAGGATTGACTGCGCTATGTATGCACACCTTGGTAGCGACTCAAGCAAGGGAGATGTTGACGAGGCGAACCGAACATCAAAGAAGATATACAAGATGATAAAGGAGATAGACGAGGAGCTAGGCAAGACCCTACTAACAGCAATGGACTCATAGATGGGACACCTGCAGGAAGATAGAGATAGACTTATTCATATTAACTTTACTATGAATGAGATTCACGACTCTGCAGATGCGATATACGAGGGCTTGATAGACCGTGAGTACACCGAGGTTAAGGGTCAGGTAACGCACCTGATGTCTATACTAGAAACCATAAGAGATTCAATAGATAATGGGTGATGAGTTTACCTGCTCTGAGTGCGGTGATAGGAAGGAATACACAGATTTCTTTACATCGGGCGTAAAGAATGGCAAGAGGTATCGTAGAAGAAAGTGTAAGACCTGCTACAGCAAGGTTAAGAAGGCATACACACAGGAGAAGACGTTGTGGTATACCAATATAAAAAAGAACCTTAGCTGTGGTGTATGTGGATACTCAAATCTAACACACAAATCATTCAGCACCAAGGCCCTGCAGTTCCATCACCACCGGTCAAACAAGTCCTTCGCTGTATCCGATTGGGTTTCCCTAGGGTTTTCAAAGGAGAAGATTATGCAAGAGATAAAAAAATGCAAGGTGCTATGCTCACGTTGTCACGCAGAGGAGCACGATAAATTAAACACGATAAATTAAATTAAATATGTCAAGAAGTATATTAGAAAAAATCATAGAAACGTATCCCGATGAAACATTCTTATACCCCACAGGATTTGAGGACTGTGTTGTAGGTGTAGAGAGGGACACGAGAGGGACCCTAGTGATGGATGCCAACAAGATAATAGACAAGCTTATTACCGAGGATGATATGACGGAGATAGATGCTCAGGAATTTTTTGATTATAATATTGCAGGAAGCAAGGGAGAAGGATTCCCTATCTATATCTACATCCCTACTGAGTAATGAGGCTTGAGTCCGAACAAGATTTAAAGAGGGAACGCAAGGCCATTGAGACATTTGTGAATGTGTTTGGTGGCTCCGCTAAGAAGCTAGGGCCTAACGATGTAGACTTCAAGGTATTTGACAAAGACAATAGCTTAGTCGCTTATGCTGAGGTGAAGGGTAGACTGCGTGTGTTATCACAGGCATACCCTTTGCCTATAGCAATCAGGAAGTTGGTGAAGCTATGCGACAAGAGACTTAACCCTGTAATGATATGGGCGTGTGATGATGGTATCATCTATGCCAAGGTAAAGGACATCTATGGTGACATCAGGTGGGGTGGTAGGAAACCAAGAGCGGGCGCAGTAAATGACGAGGAGGTGATGGCCTACTACGATAAGCAGCGAGCCTTCAAGTACATCAGATATTCCTAATTCTTTTTTCTATTCCGCATCTTAGACTTCTTCTTTACCTTCTCAGGTATCTTCTTACTATTAGGATAACGCTCCCACTCCTCCGCTATATCAGGGAGGAATGCGTGCATATATTTTCTTTGCGCTTTACTTTTAAATGGCATATATTTTATTTAAAGTCATTGGTACACCCGGGTGTACCTCATGTTTATTATAGCTTCGGTAGCTTCGGTAGCTTCCCTAGCTTCGGTAGCTTCGGTAGCCCAAGACCCCCCTTACTTCCCGATGATTTTTTCTTCTTACCTATATCCTTATAGATATCCTTAAGTAAAGCCTTCCTTGATTCCTTATAGAAAGGAATCAATCCTAGCAGTCCCGCCATCTCAAAAGGTAATCGCTGTAACTTCTCTCTACCTCTTCTCTCTTGTCCCTCCTCAGTGCTTAATTCAGGGGACATCAGTAGTTTATATCCAAGATTTGCGGTGTTAAAAACCGGAGCATATGCACCGCTTACTCTTGGCACCCAATCCTCCCAAAGGTTAGGTGTCCCATATCCTTTCTGTGGAGGTACAATATTAAATGATACAGAGTTTAGGTATGAGTCATACTCAACGTCCTCATCCCTGAAGCCTAGCTCGGCTCCATACTTTTCATTTATAAACTCTATTCCATAACTCAATGCTGCCTTGACACCTGCGCCACCACTACCGGAAAGTAAGGTAACACCCGCAGAGGTAACGGCCCTTGCGGTCTTCTGAGCTAGGGTACCTTTCTTTTCCTCTTCCTCCCCGTCATCACCTGCGGCACCAAACAAACCTCCGATAGTTGACACCACAAAATCTGAAACAATAGGAGTTACGATTACATATGTGGTCATCCTGACTATAGCAGCCGCCATAAGCTTCGCTCCCTCTACCCTAGATATCTCTCCTCTACCCATTGCTGATTGCACCCCTATACGGAAAGCATTGAACTCAAATACCAAGAACTTCTGCATAAATCCATTGAAGTTTTTCCACATCTTAACAGTGAACGCATCATCTTTTCTCTTCTTGTTTTTTAGTATCCCCATTAATGGGTTGTCGGTGGCCCCTATTAGCACGCCCTCTCGGTCTGCCTTCTTGGTAGCTTTTTTAAGCTCCGACTTAAACTGAGACATATAAGCTGCATCATTCTCTGCAATCTTATTAAAGTCTACCTCCTGTCCTGTTAGGTTTTTAAACTCAATAGCGAAATTACCAAACCATATTGTTCTTGTAGCTAACATATCAGGTGTTGATATCATTTTATCCGATAGAGCAATTACCCCTCTAGTGGTCATGTTATCGGTAGCCATTGACCCAATCTGTGCCGCCTTGTTAACAAATTTATTCTTAGCCACAGCTCCCTTGCCCGTACCCTTTGCTTGTGATAACAATCCCTCGTCTATCAATCTACCGCTAAGGCCATCTGCATATAGTCTGTTTTGATTTGGGCTATTAAGATTCTTTACTACCTGTGGTCCAAGGGCAGAGAAGGCCACCTTTCGATGCCGCATCCCCTCATATAAAACGGATGGGTTCTTCATAGCGAACAGTGTATTACTTAAGAGCTCACTAACAAATCTACCTCCAACAAGCATCGTTCTGTACCCCGCCTTTAATATAAAGCTATCTACCTCACTACCAAAATCATTACTAGAGAAGTTGTCGTTCAACACATCTTTAATAGCTTGGTTATACCCATCCCTTATTCCGTTAAATATCTCTCGCTGTTCACCTCTACTAGGTAAAGACTTCTCCATTTTATTCAAGGTCTTATTAGCAACACGAAGCGGAGATGTTAAATGAAAATCTATAAGCGTCATCTTTGCGCCTCTTCTTGTAGCGGATAGTATGTCAAAGTTTATAGCACTGACCTCGTCAACACGACCTATTAAGTTCTTAGCTTTTGTAGATGGCTTAGCGTTATTAAAGAAGGACTCGGACAGCTTATCCGTATTGTCCATAACTGAACCATCAGCACTAAGAACCTGATGGTGAACATAATTATTCAGTGGGTCAATAGCCTCGCCTCTTATTATTGCTGCTGTAAATACCGCCTTGTCTGTCAAGGATGCGTTAACCCCTTGTACAGCCTCAATCATTTCATTTTCTACAGGCCTAAAGCTATCCTTAAGTTTTTTAATATCAATACCACCACCCTTAAGGCTATAGTCTTTCAATATTTTTTCTAACACCTCGGCATTCCTCTTCTTGTTTTTATCATACATCATCTGTATGGTTGCCTCCATAACCTCAGAGGCATCTCTTGTCTGTTTACTATCAGGGTTTGACTCGTGCTCTAGCTGAATCATATAAACCATCTGCTTATACTTAGACTCAATTATCTTATTACCATTTCTTTTATAAGCCCTCATAAGTTTATTCTCTACCTTATCAAGCGTTTCATACAAAGCTTTTGTATCGGTTTGATAGTTAGCTAATGCAGCAGATGGACTCTCAAGTATCGATTCAAAGATAGCCTTACTAGAAAAGTCTCCAAGAACTGTATCCATATAAAACAATGGGGTTCTTTCAATCATCGTATAGATATCAGACTTACCCGTAAACTTACTTTTCAATTTAGCTAACGCCCTAGACAATGGAAGGGGCTTTGCTTTCCTTACCGCCGCAGTTGCTGTCTTAGCAAAGTTTGTACCCATAAGGTTCTCCCAAGCTAGCTGTGAGTAATGGTTAACGTATCCGCTATTGATGTTGTCAATAGCCTTGATAAGATTCTTTAGCTGAGGATTACTTAGCTCATTGATAGCGTCAGTCTTTATCATCTCAGACAATGACTCAGCTACCTTTCTTGCAAGTGGATTAGTGATATCTTTTGCGTCTATCTCAGAGTCTTTAACCTCCTGAACAAGCTCCTTCTTCTCTTCCTCCATCTCCTTCTCCTTCTGCTCTTCGCTCTTACCTTCCTTCTCTTCTCTAGGGTTTATCTCCTTAGAGAACTTAGTCATAAGCTTTGCCTCTTCTTCAGTGATAACCTCATCCTTAAGCATACGCTTAACGGTAGGAGCATACTCAACCTTACCATCCTCTGTAGTCTTCTTGTTGTCAAATGAATTGAATCTTTCTGTAAGCTCACCCACCAATGAGTTCTGTGTATTTAGTGACTCGTTAATATCAGCAATGTCCTTCTTCACCTGTGTCGCTTCAGGTAGTGAGAGCACAGTTTTCTTTTCACCAAAAGCTGTTATAAGTTTCTCATACTTGTTGAACACATCGTCAGGAATAATTGACGGGTCAATATTTAGTAGGTTAGCAAGCTCATAAGTCAATCCATCCTGACCGACACCTACCTTGGTGCGTATATTCTTTTTAGCCTGAGCAATCTTTGACTTCAGGCCGGTAATCTTTTGTGCGTAGTCAGCATCACTAAATACCTTACGCATATAGTCTACGAAGTTATCAATAGATGACTGTCTTGAAAGGTTTACCCGGCTGAGCTTTGATATAACCGCTGATAGCTGTGCCGCTGATATCTTTCCTTTAGACACCCTAGCCATTACCTTAACCTGTGCTAGAAGTTCTTCCTTAGCCTTCTTCTGTATAGCCTTGTCTGCTCTAGTGGTTGCCCGGTCATACTTCAGTAGCTCCTTCACTAGCTCAGCCTCCTGCTCGCTTATGTTTGTGATGTCCTTAACGCTAGCGAATAGACTCTTGATTGCAGAGCGTAGGTTCTTTCTGTTCACACGCTTGATGGTAGCCAACGCCTTCTTTCTATCGAAGCCCTTGTCCTGCATCAGGTATGCAATGATAACATTATCAGATATCTCCTTGGCTCTAGCTCTAGCAATCACCTTCTCAATAGCACCCTTCAGGTCAACACCTCTCTCTTTCATTGATGCCATAGGAGAAACCGGTCCTTTGTTAAAAAGTAAAAACTGTTGCCCCCTTGCTACATCCTCAGTCTCTTCAAGCATTAATTCTTTTCTTTTTGCTTCCGGAAGATTTATCCTACGCTGAACATTCCTAGCTTCCACTTCTCCGGCAATTCTTATGTACGCCTGATATGCTGTGTCAGGAGAGTTGATACCCTCTATCTCATTCTGTATTGAAAGGATGGTGTTGTCTATATCTTCACTCATATTAGAACCAACCTCAATATTCATATCGTTAAGTCCTTCTAATAATTTTTTTACTGAACGGGTAGCTGATAGTATATCCAACTCTAATTCCTCTTCACTAAGCATCACGTCTCCATTCTCAATTTGTTCTATTGAGACATCTTCCTCTATTGCTATTAATGCCTTGGCTATTTTTTCAAATTCATACACCTTTATGTCGGGATAAAACCTCAACACATCTTCTATTTTTCTAACCTCTACCTTATTAAAGTCTCTAATTCTTTTTATTACATCTCTTAACTGTTGCTTATATCTAGCTTGGTCTGCAAAATAAGTATTCAATATCTCTCTACCCTTACCTAGATTTCCCCCTGTAGCAAACCCCTCCTTGTGTTGTATAGCGTGCTGAAGCTCATGTATAAGAACACTTTTTAATTCAAAAACATCCTTACCCCCTCTAAGTAGGTTTTCATTAATCCTTATCATATTAAAACCTCCGGGGCTATAAGACCCATCAGCTCCATCCATATATTTATCTTTAGTAAAAACAACAGGTATGTTTTTTAAACTAGGGTATGCTTTATATAGTTCAGGAGCTTCAAGGATGTCTGTTATCTTAACAGTCTGTGAACTTATCACGTTATTAAACGTACCCAAATATAACATCCGTAGTTCTTCTGTATTTATTTCACCATCAGGGAGTTCATACCTCCACATTGAATCTGCACCCTGTTGCCATCCTGTATCAAAAAATATTATCTTCTTAGACAACCCTAAAGCTTGCATCTCCTTGGCAACAGAAAGATTCTCTCTTACCTGTTGACTAAGCTGAGCATTCTCACCGATGATTTGCATCCTAGCCTTGGCTGATGTAGCGGCCTTCTCAGGTTTGAACTTCACGTCTGCATCTTTATCAACTGCCTGACCGGAGAATAGTTCCGCAAGACCTATGTCAACAAAGTCCTCGAGTGAAATGTCCTTTATGTCCTTAACCTTAACATCTTTAAATCGTGTAAGCTTCTCCTTTATGTACTTGAAGAATGCATTGAACCACTCAATAAACTTAGCCCTCTTAGCTGCATTCGCTATGGTCTCACCCTTTGTTCCCATCAGTTCAACCAACGCCTCCTCTCTAGCTAGCTCATTGTCTCCATACTTTTTAATCGCACTCTCTAAAGCTTTGGTTCCCTCTACCAACTCAAGACCCTTCTTTAGTAGCTTGGTTCCTTTTGTTTTCGATGACTCTGAACGTAGGAAGTCAATCCATATGTGACCGAACTCGTGAATCGGTGTAGACAAAGACTTTCTAGATGGGTTCAAGAATATCTTACCGTCCTTAGTTAGACCAAGGATAGTATTACCATTCGATTCAGCGGTACGTATACCCTCCTGCTTTAATGCCTCATCAAACTCCTGCTGAGTTTGGGAAACACTTACACCCGGAAATGCGAATCTCATCTTACCTGAAATCACATCTATGTCTGACTGCTCGGTCTGAACTCTAGCTCCTCTAAATGCTTTATCTATAAAGAATGCTCCTCCTACCTGTCTTAATACTTTTTCAAGAGTAGGCATCTCTCCTTTCGCATCCTTCTTAAATACTCGTACCGCCTTAGCTCTCCACTCAGGGAAAATATTTAAGCCATTCATAGGGTTCTTAATCAATGCTATAAGCCTACCCTTCGGGCCAAAGCCATAGTTATTATGGTTTGCTTTACGAACACCACCATTAATAACATCGACCCCCATTATTGCTACCGCATCTCCTGCCTCTGACTCCATCATAGATGTCTCTCCTATGTCAGATAATATTTTATCAGCTAAAAACTCCTTGCCCTCCGACTGTGTGTCCTTTATCAATGCCTTAGCTACCCCCTTTGAAGGTTTCTTAACACCTACAGGAGATACTACAAGGTCAAATAATAATGCTCTAGCAGGTAGAGGTATAGTATTTTCATTGTCACCCTTCGCTCTTTTCTTTGCATCCTTAACAATGAAATCAAAGAGTGAGCCTACATCTGTTATCTTGTTTTTATTTATAATCTCTTCTAACTGCTTGGCCGACTTGACAGTATCTCTACCCGACTTGTTTTTTTGAGACACATTCTTTTTACCTTCAATAGATTCCATAAGGACACTGAATGCTTCATCTTGATTCTGTTTAGGGAAGCTCTTGATTAATGGTGCTAGATATCTAAACATAGCCTCATTAGAATTTATAGCAGTGTTACCCATCCTAAGAACAACCATCGGAACGTGGTTCTGTGGAAGCTTACCTTCCTTCCATAGTCTATCAAACAACTCCTTGTTAGCACGATATAAGTCCAAGGCTTCATTATATTGAGTATTGGCACCCGTCTCGTTTACTCCTGCCCAAGCTAGCTCTGTGTTGCTACCAAGGACATTGTAAAGTAAACCACCATCAACCTTCATCTTTTTGCCCATTGAGTCTTTAGCAACTCCTGACGCTAGTACATCAGACATTGCTACTATCATAGGTATGTCATTGAACTCTTGTATGTTTTTAAGCATATCAGACACAGACTTGAAGCCTAGCTTCTTTGCTTGTGCATCAGTAATCTTTTTTGTAGACTTACTCTGTGCTATAGGGTCAACGTCTCCTTCCTTAATGCCACTAGGAATCTTGAATCCTTTTTCTACAGGACCAAGCTCCTTCATCCCTTCTACAATATCATCCTCAGTAATAAACCCTTCAGGACTTTCAGCGGCTACGTCATCACTGAGTCTAAACTTAGCACCCATATCAGTGAGCTTAGCCTTCAGCTCCTTGACCCTAGCGTTCTTCTCCTTACGTGCCTTGCTCAGCTCATCCTTCTTCTTCTTACGGTCCTTGTCCTTAGTCATCCTGTCTGAGACCCGAGCATCAATTCTCTTTATCTGCTCCTTAATCTTTGCCTCCTTATCCTTGAAGCTGTCCTCAATCATAGTGATAGCACTACGGATACCATCTGCTGTAGTGGTAGGCATCTTAACCTCATCATTAATCTCCTTGAATCGTTTAGTGTTCTTCTTGATTAGTTCTCTATCAGCCTTTGTTAGCTTGCTGCTTACCTTCTCCTTGGCAGCCTTATCCATCTTAACCGCTATCGCACGAAGCTTAGCGTCAACACCTGTATCCTTCTTAGGTGCTTCTTTCTTTGAAGTTTCATCTACAAATCTAACCCTACCCTGAGCTGTTGTTAGTTTTGATACAAAGTTATCGGCCCCTGATTCTGTCTTGTATGTTTTGATTACAGGCTGATTAGTAGAGCTCGTATTATCTATAACCTCATACAGTCCTGTATCAGGATTTGCAAAAACATAATAAGTTCTATTTTCTTTTTTTGGCGTCTCAACCTTTACCTTCTTCTTAGGTGTCTTCTTCTGAGGTGTCTCAGTCTTTGTCTCAGTCTTTGGAGCGGGACGCATACCAATCACCTCACGGAACAATGTCTCGTTCTCATTCTTTATCTTTCTCTCAAAGGCTGTTATCTTCTCCTCAGTCTTACCATCTGCACGCATCTGTACCTTGGTATTCAAACCAATAAGGACATCCTTAATCTCCTCGTCAGACATCTCCTTGTTATTGTATCTGTCCTGCTGCTCCTTTGTTACCTCAGGAACCTTTCCATCCTCAACCACCTCTTGCGTCTCAGCTACAGGCGCCTTCTCTGTGGTAGCCTCCCTAAGGTTTCTATCCAACTCAGCAAGCTTCTCAGCCCTAGCCTTATCCTTAGCATCCTGCTCCTCTTTAGTAACAGGTGCTTCCTCAGTAGCTACCTCTTCCTCAACAACTGTCTCAGCTACAGGCTTACTCTCCTCTTCAAGGTCTCGAACCTCAGCCAACTGCTCCTCAGTAACTTCTTCAACACCGGGTTCCGATGCCACCTCGGTAGTAGACTCAGTAGGGGCTTCCTTCTCAGGGGACTTCTCAATAACTTTAAGTAACTCCTCTGTCAATATCTCATTGTTTAAGAACTCATTTATAGTCCCCTCAAACCCGTCATTAGTTTTAGCCTCCTCATATCTAGCCTGATTCTCAGGTATATTTTCTTTAGCCTTAGCCGATATTTCCTCTATCCGCTCCTCAAGAACCTTTATCTGCCGCTGCTCCTCTCGTGTTGTAAACTTACTCTTACCCTCAATCCTATCACCAATCTCTTTCTTCTGACTCTCAAGTGCAAGAATCTGCTGCTTAGACTTTACATCAAACTCCTGAGGTATAGCACGCATCTGTCCTAGGGTGATATTGAAATCCTGAAACTCAGCGTCAGCATCTTCACGAGTCTTCATACCCATAGCAACATCCTCATCAAGACGCATCTTAGCAACCTTACGAAGTGTTGGGTCTAGCATCGCTTTCTCAAGCACTATAAATCTACCTATAGGAATCTCAGCTATCTTATTTTCTCTTACCGCTGTTGAAATTGCAGGTACCGCACCCATAGCAAAACCACCGACTGCCTCCGCAAGCCCTGCTCTCCATACCTCGCCTACAAACTCTTTTGTAATATACTTATCGTTAAGTAAATCAATAGATTGCTTGAAGTAATCCTGCCCCTTAGCTACGTCATACCCCTCCTTAATATACGCCTCAAAAACTTGTTGTGTCGCACCGGTCTCAAACTCAGCGGCAGCAGATGATGCCGTAAGAATACCTACCTTTAAAACCTTGTTCTCTATCTCGTCTAGAACCAACTCCCTGAAATTTCTACTACCTGCCTTCTTTGACTTCTTGAGAGAGTTCATCATAATCTTCCCTATAAGAGAGGAGTTACTTAATGCATTCCTAAATCCATAGTTCTCAAGGACACCCATAACAATACCATAGGGTAATGTTATTAATAGCTTCTCGTTCTCAGACACGTTATCAAACATTGGATTGCTTTCCATCTCCTTGTTTATACCGTTGATACCCATAGAAGCAAAAGAAATAACTGCCGCACCGGGATTAATAATAGATGTAGCCATTGCGGGCATAGACTCAAGAAGACCATACAGTCCCTCCGTAAGCACATTCCCCCCTTCCATAACATCCTTTGTCTGTCCATCAGGACCGATGTATGCTAGGTTCTTAATCATGTCCTCGTAGCTTAGATTCTTTCTGTACGCCTCGGCAGACTCTTCGGTAATACCTAGCGACCTATCAACACTACTAACCCAATCATCCTGTATTGAATCTTTTTTTATTTCTTTTCTTTCAGCATCGGTAAGATATCCCTCCTCATATTCGTTGTAAAAAAGGTTGTTTATATTGGCATAGGCATCTCCAAAAATAGTTTCTACAAACCCCTCAACAACACCTCCTGTTCCTGATACTAACGCCCGAACAATAGAACTACCGACACCACCCATCTCAGCATCCATTATAACTTTCCGGCCTACGTCCTGTCGCAGATTCTCTTTATCTACTTGATATGTATCGATGCTCTCTTGAGTAATCTTTACTAGCTCACTATATGTTTTTACATCGGGTAAAATTTCTTTAGAAATAGAATTATACTCAGCCATAGCCTCAGCGTTTGTCCACCCCTCAGGGGTGTGGTATTCCTCTTCCAACTCCTTCGCTCTCTGATACGCATCCTCAAGCTTCTTTGCGACACCTTGTGATACCTTATACTTATATCTATTTTCTAATCCTTGTGCTTCTAATCTTTCAGCCTCAGTTGCCACCTGCCCTGAAAGCACCTCGCTCGCAAACGCATTTGCTTTTTGGGTCTTACCTTCTTTTGCGGATGTAAGTCTATCTTGTGCCTTAACAGACTCCCCTTCTAGGTTCTTTATCTGTTGTTTAGCCTGAGCTATTTTCTGAGACTTCTTCTTGTTAGCCACCTTAACCTCGCTAAACTTCTCAGACATGGGGCCGCCTATACTTCTGATTTCAGTTACAACATCGGGAAGAGCTTCAGCTTCTTCGAGGTTTTTTTTAGCAACCTTTAAGGCTGCGTCAATACCCTCTATATCAACCTCAGCATCAGATATAACCCTACCTTTAGGAACGGTTTTATACCTAGACTCCGTAGGCCCACCCATTGATGCTCGTGTTTCTGATGAAAGAGATTCAATAAGGTCCTTCTGCTCTACACCATCTTCATCGAAGTTGTTTTTAACAAAGGTCTTTAGTTTTTCTACTTGCCTCCTATCTGCGTCATCACCCCAAGTATCTAAGTCTATACCTGTTCTCTCACCTGTGTGACTAGATACAACCGTTATTGATGTACCTATAGCCGATGGACTATATTTTAAATCAAATCCAAATTTCTCAAGCTTATCCTTCCAATACGTATAGATTGCTTCATTCGGCTCGTCCATAATCGGCACAGCCTTGCCCGCAATATTATACTCAGAAATTAATGATAGCTCTTTATTTAGAATTGTCTCAGAGTCAAACTTGTCAGGGCTGTAGTATCTACCGTCATCAGCCTTGATGTATCCCTTATTATTCTTTAGATAGACCTCATAGTCTTTTACTTTGTTATCATAGATAATTCGATACGCATCCTTGTTTCTTTCATACGCTGCTTGGTCAAAGGGAACAACTGCATTGTATTCACCTTCAATCACCTGTTCTGCCGTGGGTATCTCCTTAACACCTGCAGGTAGGTAGTCTTCATATATAGTAAAGTCAGGGGTAGGGCTCTTGCTTGCTGCTGCAAGGTTGTATGTCTCGTACTGTTCTTTTATTGGAAGGGTTGGAGCTATTGTTGCAGTCTCTCCAAACTCCTCAACAACCGCTTCCTTTGTAGGTTCGAATCCAATCTTCTCATTTAAAGACTGCATACCGGGAAGAGAAAACTTCTTGGTATCCTCTATAGATACATCACCCGATGGTGACTCCGAAGAAATATCTTCCGATACAGACTCCGAACCGTCTTGAGTGACGTTCTTGACGATGTCTTGAAGACGTTCTTTTGTTGCTCCAAAAAAAGAAGAATCTTCCGAAACGTCTTTTTTTTTTACAGGAAGGTTACTTGCAAATCCAAATTCGGGGAACTTTTCATTTATAACTTCGTAGTTATAATTTTCATTCTCCGCTGTGGCTACGTAATCTTTTAACAGTTGGATGTCAAAATCTTTTAACTCCGGAAATTTAGCTATTGTTTCACCCCAATTATATCCATTAGCTTGTGCTGTAGCTATAAGGTCTTTTAATATTTGTTCGTCCATATTTTTTTTATCTTGGTTTCCCCCCACTTGCCGCTGCGCTGCCACCGCCTTGAACCTCAAGCATTATACTTCCCATATAAGGCTTCGTTCGTTTAGAATCGTTTGCGACAGCTTTAACAGAATCAAAGATGTCTCTAGATGTTTGGTGGCCTTGGGACAAAGGTTCTGACCCTTGACCCCCGGCGCTATCATAAATTAAGTATTGAGGTTTTACCTTATAATTTTCCCTAGATTTATCTATCATCACAATTAATCCTACTTTTGTTGCAGCGTCTTTTACTGCCGTAAAGTTATCTCTATTTATACCGTCTAACCATGTATCTAATGCTACAGATTCTGATTCAGAAAAACCAACGGGAGTCTCAGGTGTAGCAGGAGTGGGTGGTTGAAGTGCTCTCTGATACTGAATCTTTCTATCAATACCTGCGGTTACGCTTTCACTAACCTTCTTTGTCATATAGTCAAGTATCTTCTTACCTGAATCTGAGTCAAAGTCAGGGACAGGTGAGCCTCCCTCAGGTTGCGAGGGGTTGGGAACCAATAATATTGTGTGGTCATTGACCAACTTAGGGTCTCTTGTTAATCCTATACGCTCGCCATTTGGCCCCATGACAATAAAGTCCCCTAAGGCACTCAATGCATCCATTGGGTTTGCATTAAACGCAGCGTCTATCCTTGTCTTAAGGACCTCATCAAACTTCGGCATATCCCTAGCGTCTGTTATAATTGTAGATGAACTACCCTTCTTTGTTAGGACCTGATACTCCTTGGCAAATGATTCAATTATTCCATCAATTGCGCCTGCTGTATCAAATCTATCTGTCTTTGAACTCATAGCAAAGCGAAGCTCCTGTGTCGTCCTGAAGTCAGAGGGGTTGTCGCTCATCCTTGCGGTGTATGGATTTGTTACGGAGTCATACTCCTTGCTAGGGTCCTGTAGCACCCTGCGTCCTATGCTTACCTTCCCCGTTGTTGGGTTTATATATGGCTTTGTGCTTGATAGATTTCCAAAGCCCTCTACCTCCTCTAGCATAAATGCCTCATAGAATCCTGACTGTGGTGGTATCGACTTTCCGTCCTCTCCAATAGATGACTTGCTCCTAGCCACATACTCACCAAACTTCTCTTGGTACTCTTTCATTATACCAAATACATCTCCCGCACCCTGCTTTAGGTTCTCACGATTGACTAGGTAGTCCTTTAGCTTTAGCTTCCCTGACTTAAGTAGTCGTAGCTGTAGCAGATTATTATTCTGTGCGTCACTAGCAAAGTCAAGTGAGTACTCAGACATCCCTCTATGGGTTCCCTGAGGGGCACTTGATAGCACCTCACCAAACTCTACCGATGCCTTGTCAATCTCAGCCTTAAGTGTGTCTCTCCTGTCCTGCTCCTCCTTGAGCATATCAGTCATTCCCTTACCTATTGCTGACCAATTTATTTGGTCCTCAGCACTTCTCTCTGCGTATCCGTAGTATGATGCCATATCTTATCCTCCTGTTAAACTAAGGTTTGGTTTTTTGTAAGCAAGCGGATTTGAGTAGTCTCCGTTTAATGTCGTGAATGCTGTATTCGATGGAGGTATAGGGCTGTCTGTCGCTAGGGACATAGCTAAGTTTTTCTGACTTCCTAATAGGTCGTCACCCTTGTTCTGCTTATACAGCTCAAACATACCACCCGCCTGAGCACCCATGCTTGTAATCCCCTCGAAGCCCTGCGTCATAGCCGCTGTCTGAGCCTGCTGTGCGTCTCTAGCGGCAACCCCTGCAGCTTGTGCCTCCTCCATGTCTAGCTGTGTCTTTAGGTCCTTTAATCTTGCGTCCTCGTCTAGCTGTGTCTTCTCAATATCCTCAAGCTTTTGGGTCTTTACATCTGCAATCTTCTCCTGCATCTGTGAGCCCTGCTGTAGGGCGACACCTGCACCTCGCATACCTTGGACACCAAGCTCCTGAAAGCCTGTCATCATCTGTTGCGTCTGTGCGTTGAACATCTCTCGCTGTCTCTCGTATGGTGTATCACTTACCGTTAAGGCATCGTATACGTTAACGTCAAGCCTCTTTCGAGCCTCCTTTATAGCCGCTGCAGCTGCAGCATTGGCATCATCCATCATCTTATTCTGCTTTGCTGCTTGTGCAAAGGATGCAATTGTTGAGACTGCTGAGGTCGCTAGACCAATCGCTGCTAATACTGCCATAGGTGTTTATTTACCTACAAAGATAATAAATTTAAGGGAAAGATTTCATTACCTCCGTCTCTACAGCAAATAATTCAGTTGCAGTGGTGTCTGTGTTGGTAAGAGTGAACTCACAGTAGTGCCCTAATATCCCGTGTGACTCAGCAATCTGATTCTTTATAAACAGGAAGTAGTCCGTCTGTCCCGGAGGTATTGCACCCGCAGGTTCAGGTGCGGGCGGCTGTGTGTTTACCACAATCTGATTCACTCCTGAAGGTAGGTCAATGTTTATTGCTGTAACTATACCACAACGAGTAGGTGTTGAGTTTGCTACCACCGGTGAGGCGATAAAGTATAGCGTGTCACCAATACTCAAGATGCTTCCTATAGATGTTACGGACGAAAAGTTTATCTCTACAGCCGCAGGTGCGGCAGAGTTTACTGTCTGAGAAGAGCTTATACCATTCAATGAACGTAGTGGATACTCGTTTGCTCCCGCAGGGGTTGCACCCGTGTTTCGCATAAACGCAAACCAAGCCCCTTCCTTCTTTACAAACCAATCCGCACTGATGCTCCCTGTGGTCTGTTGGTCTGAGATAAACGTACCCGTCCACGCTGAGTCAGACTCAAGCATAATGGTCTTAAATAGTTTATTCTCCAATGGCCTCTCGTTTATAACGCTCTTTATTGTAGAGTCATACTGAACATCATAGTAGTTGTTCCTTATCTCATTTGTGTTGTGACGATATAGGTCACCACCCTTGAATGAGTACAGGTAGTTGTTCATACCTATCATCATATCAGGGAAGTATGAATAAAACGATGGGAACCCCTGTGAAGATTCACTGTATGTAACCGTATAGTTTCCTGTTAGTCCTGACATATCCTAGTTGTAATAATTGTGAATAATATATAGATAGTCTCCACTGCTCCCGCTTGGCATTGTAAATGTTCCCGTCACCGTAGGCAACACTATTGGTGATGGGGTTATGTCTGTGGCCGCAGCCACTAGGCTACCAATCCCTAAGGTTGTCTCAGGGTAGAGTGTACTGCTTCGTAGATACATCAACCTATTCCCCGTAGCAGGAAACTTATAGTTATCACTTGGAGGTATAGCATTACTAATAACACTAACAACCGCACCGTCTGCAGGGATTATACCCCCACCCTGTACGGATGATATCTTAGTATAGTCAGCTATAACAAATGAAGTAGGGGCAGGAACGATGGTATTCATGGCTATCTGCTTAGAGTGCAGTGGCGATGTATAGGTACCGTTTACCCAACTATATTGATTGTGAACAAAAGAACCACTTTTTGCAGGGTCAGTGAGGCATACGTTAATTAATGTTAACGGAACAGGTAATGGACACCCAACCGTAAGCTCTATAGTTGCAGTTGCTTTCCCTCCGGGAGCTGCGGGAATAGCGGTAATAGTGACGTTACCATTGGTCGGTAGTACCGACCCCTTAGTAAATAATAATGTCCCGGCACCTGCAGACGTTGCGGTTGTTGAAGAGCCTGTGTATGACTCAGCAATACTCACCGAAGCCCCTGCCGTCAGCGATGTTACATTGTAGCTTATTGTACATCCCCCGACCTCTTCTCCAAAGTCAACGGCAAATGTTAATGCCGACTGCTCCGTCACCGTAACGGTCCTTGTTACACCGCAGTTTGATACAACCTCCTCTGTAGGTAGGGCAATGCTGTTAGAGCTTAATACAAACTCGTTCATGTATGGGTCAAAGGCCCCAAGCTTTTGAGTGTTTCCACTTCCAATGAACAGGTCCCTGAACCATGACCGCATACCAATCTCTGATATAACAGACAATGCCTCTGACTGACCTGAACCCCGTAGCTGTATCAAGGCACCACGCTTAGAGTCTGTAAAGAACTTACTGAAGCCATACTGCACAAAGCTCTCAGGGTTGGCACTGATGCCAAACTCCTCAACCCTAGCAATCTGTGTACCTAATACCTCAGGCACTGATGTAATAGCCCCGCCTGATGCGGCATCTGATAGCAGGTTTTTACCTGCAAGCACGTAGGATATCTTATCCTCCTGTAGCGTGAGTATATCTGTCTCCCTACCTGATAGAATCTGTATTGGACCGAACACCTCCTCAAGGTTCTTGAAGTTTAGCAGCCCAAGGTTAAACTCATTCAGTCTATTTACATTCGTCTCGGTGTTAAACACACCGCTGTATGTAAGTGCCGCAAACCTATCAGCCTCCTGATAGTCCTCAGCAGATGTAGAGAACGCTCTCTCACCTAGGCTAAATGCCTTACCCTTTATTGAGTCACGGATGCGGTAGCTCTCTACACCATTACCAAATGAGAAGCAGTTAGCAAAGTCAGTAACAACAATTCCATCCTGTGTAGCACTTTGGTCTTGACCCCCACCTGCAACGGGTGAGCCGCTATGGAATCCTGTGGCTTGGTCAATAGCATATGACTCCCCGGACTCGTACCATACATCAGGTAATGCATCACTAGGTTCTGTCTCAAAGGTAATGACATTCTCAGCTCTAATTACCTCCCATCTCACCTCAGTGGTTGAGCGTTTGGATTGAGAACTCCCTACGGAAATCTGTCCCTTAGAAACAAATCTAATCTCATTAGTCCCCGGTGGAGATGGTTGGCTTTTAAACCAAACATATGTCATTGCGTTCTCAGTTAATAATCCATAGTTATTAATATCGCTATTAGTGTCAGGGATTCTATGAAGAGTGCTGCCTACCTCGGGAACTCCATCCCCTACATATTCAAAGGATGATAACAAAGCGGGTTCAATGTTATCACCGTTGAACCAATCAATTATGTCACCATAATTATTCTTTGAAGTAAACTCAACATCTACCTCAAAAATCTGTGTTCCAAAATCACTTCTATCCCTAGAGAACTTCATGAACAATCTAATAATACTCCCCACAGGTATAGTAACGTCATAAGGACCAACCCCCGGGGTTACAGAAGTGGAGCCCGTACCTCCGCTTAATCCATAATACACTTGTATAGGTGCGCTTCCTATAGACTTTTCTGTCGTAACATTTATTCCCGGTGATATAAACGCATCTTCACTTAGCTCTGCTGAAAAATCATTTGCAAGAATTTTCATATAAACACCTGCAGGCTCAACATTTTCTGTGATAAAGCCTGAGGGCTGAGACTTCTTCTCAAGGACAGTGGCATACCTGCAATTTGACATATATCCATTTGAGTCTCTCTTCACTATAAGCCTTGCCCCATCCTCAACCTTCTGAGCATTCTCACCCTCTAAAAGAAAAAATGTGTTTCCTGTGCTTGTATCCGTAAAAAAAATATTTGAGTATATAGTGTCATACCCCTGCCTATCAGGCTTTAGGCAGAACTTGTATCGTGTTGCAAAAGACGGAGCCAACTGCTGAGGCGGTATCGTTACCTGAATCTTATTCTGCAGGTACGCATTGCCACAAGGGATGTTAACTGAGTTAAACTCACTCACCAATGCTGTACTCGCCCTGTTGAACTCATCCATATATATAATACCCACCTCATAATTTCTGTTGCTATGTAGGCTGAGTGCAGACGGGGATGAGGCTATAGTTGCTGTAACATTTGACATTGAAAAGTACTCATAAGCACTTACTGTTGGCGATGCAACGTCAGTAACCCTACGCATTGCAAGCATGGTAAGCTCAAGGTTGTCACTACCAACGGAAGAGCCTATCAATATAGGTTGACCGTCTGTGCTCTGACCCGATGCGTACTTAGTCCAAGTAGGAGATAGGGCTGAGTCAAGTACAGGTGTTATAACGCAGTTGTAGTTGTCTGTGAATGTTATACCGCTACACGAGGTAGGGTTTACCGCATCATACACAGGCTTGATGTTGGCTACCTTTCCAATACTCTCAATAAAGTCCGTACTTGTAGCTAGGTCATGTATTGTAGTAAATGTAGATGGAAGTATGTAGCTAAATGTGAGGATATTTGTGCCTGAATCTCCTATAGGAACAGCATTAGGAGGCGTTGTATTAGAGAATAAATAATGTGTAAGAGAAAAATCTATTGATATCTCACTTCCCGCTGTTAGTTCTGCACCTGCAAAATCAATTGTAAGCTTACTGTCATCTATAGGCTGACTTCCATCAATTGTAAATGTGAATGAATCTAAGGATGTAGTTAATGCCTCAATGCTAATCTCTTTAGACGACAGGGCAGAGGTGTACTCCAACCTTGTCATACTCCCGTTCTTATCCTTCAGGTCATAGCCATCGACATAGTTGCCATATATAAGCCTGTTCCCCATAACCGTCTGCGCCTGAGCAAACCTAGGGACGTTGTCAAACAGCCTAAGTAGCTGTGACTCAGGCAGGACTGTAAATATCTTGTTGCTATTAAAGGCAAACGTGTAGTCGGTGTTATCCGCAAGGCCCTCCTGCTGCTTGTCAAGCTTCTGTATCACCTTGATAATACTACCCCCTGACTCCTTGAACAGTAGGTCAATGCCCACTACAAGTGGGCCTCCTGAGTTGTAGGTTATGACAGCCTGATTCTTTGAGTTCACCATCCCATCATTCAAGAATGACTCGGCTGAAAAGAAAAAAGGCTTAGGGTCAAAAGCCGGCTCAGAGAACTGTGATGTCGCTGAGTATTGATTGCCCTCATACTTATACCTATAGGCAAAACATATGAACCGCTCCTCAAGGAAGTCCTCCTCCCCCGGTGTGAGGTTCAATATAAATGTTGGTGATGTTACAGGGGCCTTCTTTATAACAAGGATATCCTCCGCTGTAAATTGGTCCACGTTACCAACAGGGTTGGCATAGTTTCTTTTTACATCTATTACCCTTGGCGCATTGTAGTCATCGGTAAAGAATAGTTGGTCCTCTATCAGGTCTACTCCTGTTATTAGGTATGTAGGGTTGAAGTTTAGTGTTGTGTTTGACGTTGCGCCATCACGAATACTTATGACGTGATACACCAACGAGTCTGTCTTAAGGTCTATAGACACTATAAGGTCAAGTTTTTTCGGTGTGACCGCAGCAAATGCAGGGTCGTGAACAAACCAATATAGCTTCTCGTTAACGCTGTCATCAAGGACACCTATACACTTTGCACTGTTACTTAGTGCCTGACCGTTGTAGTCTAGGGCTGTCACCTTAGTATTACCCTTTGAGTTCTCGACAGAGCCTATCTCCGATGCCTCCGTAGACCCAAGCCTTACGTTCAATGCATCAATATACTCACCGTTAGGCACAAGCCTCTCGTCCACAGACTTATTCATCTTGCCTGCTATAAAGTTTCTACTTAAATTCCCCATTTACTTCATCCATTTGTCCCGGCCTCTTAGGTTCTGTAGCAACCTACCGGGGTGAATATTACTCATTCTTATCTTAGCATTACGAAGGAGGGCCGTCTTATTCTTTCTAGCCCTATTGATTGCGTACTCCTGAACACCATACTTAGAGTTCTGTAGCGCATATGTTATATAGGCATAGATGTAATCCTCGAACAGCTTGTTGACGCTAACCAATGTATCGTCACCGTTCTCCATTCCGTCAGATACATACTCAAGTATGCACTTCTCGTCAGACATTGATGAGTCAAAGTTTATTACGCCTGCCTGCTTATCTATCCTAAATGTAGGGTTAGCATTAGCCGTCTCTGTATTGAGCCCGTAGCGAGCTCCTATGTCGTAATCAAAGTACCAACAGCCATCGTAGTTGTACCCTGACTGCCCGTTGAATTGGCTTGATGCGTTAAGGTATATACTTCTCTTTGTTCCTGAAATCCTATCAAGGTCGAGGTTTGAATACTCAGGCTTCAATACGTTTCCGTCTTGGTCAAATAGAATCCTACAGTTGTTGTCCTGTAGGTATGCCCCTGAACTATTTATCTGTATGTTCTCTGTCATTGGCCTTAGCACACCATCCTTATACAGGGATATACGCACCCAATTTACAAAATCAGGGGGTAACACAAAGCGAAGGCTGTCATTCACGTCAAGCTCTAAAACCTTTATCTCCTTAAACGCATCGTAGTTAAGCTCCTGTATCCCACGCTTAGCATGGAACAGAACCTTGTAACGCTCCTCGTTATTAATCATTGAGTGGTTTCCCGTATACATAAGCATATAGTTATTCACTATATCGTATAGGCTAACATACTGATAGGAGCCCCAATTTTCACCCTCAGGATTCTTTCCGTTATTCTCGTAGTATTCGTATTGTGATATATATGCCATTATTTTTCTTGTTGGTCGTTATACTGTTCCTCTGACTTACCGAACTGAACAGCTTGAATCTCTCTTATAGACATCCCTGCATACTGTAGTATCTTTGTAACTAGGTCTACTTGGTCATCTATGCTTAGCTCAAAGTCCTGATAATCTGCCTGACCTGAATTAAATACAGGCTCACCGTTTGTCAATGTAACATATGTCCACTTCGGGTCCTTAGGATACCTTATGTACTGACACTGTATGCCTGCAAATAATGAATCAGGGTATGCGGTTAGCACACCACCCTCCTGTGAGTATACAGGAAACAATCTATTAGGAGATGTTAACATCGAGTTGTTAAGAAGTGTTATCTTCCCTTGGCTTACCTTGTCTAACTCATTCTGCTTTGGGCTAAACACCACGTATGCCGAGCCGTTAGCCGTAAAGATATCTGAAGATAATACCAATATGTTTTCACTTAGAACCTGAGTCACTGTTGCGTTGGTAAGAGAAGATGGTGTTCTTAAATTAAAGACAACATCCCCAACCTTCACACCATCCGATATAAACGTAGCGGTACCATCATCAAGGCTGTTTGCTAGTATAGATGTTGTCGTCCCGGTGGCTCGGGTAGTCTCATATGCTAACACCTTATTGATAAGGTAGTAGTCATCGCCTGTATATAGCTGTGCAGGAAGGTAGAACTTACTGCCTATAGAGACCGTATTTAATAGTGTGCTTGTGGTAGTGAGATAGTTTGTAACACCAAACGTCTCTATAACCTCCTCGTATCCCTTCTTAATGTCAGCGTACCCCGTACCTGACTGTCTAGCATTCTCCTTATTTATCTGATAGTTGTACTGATAAAAGTAATCATCAAACAAGTCTAGCTGTGCCTGCTTTGCAAACAGGTTAAAGTCTGATGGGGAGATGTATCCATAGTTGTTCTTATTCAGTATAGATAGAACTGTATTTCTTACTGAGTCAATCATTCGTTATCTTCTTTACACAAAGATAAGCAAAAAAAAAGA
>TARA_R110002124_G_scaffold127319_1_pt1 | contig 30340 bp, 29 predicted proteins | sample TARA_R110002124 | Tara Oceans TARA_R110002124 (sample SAMEA4397445) | marine metagenome | biome: Polar Biome; feature: [SRF] surface water layer (ENVO:00010504); material: water (ENVO:00002006), including particulate matter (ENVO:01000060) such as... | depth 5 m
AAACCGCCCACATATCCCTTCAAATTCTAATCATGTCAAAAAGCAGCCCGCACACAAGACGAAGAACTCGCTAGTTTCTCTAGCGCCTTCGCCCGCCTCGCATCCAGATTTAGTCTGGCGTTTCCGCCGCCGTCGCATCATCACCGCGTTGCCGCGTCGTTTCCGCTTCGGTGAGGCAGTATCTAGGCCCCGGCGCCAAAACCCGCAAGGGAAAAATCGCCCCTTCCGGCGACTTTTTTCATTCAACCGTCACATACCCATGTTTCATTGGGCTTTTGGCCCACGGACCGGACAGCCGCGGCGTTGAGGCGATTCACAATATTGCGGCTTGCATCCGTTGCATGAAATTTTCTGACCGTCCGGACAGGAAAGATCCATCGTCGCCCAGCCGAGTCGCCCTGGGTCTGGGAATCATGGGGCCAAATTCACCCTGCGCCGGCCATGATCCGACTCGTGCGTCCGCGTTTTTTCGGTGGCCCGCTCGATTCTTGCGGAGAACACGTGCAGAGGGCAATGCGCCCCCCTGCGCGTCTGGGTGTTGTCGGGAATGGCGGGCGGGAAACCGTCAAGGCCGGGGCCGCACGAACCCCGGCCCCGATCATCGGGCTGCTTTCAGGCTCCGGCCGCGACCAGTTTGCTGCGGCGCTTCCAGCGCAGGCGCAGGACCAGCAGGAACAGGATGGCCCCCAGATACACGAAGGGCTGGAGCGGCCAGCCCCTGACCAGCCAGACATAGTGGATCGCCCCCAGCAGCACCGCCGGATAGGTCAGAAGATGCAGCTTGCGCCAGGCACCGGCACCCAGCCGGCGTATCGAAAGATTGTTCGACGTGATCGCCAGCGGCATCAGCAAGACAAAGCTGATGAAACCAAGGGTGATATACGGGCGCTTGACGAGTTCTTCGCCGACCCGCGACAGGTTGCGCAGATCAAGCAGCGCCCAGACCAGGAAATGGGCCAGCAGAAAGAAGAACGCGGTCAGGCCCAGCGCCCGGCGAAATTTCAGCAGGCTGACATTGGTCCAGCTGCGCAGCGGCGTGATTATCAACCCAGCGGCCAGCAGTTGCAGCGCCAGCTTGCCGTATCGGCGCTCCAGCACGTTGATCGGCTCGGGCCCCAGCGCCCCGGTCAGGCCCTGCCAGAACAGCCACCCCGCCCAGCCCGCGCCGATCAGATAGATCGGCCAGGCCGGCACCTTGCGCAGGGCGGTGTTGATGCTGCGCGCCATGGGCATCAGATGTCCACCGTCAGATCCATCCCCTCGTACAGGCGCGCAACCTGCTGCTCGTAGCCGTTGAACATCAGCGTCGGCTGACGGTCGGAAAAGAGACCGCCACCGATGCGGCGTTCGTCGGCCTGGCTCCAGCGCGGATGGTCGACATTGGGATTCACGTTTGAATAGAAGCCGAATTCGCGGCTGTTCAGGCGGTTCCAGGTGGTGGGCGGCTGGCGGTCGGTCAGGGTGATCCGCACGATCGACTTGGCCGACTTGAACCCGTATTTCCACGGCACAACCAGTCGGATCGGCGCGCCCATCTGATTGGGCAGATCCTGGCCATAGACGCCGGTCGCGAGAAGCGTCAGCTGGTGTTGCGCCTCGTCCAGCCGCAGCCCTTCGACATAGGGGAAGGGGATGATGCGCCCGCGGACACCGGGCATGGCTTCGGGCTGGACCGTGCTTTCAAACGCCACGTAGCGCGCATTCGACCGCACCCCGACCTTGTCCAGAACGCCGGCCAGTTCGACCCCGTTCCAGGGCACCACCATTGACCAGCCCTCGACGCAGCGGAGCCGGTAGATGCGCTCTTCACGCCGCAGACCGCTGAGAAGGTCGGACAGCGCATAGGTGCCGGGGCGGTCGACCAAGCCGTCAACGGTGACGGACCAAGGGCTTGTCACCATGGCATCTGCATAGCGCGCCGGATCGGACTTGCCCCAGCCGAATTCGTAGAAATTGTTGTAGGAGGAAACCTGTTCCAGCGTGTTCGGCTGAAGGGATTGCGCGGTGGCGCCACCCGCGAGTGTCGCCGCGCCCAGGCCGCCCAGACTGGCGAGAACCTTGCGGCGGTTCATCCACAGTGCCCTTGGGGTTACATCGTCCTGGGTCAGGTCTGGCGTCCAACGGTCTGACATGCGTCTCTCCTTGCGTTCATCGGGGCGCGGGGCGAGGCGTTTACGACCCAGGCCCGCTGTGGGATTACCTGACTCTACGAAGCGGGCCGCCAATAGTTTCGCGCCGATGCAGCTTTTCACGCCGTTTTTCATAAACTGTCTGTGAGCATTGTTTCAATCCGCCCCGACGACGCCGAGCAAGTGCCTGCGCAAGGACTGAACGTCGCGGTTGCGCGCCCGCGCGTTGGGGGTAATCATGACATAGTCTCTTGGCAGCGGGTTCGCCACGGGGCCAATGCGCCGCACCTGCCCGGCGCGCTCGTGCCCCAGGATCAACAGTTCCGGTGCCAGCGCCACACCCAATCCAGCGCAAGCCGCCGCGACGGCCATGCTTGTCGATTGCACCCGAAGCCCCTGCCCTGCATCCACCCGCCGCCCGTCGCCGACGGTTTCGAAGTGATGGGCCCAATCGGGCTGCACGCCATAATCCCGCCCCCAATCGGTGTGGATCAGGTCCGTGTCGTGCAGCTCCCCCAGCCGCGCACCAAAAGCCGAATCCGGTGCCGCCACCGCGACAAGCCGGTTCTGAAACAACGGCTCCACGACATGATCGGGGTAATATTGCGCGCCATAGGTGATGCGCACATCCACCCCGTCGCGCGCCATGTCAATGGGGTCTGCTTCAACCCGAAGATCCAGTTGCGCGCCCTGAGCGAAGCCCGTCAACGCCGGGATCAGCCACAGATCCGCCACCGACGACAGCGACGACAGGACGATCCGCGCCCGGCGGGGGGCGGCCCGCAACCGGCGCGTCGCCATGCTCAGTTCGGTCATCGCGCTTTCGACACTGGGATACAACGAGCGCCCGGCATCGGTCAGCGTAATCCGGTTGCCCTGACGCAGAAACAGCTGCTTGCCCAGCATCCCCTCCAGCGCCTTGACCTGCTGGCTGACCGCCGCCGCACTGACGCCCAGCGCCGCGCCCGCATTCACGAAACTGCCGCTGCGCGCCGCGGCCTCGAACGCACGCAGGGCATTGAACGGCAGGTGATCGGGCTTCAGCATAAGATTTCCTGTAGGGTCCCCAATATCTATACCCGTTGCTTCGCCGCTGTCGACTCGCTGATACTGCGCCAAACAATAGGGACCGACATGCGCGATTTTCTTGACCTCGACCGCTACCCGCTGGACAAACCCGGCAGCCCGGCGTGGCAGGCCCTGGTGGACCGCTGCCGCGCCGATCTGGCGCGCGACGGGATGTTCAACCTGCCCGATTTCATGGACGCCGGGGTGGCCAATGCCGCCGCGCGTGCGTTGAGCGGGACGTTCGCCACCGAAAGCTTCCGCCATGAGCGCGAGCACAACATCTACTTCCTGAAGTCGATCCCCGAATTGGCCGACGATCATCCGGCATTGACGCGGTTTCGGACCTCGAACAACACCCTGTGCGAGGACCAGTTGACCGGGACACCGATGCACGCCCTCTATTACTGGGCACCGCTGGCGCGGTTTCTGGCCGCGACCATGGAAATGCCCGCGCTGCATCCGATGTCCGACCCGCTGGCCGGGCTGAACACCATGTCCTACCAGCAGGGGCAGGCATTGAACTGGCATTTCGACCGGTCCGAATTCACCACCACGCTGTTGCTGCAAGCCCCGGATGAAGGGGGCGAGTTCATCTATCGAACCGATCTGCGCCGCGATGACGATCCGAACCATGACGGCGTGGCCACGCTGCTGAGGGGCGAGGATCCGCTGGTCCGCACAATGGACGTCGCCCCCGGCACACTGAACGTGTTTCGTGGCAAGAACACCCCGCACCGCGTGGGCGACGTGCGGGGCAACACGGCGCAGATCATTTCGGTGTTCACCTTTTATGACCGCCCCGGCGTGACGTTCTCGGACGAAGAGCGCATCGGATTTTACGGACGCGCCGGATGAGCGGCATCTTCAAGGATGATCGCAAGGCGACCTATCTGAACGCCGAGGGCGCCGACCGGCCACTGATTTCGCCCCTTGGCGACGCCGTGGTGAACCACGCGCGGCGGTATCGGCTGAGCCGGTTGCGGGCGCAGATGGCGCTGCACGACGTAGCGGCGCTGCTGCTCTATGATCCCGTCAACATCCGCTATGCCTTCGATTGTTCCAACATGCAGGTCTGGACCGCGCACAACCCCATGCGCTACGCGCTGATCCTCGCGGGTGGCCCGGCGATCATGTTCGAATTCGCCCATTGCGAGCACCTGAATGACGGGCTGCCCGGCATCGACGAGCTGCGCACCGCGATCACCTACATGTTCATGGCGCGCGGCGACAAGGCGCGGGGCTTTGTCGATGACTGGGCCGATGAAATCGCCGATCTTGTGCGCGGCAACGGCGGCGCAAATCTCCGCATCGCCGCCGACAAGCTGGATGTCCATGCCGTTCACGCGCTGGAGGCGCGCGGCATGACGGTGACGGACGGCACCGCGTTGACAGAATTGGCCCGCGCGATCAAGTCGCCCGAGGAAATCGCGCTGATGCGCTGGACGATCCGGGTGTGTGAAGCCGGCATGGCAAGGATCTATGAACATTCCGTGCCCGGCGCGACGGAACGCGAGCTTTGGGCGCATCTGCATTTCGAAAACGCGCGTTCGGGCGGCGATTGGCTGGAAACCAAGCTGCTGACCGCCGGCCCCAACACCAACCCGTGGTATCGCGAATGCGGCGACCGGCCCGTGCAGGCGGGGGAAATGATCAGTTTTGACACCGACATGATCGGCCCCTACGGCTATTGCGCCGACCTGTCGCGCAGTTGGATCTGCGGGTATCTGCCGATGAACGACACGCAGAAGCGGCTCTATGACACCGCGCTGGCGCAGATCACCCACAACCTTGCGCTGGTGCAGCCCGGCACCCGCTTCGCGGAATTCAACGCCAGAAGCTGGCGGATCCCCGATCGCCACGTAAACTACCGCTATTCGCTGGCCGCGCACGGCGTCGGCATGGCGGATGAATACCCGGTCATCCCCCTGCATGTTGATTTCGATGACCGCGCCACCGATGCCCGGTTCGAGCCGGGGATGGTGATCTGCATCGAATCCCTGATCGGAGAGGCCGGGTCTGAATCGGTCAAGCTGGAAACGCAGGTTCTGGTGACCGAAACTGGGCATGAGCGGCTCGACAGCTTTCCCTGGGAAGCGCCCTGAAGGCGGCACGAGGCCGATCGGCCGACATTGCGGTGGTGGGAACGGCGGTGTATGCGAATGTATACATCGCAGCCGAGGCCCGCCGATTATGGACGCCCTGACCCTGATCCTTCCCGCAGAACTGGGCCCCGGCATCGCGGCCGCGCTGATCTTGGCCAGTTTCGCCGGCTCCTTCATCACTATGTCCATGGGGATTGGCGGCGGGGCGATGCTGCTGGCGATCATGGCCAGCCTGATGCCGCCGCTGGCGCTGATCCCCGTGCACGGCGTGGTGCAACTGGGATCGAACACCGGGCGGGCGGCCTCCTTGTGGCGCCACATCCACTGGGCGGCGCTGGGTTGGTTCGGGGTCGGGTCCGTGGCGGGTGTGCTTGGCGGATCCGCGTTGGTTGCCAACCTTCCACCTGGGCTGGTGCAGGTCGGTGTCGGCCTCTTTCTGATCTGGTCGGTTCTGGCCCGCCCTCCGGCGTGGATGCGCCGCTGGCCCGCGATCACCGGCGCGCTGACATCCTTCCTGACCATGTTCTTCGGGGCAACCGGCCCGTTTGTCGCCACTTTCGCGCGGTCTCTGGGCCTGGACCGGCACGGGTATACCGCCACCCAGGCGTCGCTGATGGTCATGCAGCATTCCCTGAAATCGCTGGCCTTCGGCTTTCTGGGCTTTGCGTTTTCCGACTGGGCCGGGTTCATCGCGGCGATGATCCTGGCCGGGCTGGCGGGCACATTATGCGGCCGACTGGTGCTGGCCCGGCTGAGCGACGCCGGTTTCCAGAAGCTGCTCAACATCGCGCTGGTGCTGATTGCGCTGCGCCTGATCTGGTCCGGGCTGCGCAGCCTGTAGGCCGCCTGCCCTGCCGGCTACGGCGCCAGATGCTGCAACACGAAGGCGAGCGAGCGTTGATGCGCCCGTTCGGCGGCCTGCGGATTGTAGCTTTTCGGGCGCCGATCATTGGCGAAGGCATGGCCCGCATCGTAGATGAACATCGCCATGTCCGGCAGAGCTTCACGCGCCTGCTCGATCACCTCGCGGGGGGTGTGGCTGTCATGCACCCCGAAATGCGCCATGACCGGGGCTTTCTGGTCGGGGCCCAGATATTCGGGAATGCGCGTGCCGTAAAAGGACACGGCGCAGGCGATCTCCATCTCAAGCGCGGCCTTGATCGCCAATCCGCCGCCCCGGCAAAAGCCCAGCACCGCCACCTTGCCCCCCTTGGCCGCCATGGCCTGCACCGTCGCCGCGATATCGGCCATCATCTGCCCCGTATCGGCGCGCTGCATCAGCTCCTGCCCGCGCTGCGGGGTGTCGAAGGCTACAACCGCATCACGCTCGACACGGTCGAACAGCGCCGGAATGGCCACGTTCAACCCGTGCGCCGCATAATGCGCAGCCACGCCTTTCAACTGGTCGGTCACGCCAAAGATTTCCTGCAAGATCACCAGATTTCCGCGCGCCTCGCCCTGCGCGCGCTGCATCCAGCAGGCAAAATCGTGACCATCGGCGGCGGTGAGCGTGGTGAACATGGCGGCTTTTCCCTTTGCAACGTCGGATGCACTGTGCCGCCTCACACCGTCCCGCGCAATGGCACCGAACTGGCGGACGCCCGTAGCCCCGGCAGGCGATGCTCAGAACGGCAATCCGACATAGTTTTCGGCCACGGTGGTCAGCCCCGCATCCGAACCCAGCAAATATTCCAGATCCGCGCTTTGCAGTTTCTGGTCGTAGGGGCTGGCATCCGGGAACGTGTGCAGGATCGAGGTCAACTGCCAGCTGAACCGCTGCGTTTTCCACACCCGCGCCAGCGCCTTTTCGGAATAGTGCTCCAGACCGGTATCGTCGCCGCTCAGGTAGTGATCGACCATCCCGTGATACAGGTAATAGATATCCGAGGCCGCAGTGTTCAGTCCCCGCGCGCCCGTGGGCGGCACGATATGCGCGGCATCGCCGGCCAGGAACAGATTGCCCCAGCGCATCGGCTCGGCGACGAATGACCGCAACGGTGCGATGGATTTTTCGATCGACGGACCGGTTTCCAGCTTGGCGGCGATCCCGGCGGGCAGGCGTTTGCGCAGCTCATCCCAGAACGCCGCATCCGACCAGTCCGCAACCGTATCGGTCAGCGGCACCTGAAGGTAGTATCGGCTCAACACCTGGCTGCGCATCGAACACAGGGCGAACCCGCGTTCATGGCGGGCATAGATCAGTTCCGGGTGCACCGGCCGGGTGCGGCTCAGAATGCCCAGCCATCCGAACGGATAAACCTTCTCATATTCGCGCAGCACATCCTTGGGTATCGCCTTGCGGCTGGGCCCGTGGAACCCGTCGGCACCGACCACGAAGTCGCAATCGATGCGGATGATCTCGTCACCATCGCGGTAGGTGACATGCGGCGGCACCGGCGCGTTCAGGTCATGCAGCGCGACATCCTCGACATTGTGGATGACCGTGCCACCCAGCTTGTCGCGCGCGTCGTAAAGGTCCCGCGTCACTTCGGTCTGACCATAGACCACGACCGACGATCCGCCCGAATATTTCTTCAGATCGACCCGCTTGATCACGCCATTGTCCGACACTTCGAACGCGTCGTGAATTTCGCCCTCGGCGTCCATTCGCGCGCCGCATTGCGCCTCGCGCATCAGTTCGGCGAAGCCGTGTTCCAGCACCCCGGCGCGGATCCGGCCCAGCACGTATTCCCGGCTGTGCTTCTCCAAAAGGACGGTGTCGATGCCCCGCAGATGAAGAAGCTGCGACAACAAGAGCCCCGATGGCCCGCCGCCGATGATGCACACTTGGGTTTTCATGGAGTCCTCCGTCCGTGTTGGCCTGATTTTTTGTGTTCTGTCCCCATCTTTAGCCCTGCGCAGGCCCTGGATACATGGACGCGCGCAGCCATTACTGGTATGTTTCGAACATGAATCCAGCCCGCCCGAACAGCATCCGGACCTATAACCTGTTTGGCGAGGACAGCGAGTTTCCCGATGTCGCGCATAGCGAAACGATCGAGGCGCGCTCGACCCTGCATGACTGGGAATTTGCCCCGCATCGCCATGACCGGCTGCACCAGATCGTGCTGGTGCAGGAGGGCGGCGGGCAGGCCCGGATCGAGGAGAACTCCCACCCTCTTGCGCCGATGAGCGCCGTCAACCTGCCCATGGGGTCCGTACACGGATTCTCGTTCCAAACCGGAACACGCGGATTCGTTGTGACATTGTCTTGCGAGATGATGGATCACTGCCTGCGCGCCGAAGAGGGATTGCAGCGATACCTGTCCACCGGCGTGATCTTCGATGCCGGGGCTGATCTGACTGCGACACTGGCCCGGTTCCACAGCGTATTCGCCAGCCGGGACTTCGCGCGCGCACAGGTTCTGCGCTCCCTCGCCGGGTTGCTTTTGGGCCAGACGGCCCTCGCGATTCATCGCGCCAACCCTTTGGAGGAAACGCCACGATCGGGTGTCGTTTCCCGGTTTCAGACTTTGGTAGACTTGCATTTTTGCGACCACTGGACGGTGGCTCGCTACGCGCGGGAACTTGCCGTCAGCGCCACCCATCTGTCCCGCCTGACCCGCGCCGCGACGGGACGACCGGCCTCGGCGCTGATCCAGGACCGCCTGATCCGCGAGGCCCGGCGCAATCTGGTCTACACCAACCTGCCCGTCTCGCGCATCGCCTATGCGCTGGGGTATGAGGATCCCGCCTATTTCAGCCGCGTGTTTTTCCGCAACACAGGGCGAAGCCCCCGGGCATTTCGGGCCCATGCATCCGGCAATCGTCCGGCAACCGGATAATGGCGGAACAAGGCGTTTCGAAACGCCTTGAAACAAGCGGCTTTCAAGCCGCTTGCCCCGGGCCAGCCCACGCCCGACAGTGGCCATCGCGCCCGGTCGCGATTGAAAATCGCGGCCCGAAGGGTTTTCGAAAACCCTTCGGGCCTGTCAGGCCGTGCATTCCAGCAACAATGTGCCCGCGGCCGTGTTCGATACGGGGATATGATAGTTGCGCGTGATCTCGGTCACGGCGTCGCCCAGCGCACCGCGCATCATCATCCACATCAGGAATTCGGTCCCCTGCGCGCCGGCCTTTTCAACCAGTTCCATGCGGGTGATCCGGGTCAGCACATCCGGGTTGTGGACGATATTTTCCAGGCAATACTGATCGAACTCCTTGTTGATGAACCCCGCCCGTTCGCCATCCAGCTGGTGACTCAGCCCGCCGGTTCCCAGCACGACGATCTTCGCATCTTCGGGAAAGGACAGCAGCGCCTTGCGCAGCGCCCGGCCAAAATCCAGCGCGCGCTTCAGGGTCGGGATCGGATGCTGCACGGTGTTGGCCGAAATCGGCACGGTGCGGGGCATGTCCGGGTGATGCGGCGCACCGGGCCAGAACAGTTGCATCGGCACCACGAACCCGTGATCGACCGGCAGTTCCTGGCACGATGTGATGTCGAATTCATCGGCCACCATGCTCTCGATAATGTGCCAGCTCAGTTCGGGCGCGCCCGGGAACGGGTCCAGCGCGGGCAGCCCCCAGCCTTCATCCTCGTTGCGGTATTCATGCGCCGCACCGATGGCGAAGGTGGGCATCTGATCCAGAAAGAAGCCCAGCCCGTGGTCGTTGTAGATGTTGATGACGTAGTCGGGTTTGTTGTCCGCGATCCATTGATGCACCCTGGGATAGCCATCGAAAAACGGCTTCCAGTAAGGGTCGTCGAACAGCTTCTTCTGGATTGCATTGCCCACCGCGGGAATATGGGACGTGGTAATCCCGCCAAGAATTCTTGCCATGATCCCGCTCCCTATGCCTGGCTGGCCAGAAAGGCCCTGAAGTCATCGGCGCTCATGCCGGTCTGCAGGCCGCCCACGTCCTGCACACCCAGCTTGAAGATCCCGGCGAACTTGGCGAGGTAGTAGATATTCCCGCCCGCCTCGATCAGCCCCAGCACATCGCGTTCGCGGATCGCGGCCTTTTGCTGGTCGTTCAGCCTGAACTTGTCCATATAGGCTTCCTCATCCGCCAGGAATGCATCGCGGTTGGCCTGTTGGTTGAACGAGTAGCACATCTTGTTCAGCGCATAGCCCTTCATGGCCTGCTTGCCGTCGAAGATCGTCGTGCCGGGGATGTGGGTATGATAGCTGAAACCGGGCAGATCGTGCATGGCTCCCTCCTGTCTTACGCCCAATAAAGGCGCATGGGGTTGTCCACGAGCAGCTTTCTCTGCTGTTCGGGCGTTCGCGCGATTTTCGGTATGAAATCGACCAGTTCGCCATCATCGGGCATGTGGGATCTCATGTTCGGATGCGGCCAGTCCGTGCCCCACAGCACCCGGTCCGGGAACCGGTCGACAATCGTTTGCGCAAAGGGGATCACGTCGTCATAGGGCGGGCCCTGAAGCGAAAGGCGCTCCGGGCAGGTCACCTTGGTCCAGATATTCGGGTTCGCGTCCATCAGGCCGATGAACCGCTGGAAATCCGGGTGATCCACGCCCTTGCCCACATCCGGCCGCCCCATGTGATCGACCACGAGAACCCCCGGCAACGTGCTCAGGAACGGCATCAGGCGCTCCAGATCGGCGGCCTCGAAATAGACCACGGTGGACCAGCCGAACGCCTGGATCTTCGCGGCGATGGTCTCGAACACCTCGGGCGGGGTTGCGTCGACCAGCCGCCTGACGAAGTTGAACCGCACGCCGCGAATGCCCGCATCGTGCATCTCGGCCAGCTCATCTTGGGGAATGTCGGCGCTGACGCTGGCGATGCCGCGCGCCAGATCGCCGGCGCTGCGACAGGCATCCATCACGGCGCGGTTGTCCTTGCCGTGGCACGTGGCCTGCACGATCACGTTGCGCGCAAACCCCAGATGGTCGCGCAGCGCGAACAGCTTGTCCTTGCCCTGATCGCCGGGCGTGTATTTTCGCTCGGGTGCGTAGGGGAACCGCGCGCTGGGACCGAACACATGGCAATGCGCATCCACCGCCCCGGCCGGCAGCACGAAGCCGGGCTTGCGCGGGTCGGGGTGAACAACCAGCCAATCGTCGTCCATCGGTTGGGGTTGATCGGCCATGATCCAGTCCTTGAATGCGTGTCGGTTTGCAACTTCCAGCATGGCGCATCCGACGATGATTGCCTATTTCGAACTGAGACCATAGAATAAGTTTTCTCTATAGGGCTGGGCAGATTGGCCGATACGCTCCCCAACATCCGGCACATGCGTGTGTTCCTTGAAACCGTCCGGACGGGATCTGTTTCGCGCGCCGCCGAGCTGTGTTCGCTGTCGCAACCCGCGGCCACACAGGCCCTGCGCCGGCTCGAGGCCGAGACCGGAGCAAGCTTGTTGACCCGTCAGACCCGGAATTTTTCCACCACGCCAAGCGGGGCGCTGCTGGCCGACAGAATCGAACGGGCGCTCGAACACCTGGCCGCCGGGGCGCGGGCATCGCTGCGCGGCGCGCGCGACGGGTATGGGCGGCGGCGCAGTTACGACCGGCTGGTGACGGCGGCGCAACTGCGCACGCTGATCGCCGTGGCGAATACCGGCAGCTTCACACTGGCGGCCCGCGCGCTGGCGCTGTCACAGCCCACCGTGCACCGTGCCGCCCGCAGCCTGGAGGACATCGCCGGCGTGCCCTTCTTCAGGGCCACCAGCGCCGGCGTGGAGCTGACCGGCGCGGCGCTGGCCTTTGTGACCGGGGCCAAGCTGGCACAGGCCGAGTTCCGGCAAGCGATTGAGGAAATCGAGCATGAACAAGGGCTCGACGCCGGAACTTTCAATCTGGGATCCTTGCCGCTGGCGCGCACTGTTATCGTTCCGCGCGCGGCCCATGCGACTGTCGAGGATAACCCTGGTTTTCAGATTCGCGTGATCGACGGGCGCTATGCCGAGCTTCTGCGCAGCCTGCGCGAGGGCGATCTGGATTGCCTGATCGGCGCCTTGCGCCACCCGGCGCCGGCGGATGATGTCACGCAAGAGCCGCTGTTCATGGATGAGTTGGCCATCGTCGCGCATCCGCGCCATCCGCTGGCCGGGCGACGCGATGTCACTTTGCAAGAAACCCTGGCCTACCCCTGGGTCGCCCCGCCGAAAACAACGCCCGCCGGCTCGTTCCTGTTCGAGACGCTGCGCATCGACCGACAGCCCGTGACCCCGGTGCGGGTGGTGTCCTCTTCGCTGGTCATGCTGCGCGGGATCCTGGCGGAAGGAGACTATGTGTCGATTGTTTCTCGCCATCAGATCGGCGTCGATCAGCGGGCCGGGCATATCGTGCCGCTGGATGTCCCGCTGGAGGGCAGTCAACGCGCAATAGGGCTGACCTATCGCAGCGCCTGGCGCCCCACGGCCAGGCAACGCCGCTTCCTGGACCATCTGCGCCGGATCGGCGCCGCGGCCGGCCCGGCACCACCGGCCGCTGTTCCACAAACCGATACCCTAGAATAGCATTTTCCAATATAACCCAAGGGAAATCAATTGGCGCTCGGACCGGTCCCACCGATATAACCGGCCAAAGACCGCATCGCTTAACCCCAGAGGAAATCCCGTGACCCACAAGGACTATGAGGACATTCCAGGCACCTTCGTGTTTGACGCGGACCGCTCTCGCGAGGGGTATCACCTGAACCAGTTCTGCATCTCGCTGCGCCTGCAAAAGAACCGCGAGGCGTTCAACGCCGACGAGGAGGCGTATCTCGACGCCTACCCGATGAGTGCCGAACAACGCGCCGCGGTGCGTGCGCGCGACTGGAACCTGCTGCTCGAACTGGGGGGCAACATCTATTACACCTCGAAACTGGCGGCCAATGACGGGATCAATTTTCAGAACCTGGCGGGGCTGATGACCGGCATGGGCGTCGAAAGCTACCGCAAGATGATGCTGAACGGCGGTCGCCCGATCGACGGCAACCGCTACAAATCCGAATGGGGAGACGAGTAATGGCGCGCATAACCGCAGGCGTCGGGTGCAGCCATGTGCCGGCAATCGGAGTGGCCATGGACACCGGCATCACCGATCAGCCGTATTGGCAACCGGTGTTCAGGGGGTTCGAGTTCTCGCGCCAATGGATGGCCGACAACACACCCGATGTGATCTTTCTGGTCTATAACGACCATTGCACGGCGTTCGATGCGTCCTGCATCCCCACCTTTGCGCTGGGATGCGCCGCCGAATTTCATCCCGCCGATGAAGGCTGGGGCCCCCGCCCGGTGCCCGTGGTCAGAAACCACCAGAAACTGGCCAGCCACATCGCGCAATCGCTGGTGCTGGATGAATTCGACATGACCATCATGAACGAGATGGAGGTCGATCACGGGCTGACCGTGCCGCTCTCGGTCATGTTCGGCGAGGTCGCACAGGACGCCGAATGGCCTTGCCTGGTGATCCCGCTGGCGGTGAACGTGGTGCAATACCCCGCCCCAACCGGCAATCGCTGCTACCAGTTGGGCAAGGCCGTGCGCCGCGCGATCGAAAGCTACCCCGAGGATCTGAACGTGATGATCTTCGGCACCGGCGGCATGTCGCACCAGTTGCAATACAAGCGCGCGGGGCTGATAAACCCCGAATTCGACAGAATGTTCCTGGACCGGCTGACATCCGATCCCGTCGGCCTCAGCCAGATGCCCCATGTGGACTACCTGCGCGAAGCGGGGTCCGAAGGGGTGGAAATGGTGATGTGGCACGTGATGCGCGGCGCCTTGAACGACGAAGTGACGGAAATCCACCGCCACTATCACGTGCCCGCATCGAACACGGCCGTCGGGCATATCATCCTTGAAAACAAGAGCAGTTGAAGGGAACCCCCATGCGTATCTGTGTAGCGGGCGCCTACGGCGCTTTCGGGATCAAGCATCTGGACGCTTTGTCGGCGATCGACGGTGTGACCGTCACATCCGTCATGGGACCGACGCGCGCGAAGATCGACGCACTGGCCGCCAACCGCGGCATTGGCCACGCGGCGACCGATCTGGCCGAATGCCTGGCGCGCGATGACGTGGACGCGGTCATTCTGGCCACGCCGACCCAGATGCACGCCGAGCAGGCGATTGCCTGCATGCGCGCGGGCAAGCCCGTGCTGATCGAAATCCCGATGGCCGACAGCCTGGCGGATTCCAGGGCGATCTGTGACGTTCAGACCGAAACCGGCGTGCTGGCGATGGCCGGGCAGGTGCGCCGCTTCAACCCCTCGCATCAATGGATCAAGAACAGGATCGACGCGGGCGAGTTGAAGATCCAGCAGATGGACGTTCAGACCTATTTCTTTCGCCGCTCGAACATGAACGCCAAGGGCGAGCCGCGCAGCTGGACGGATCATTTGTTGTGGCACCACGCTTGCCACACGGTCGATCTGTTCCAGTATCAGACCGGCGAAGTGGCCAGCCAGGCATTTGGGTTGGAAGGACCGCATCACCCTGAACTGGGCATCGCGATGGATATGTCGATTGGCATGAAGGTCCCCTCTGGCGCGATCTGCACACTGTCATTGTCCTTCAACAATGACGGTCCCTTGGGCACGTTTTTCCGGTATATCTGCGACAACGGCACCTACATCGCCCGCTATGACGACCTGTTCGACGGGAACGAAAACCCGATCGACCTGTCGGGGGTCGCGGTGTCGAACAACGGGATCGAACTGATCGACCGTGAATTCATCAGCGCCATTCAAGACGGCCGCCAGCCCAACGGTTCGGTGCATGAGGTGCTGGCCGCCATGCAGACCTTGGACCGGATCGAAAAGAGCTTCGGCTGAGTCAGGCCGATCCGGTCCGGAGGCAGGGCCACGACCACAGACGTCGGCGCATTTCACTGCGTCCACGGCGGCGCTGGAACGGCGGGTTTGAACTGGCGGGTTCGGACCGGCGGAACCGCTCGTTCATGCAGTTTCGCGCCGTCCGGCTGGCGTTGCGCCTTGTCGGGTTGGGCCGATCATGAAATACCACGGCCATTGGAACCAAGTTCATAGGCTGTGTCCGACATGACCATTCATCCTGTCCTTCTGTGCGGCGGCTCGGGCACGCGTCTTTGGCCCTTGTCGCGCAAGAGCTACCCCAAGCAATTCTCGTCGCTGACTGGCGATCAGAGCCTGTTCCAGGCCTCGGCCCGCAGGCTTGCCGGTGAAGGTTTCGCGGCCCCCATCGTTGTGACTGGATCTGATTTCCGCTTTATCGTGACCGAGCAACTGGCCTCGGTCGAAGTAGCGCCCGCTGCCATTCTGATCGAGCCCGAGGCGCGCAACACCGCCCCCGCCATTCTGGCCGCCGCGCTGGCATTGCGGGCAAACGATGGCGATGCCTTGATGCTGGTCGCACCGTCCGACCACGTGATCCCCGATGCCGCGCGCTTTCGCGATGCCGTGCAGGCTGCGGCGCCAGCCGCGCGCGCCGGGCAATTGGTGACGTTCGGCATCCGCCCTGACCGCGCCGAGACCGGCTATGGCTGGCTGGAAATGTCCACCGCCCCGGATGCCGATTTCTCGCCCGTGCCGCAACCACTTGCGCGCTTTGTGGAAAAACCGGATGCGGCCACCGCGCAATCCATGCTGGAGGGCGGGCATCATCTGTGGAACGCCGGGATCTTCCTGTTCTCGGTCGATACTCTGGTCGCCGCCTTCAAGGCGTTTCAACCCGAAATGCTGACCCTGGCACACGAGGCCGTCGAACTGGCACAGGCCGATCTGGGCTTCACCCGGCTGGCGCCCGAGCCCTGGACCCGGCTGAAGGACGGTTCCATCGACTACGCCGTGATGGAAAAGGCCCGCAACCTGACCGTGGTGCCTTACGGCGGCGCGTGGTCGGATCTGGGGGGCTGGGAGGCCGTCTGGCGCGAATCCGACGGTGACCCGCGCGGCGTGGTCACCCATGGCAACGCGACCGCCATCGATTGCGACGATAGTTTGCTGCGCTCTGAATCGGCAACGCTGGAGGTTGTCGGAATCGGACTCAAGGACATCGTTGCCGTCGCCATGCCGGATGCCGTTCTGGTGGCCCACAAGGACCGCACACAGGATGTGAAACAGGCCGTCGCCGCGCTGAAGGCCCGCAAAGCAGTGCAAGCCGAGAGCTTTCCGCGCGATCATCGCCCCTGGGGCTGGTTCGAAAGCCTGGCCACCGGGACGCGGTTTCAGGTCAAGCGGATCGTCGTGCATCCGGGCGCCGCACTGAGCCTGCAAAGCCACCACCACCGCGCCGAGCACTGGATCGTGGTCGAGGGCACCGCCAAGGTGAAGATTGATGACAAGGTCCAGCTGATCAGTGAAAACCAGTCGGTCTACATCCCGCTGGGCGCGGTGCACCGGATGGAAAACCCCGGCAAGATGCCCATGGTTCTGATCGAGGTGCAGACCGGAAGCTATCTGGGCGAGGACGATATCATCCGCTACGAGGACGTCTATTCGCGCGGTCAGGGGGCCAAGGGCTGATGGATCTGACCTGCTTCAAGACCTACGACATTCGCGGTCGGCTGGGCGTCGATCTGGATGAGGGAATCGCCTACCGGATCGGACGCGGATTTGCCCGCGCGCTGAACGCCAAGCGGGTGGTGCTGGGCCGCGACATTCGCGCCACCTCGGAATCGCTGGCGGCGTCTGTTGCCCGGGCGTTGGTTGACGAAGGATGCGAGGTTCTGGACCTGGGCCTTTCGGGGACCGAAGAGATGTATTTCGCCACCAGCCACTTTGGCGCCGATGGCGGGATCTGCGTGACGGCCTCGCACAATCCCATGGATTACAACGGCATGAAGATGGTGCGCGCGGGCTCGGCGCCGCTGGATGCCGCGACCGGGCTGTCCAGCATCCGCGCGCTGGCCGAGGCTGATGAATTCGGCCCGGCCCGGCCCGGCGGATCGCAGCGCGATGTCGCGGCGAAGGCGCGCCAGGCCTATGTCGATTGCGTGCTCGGATTTGTCGATGTCGGCGCGCTGAAACCGCTGAAAATTCTGGTCAACGCCGGAAACGGAGCGGCGGGGCCAACCTTTGACGCCATCGCGAACGCGCTATCCGCGCATGGTGCGCCCTTGCGGTTCATCCGCCACCATCATCAGCCCGATGGCCGTTTTCCAAACGGCATCCCGAATCCCCTGCTGCCCGAGAACCAGCCCCTGACCGCAGATGCCGTGCGGGCGGCGGGCGCCGATCTCGGGGTGGCGTGGGACGGGGATTTCGACCGCTGCTTCTTTTTCGATCATCAGGGCAAGTTCGTGGACGGCGAATACATCGTCGGTCTGCTGGCCGAGGTGTTTCTGGCCAGGGAACCCGGCGCGCGCATCATCCATGACCCGCGCGTGATCTGGAACACACAAGAGGTTGTCGGGCGCGCGGGCGGGCAGGCGATTCAGGCCCGCACCGGCCACGCCTTCATCAAGCAGTTCATGCGCGATCACGGCGCCGTCTACGGCGGCGAGATGTCCGCCCATCACTATTTCCGCGATTTCGTCCATTGCGACAGCGGCATGATCCCCTGGCTTGTGATGGCCGAATTGATCAGCACCCAGGGTCCGCTGGCGGATCTCGTAGCCGAACGCCGGGCAAAATTTCCATCCTCGGGCGAAATCAATTTTCGCCTGACCGATCCCGCGGGCGCGGTCGCCCGCGTGCGCGCGGCCTTCGAAGGCGACGCGAAAAACATCGACGAAACCGACGGCATCAGCCTGGACATGGGCGACTGGCGGTTCAATTTGCGCAGCTCCAACACCGAACCTGTGGTGCGGTTGAACATGGAAAGCCGTGGCCTCGCCCTGGCCCCGCATCTGGCCCGGATCAGCGCCCTGCTGTCGGCGTGACTTCGTGCTTCGGTTACGTCCGAAACGATGCTGATCTTGCCAGATATCATCCGTGACCGCGGGTCGCGCTACGCTGTGTCAGGCGGCCCCTGCGCCGACGAATCCGCCGCGGCAGAATTCATCAAAGATCTGAAGAGAAACAAGAAATTCGCCAAGGCCACGCATAATAGCTGGGGTCTGATAACCGATGACGGGCCGGTCAAGAACGATGACGGTGAAAGCGGCGCCGGACTGGTGATCCTGCGCATACTGGAACGCGAGGGGCTGCGTGGGCACATCGTGGTCGTGACGCGCTGGTATGGCGGTAAACACCTGGGCGGCGACCGGTTTCGCCATGTGCAGGACGCCGTGCGCCTGTATCTGGAAGCCCGGCGCGCCTAGCCTTCGGGCTCTCCCAGAGTAGCCATTGCGCGACGCCGAGCGGTGACGCTGTGGCGATCATCAACCCCCAGAAGCGGTGCCAGGTGGCGCAGCAAGGCGTTTTCATGCGGGTCACGGTCATGGTCGACCAACACCACGTGCCATAGCGCCTGCATCACCTGAACGCGCTGGTCTTCCTCCATCGCCATCTTGATGACACGGGTAAAGCGCACCATGTCCGCCGCGCTGCCTTGTTCGGCATCCGCTCGGTCATGCAAAGCGGCCGCCTCGGCTGGCGACAGATCCAGCATGTCCTGCAACAGGCGCAGAACCGCCGCACGTTCATCAGCATCATAGACACCGTCAGCACGCGCGGCCTCAATCAGCAGCGCGGCAACGCAAACGTCCAGCGGCAATTCGGTTCGCGGCCCTTTGGCGCCACGAAACAGGGATTTGAGAGCATCGATCATTCCCCCATCATGGGGATAAAACCGGGCGGCGACAAGCGTTTACACCGCCTCGTGATGGATCGGGCTACCAGGCATCGACATAGCGCGGCCCTGGCTGGCACGGCCCCGCGGACGCCAACACGCGCTCGATATGAGCGCGCGTCTCCGACGGATCTATCACCGCGTCAAATTCCAGCAGGCTGGCGGCATTCAGCGCCTTGCCCGCCGCATACAACTTCGCCACCTGGCGCTGGTATTCGGCCTCGCGCGCGGCGGGGTCGGCGATCGCCACCAGGCGATCGCGCTGGCCCAGCTTGACTGCCCCTTCCAGCCCCATCGCGCCGATCTCTCCGGTTGGCCAGGCGCAGCAGTAGTGTGGGCGCTCAAACCCGCCGCCGGCCATCGCCATGGCCCCCAGCCCGTAGGCCTTGCGCAGGATCACGGTCACCAGCGGCTGCGCGAAATGCGCACCGGCCAGAAACAGGCGCGAGACATGGGCGACCTGCCCGGTTTCCTCGACCCCGGGGCCGACCATGAAACCCGGCGTATCGCACAGCGTGACGGCAGGCAGCCCCCAGGCATCGCACAATTGCAAGAACCGGGCGCCCTTGTCGGCGGCTTCGGCATCGATCGCCCCGCCCAGATTCAGCGGGTTGTTGGCCAACAGGCCCAGCGCCCGGCCCCTGATGCGTGCAAAGCCGCTGATCATCCCGCGCCCGAACCCGGCGCGCAGTTCCAGGAAACTGCCCGGATCGGCCAGCCCGGCGATCACGTCGCGCATGTCATAGGCCAGCGTGCGCTCGGCGGGGATCGCCTGGCGCAGATCGGCGTCAGGGGTGTCGGCCCTACCCGGTTGCGGCAAGGCCAGCAGCGTTCCGGCGGCCGACACCGCCGCCGCTTCGTCCTCGACCAGCAGATCAAGGACACCATTTGCCGCCTGCACATCGGACGGGCCGATCTGGTCAGGGCGCACCCGCCCCAGCCCGCCGCCTTCGATCATTGCCGGGCCGCCCATGCCGATCCAGCTGTTTCGCGTGCCGATCCGCAGGTCGCACATGCCGAACAGCGCCGCGTTCCCGGCAAAGCAGAACCCCGATGCGATGCCGATCTTTGGCCCGCGATAGGCGGCGAAGCGCGCGAAGGACGGCGTGTTCAGACCGGCCACCACCAAAGGCGCCGCGTCCACATCATTGGGCCGCCCCCCGCCCCCTTCGGCGAACAGGACAATCGGCAGCCGGTCCCGCCCGGCAACGGCGATCAGCCGGTCCATCTTGCGGTGGTGGTTGTAGCCCTGCGTGCCGGCCATCACCATGTAATCCACCGCCATGGCGGCGACCGGGCGGCCCGCCACGGAGCCGATCCCGCAGATGATCCCGTCGCCCTGGCTTGTCGCCTGCAAGCTGTCCAACGGCTTGGCGCTGCGCTGCGCGGCGACGGCCAGCGCGCCGTATTCGGTGAAAGACCCGGCGTCGAACAGGGCGTCGATGTTTTCGCGCGCCGTGCGTTGACCGGCGGCGTGGCGACGCGCGACCGCATCCGGGCGCGCCGCGTCCTCCAGCAACCGCATCCGCGCCCGGAATTCCTCCAGTTCCGGGCGCGGGGCCGGTGGCGGGGCACCGGGCGCAGCGTCAACCGGCGCCTGGGTCATTGTCAGCAGCGGCTGACCGTCGGCCAGTTCCGCACCCACGTCCACGGCTATGGCCTGGATAATCCCGCTGTCCGGCGCGGTGATCGTATGGCGCATCTTCATCAGTTCGGTGGTTATCAAGGCAGCGCCCTGCGCCACCGCGTCGCCCGGGGCGACATGGATTTCGGCAACGATGGATGCGCCTGGCGCGGTCACGGCAATCATGGAAACCTCCATCAGGATAGATGAAGGCTCGCATGGCAAAGCCGCGATGAACAGGTGAACGCCACGTTGCCCGATTGCCCCTTTCGCGCGATTGGCGGACTGGCATACGATGCCCTGCACAGACCCAATGAGAGAGCCCGTGATGAGCGAACGCAGCAACCGAAAGCCATCCCTGACCACCCGCGTCGCGCAGGCGCTGCATTTTGTCGAGGACGGCACCGGCGCCGTGATCCCGGCGATCCAGCCCACGGCGACCTATGCGCGCGATGAAAACTACGAAGTGCGGCGGCCTTACTGGTATCGCCGCGACGGAAGCCAGACCACGGCCCATGCCGAGGCGATCATCGCAGAGCTGGAAAACGCCACCGAGTCGCTGCTGTTCGCCTCGGGCATGTCGGCCTGCACGGCGGTGATCGAGCATTTGCCGACCGGCGCGCATGTGGTGGTTCCCAAGGTCATGTATCACGGGGTGCTGGGCCAGTTTCAGACCTATGCCGCCAAGGCGCGGCTGGCGGTGGATTACTACACCGCCGGGGATCTGGACGAACTGGCCGCCGCCGTGAAACCCGGCGAAACCCAACTGGTCTGGGCCGAAACGCCCAACAATCCGAACTGGGAAGTCACCGATATCGCCGCCGCCGCCGACATCGCCCATGCGGCGGGTGCCAAGCTGATGTGCGACTGCACCGGCACTCCGCCCAACCTGACACGCGCGCTGGATCACGGCGCCGATATCTCGTTCCATTCGGCGACGAAATACCTGAACGGGCATTCCGATGTGACCGCGGGCGTCCTGTCGGTGCGCGAGACCGGGAAATACTGGGATGACATCGCGCTGATCCGCAAGTTGCAGGGCACGGTGCTGCATTCCTTCGATGCCTGGCTGTTGATCCGCGGTATGCGCACCCTGTTTCTGCGGGTCGAACGCGCCTGCCAGAACGCCATGGCCATCGCCCGCCATTTTGACGGCCACCCGCATGTGGAGCGTGTGCTCTATCCCGGTCTGCCGTCCGATCCCGGGCATGAGTTGGCCAAACGCCAGACCAGCGGGCAATTCGGCGGGATGATGTCGATCATCGTCAACGGGTCCGAGCAACACGCCATCGATGTGACGCGCTTTTGTCAGGTGTTCTATCCGGCGACCTCGCTGGGGGGGGTCGAAAGCCTGATCGAGCACCGCAAGACCGTGTCGGGAGATGGCTTCCCGGTGCATCCGCGCCTGCTGCGCCTGTCCATCGGGATCGAGGATGCCGACGACCTGATCCACGATCTGGAGCAGGCGCTGGCGCGCGCTTTCGGCTAGAAATCCGTCAGCAGCCGTGTAGTTTGCGGATCCATGAACCCGGCGACCGTCGCTTCGGTCTCCAGATCCAGCGCGCGGTTCAGATCGGGCGTTGCAGCGGCGTTCAACACGCGCTTCATCGCCCGCACCGACAAGGGCGGCAGCGCGGCCAGCCGCTCGGCCACCACAATGGCATCGGCCAGAAGCATGTCATCCGGGCTGACCCGCCACGCCACGCCCATGTCCAGCAGATCGGCGGCGGTGTATCTGTCGCCAAAAAACAGCATCTCTCGCGCCTTGTGCAGGCCGACAAGCGCGGGCAGAAAGCTGGTGACGGCGCCGGTCACGAACAGGTTCAGGGACACTTCCGGGAAAAACCCTCTGGCGCTTTCGCCCCAGATCGGAAAATCGCAGTTGATCGCCCATTCGAACCCGCCGCCCACGGCCCAGCCGTTGATCGCGCCGACCACCGGTTTGGCCCCGAACGTGATCGCGCGGGTGGCGCGCTGGATGGCCAGAACGGCATCGCGCGCCTGCTCTTCTGATTCGGGATGCACATGGGCCTTGCGATCGTCGCCCGCGCAAAACGCCGCGCCATTGCCGGTGAACACGATCGCGCGCGTTGCCGGATCGGCATTCGCCCGATCGAAGGCGCGCGCCACATCGTCGATCAGGGCGCGGTTCATGGCATTCAGGCTGTCCGGCCGGTTCAGCGCGATGATCCGCACGCCGTTTCTGGGCGAATGTGACTGTATGGTTTGATAGGTAAAAGCGGTCATGCCGGCCCCCTGAGCACACGTCTGGTCTTGCCTTCGGTTACGGGAAAATGACCCTTTGGCACCAGGGTTACCCGTGCGGTTGCGCCCAGTTGGCGCTTGAGCGCCGCCTCGATCTGTTGCGCCAGCGCCGCGCCTGGCACGACCCCTTCGGCCAGTTCGGCGGTGACGGGCAGCACATCATGGGGCGGCGGCAGGTCAAGCACGATACGGTAGTCACCGGTCAAGTGCGGCTGCGCGCTCAGCACCGCAGAGACCATCGTGGGAAACAGGTTCAACCCCCGCACCACCACCATGTCATCGGACCGCCCGACGACCCTGAAGCGAAACCCTGTGCGCCGGCAGGCGCAGGGATCGGTGGCATCGATGGTGATGATATCGCCGGTGCGAAACCGCGCCAGCGGCTGGCACTCTCGCTCCAGATGGGTCAACACCAGTTCCCCAGTCTGCCCGGCCTCCAGCGGCAGGGGCTGGGCGCTGTCCGGGTCGATCAGCTCGGGGAACAGAACGTCGGCGGCCATGAAATGCAACCGAGCATCGTCCGGGCATTGGGCAGCGAAGTTGCAAAACACATCCGACACACCGTAATTGGCGTTGCGCGGCTCCATCCCCCAGATGTCCTTGATGCGCGCGCGCAGGGCCGGATCGTCCAGCCCGGCCTCGCCCCCGAACAGACCCAGCTTCAGCCCCAGATCGCGCGGCGCGACACCCGGGAACCTGTCGGCCAGCACACGCTCCAGCACCGCGGGATATGAGGGCGTGCAGGATATCGCCGTGACACCGACCTCCAGAATGGTGCGGATCAGCAACTCCGAACCACCTACGCCAAAGGGGATCACCAGCGCCCCGGTTTCCTGCAACGTCATATGATCGGTCAGCCCGCCCATCCACATCTGATAGTTCAGGCAATGGACCACAGTATGCGACGGCCCCAGCCCCGCCGCCGATTGCGCGCGCCCGCCAACCACCTGCGTCACGTGGCAGTCACGCGCCGAAAGCGCCAGGTTCATCGCCTGCCCCGTGGTTCCCGAAGTGCGATGCAAACGCACGGCCTGCTCTCTGGGGGTGGCCAGATAATCGCCAAAGGGCGGATGGGCCGCCTGCGACAGCCGCAGCATCGCCTTGTCGGACAATGGCAGGTCCGGCAGGTCGGACAGGCAGTCTGGCGGCGGGCGCCCTTGCCACAGATCGCGGTAGAACGCCGATTGCGTCGCGACCCTGTGCGCCTGCGCGCGCCAGGCCGCGTCTTGCCGCGCGGCGAGCTGTTCCGAGAGGGCAAATTCGGCATTCGCAAGCAGGGTCATGGCATCTTGTTCCGGGCGGCCTTTGGCCGGACTGTGCGGCACCCGAAACCGATAGGCAAGCGCCGGGGCGCGCACCACGTCACGTCGCCGTGGACATGGCCGTCAAAGCCCGTATCGTTGCGGCTACGCCGAGACTGACCAACAGGACCCCATGACCGATTTCTCCAACACCCGCGACATGTTCGATATCCCCGAAGGAATGATCTATCTCAATGGAAACTCGCTGGGTCCGATGCCCAGGGCCGCGCCCGCCGCCATCAGCCGGTTCATGTTGGACGAATGGCGCACCGAGCTGATCAAGGGATGGAACACCAGGGGATGGTTCAACCAGGGCAATGAACTGGGGGACCGCATCGGCCGCCTGATCGGCGCCGCCAAGGGCACCACGGTCGTGGGTGACACGCTGTCGATCAAGGTGTTTCAGGCCGTGGCGGCGGGGATGGCGCTGACACCAGATCGTCGGACGATCCTGTCTGACAGCGGAAATTTTCCCACCGATCTTTACATGACCGAGGGGCTGATAAAGCTGAAAGACGCGGGCTACGTCTTGCAAACGCCCGCGCCCGAGGATCTGCTGGATCACATCACCGACGACATCGCCGTCGTGCTGGTGACCGAGGTCGACTACCGCACCGGACGCAAGCACGACATGAAGGCGATCATCGACAAGGCCCACGCCCATGGCGCGATGGTGGTCTGGGATCTGGCGCATTCCGCCGGGGCGGTCCCGGTCGATGTCGGCGGGCTGGACGCCGATTTCGCCGTGGGCTGCACCTACAAGTTTCTCAATGCGGGCCCCGGTGCGCCGGCCTTCATCCATGTCGCGCCGCGCCTGCTGGATGTGGTCGAACCTGCGCTGTCGGGCTGGTATGGCCACGAAGCGCCCTTTGCCTTCGATCTGGACTATCGCCCGATGCCCGGCAAGATCGAGCGGATGCGCATCGGCACGCCGTCGATCGCGGCATTCTCTTTGCTGGATGCGGCGCTGGACGTGTGGGACCTTGTTGACATGAACGACCTGCGCGCGCGCTCCATCGAACTGGCCGAACTGTTCATCCGCGAAGTCGAATCCCGCTGCCCCGGCGTGACGCTGGCCAGCCCCCGCGACCCGCAGCAGCGCGGCAGCCATGTGTCGTTCCGGTTCGAACAGGGCTATCCGTGCATGCAGGCGCTGATCGCGCGCAAGGTCATCGGGGATTTCCGGGCGCCTGACATCATGCGTTTCGGGATCACGCCGCTGTTCATCGATGAACCCGATATCCGCCGCGCGGTCGATATTCTGGAGGACATTCTGAAAACCGAAAGCTGGAAGGATCCCAAATACCAGATCCGCGCGGCCGTTACCTGATCCGCCGGAAAGGGCTTGATTGTGACTCTCGCCGACGACACCCCCGCCTGGCGCACCATGGACGCGCAGACGCGCGCGAATGCCTATTCGCCTAGCACGGCGTTGCCCGATGGCGATCTGACGCCGTTCATCGAGGCCTATATCGAACGCAGCGCCGCCGCGTATCAGGCGCTGCCAAACATCAAGACTTTGCGCTATGGGCCCGGACCGTCCCACAGCGTGGATATCGCCCTGCCCGAAAATGCCCGGCCGGTGCCGGTTCATGTGTTCCTGCATGGCGGCTACTGGCAGGACCTGAGCAAGCGCGAATCCTTCTTTGCGGCGCCGCAGATGGTGGCGCGCGGCTGTGCCTTTGCCGCCGTGGACTATTCGCTGGCGCCTGACGCGAGTTTGCCGGAAATCGTCGCCGAATGCCGCGCGGCGGTTCTGGCGCTGCGCAACCACGCTGCGGAACTGGGGATCGACCCGGCGCGCATGGTGGTCAGCGGCAGTTCCGCCGGGGCGCATCTGGCGGCAATGCTATGCCTGTCCCTGCGCGCCGATTTGCAGCCCGCCGGCGTGGTCCTGCTGTCGGGCATCTATGATCTGGAACCTTTGCTGGGCACCTATATCAATGATGCCGTGGGGCTCGATCGGTCCGTTGCGCGCGAGAACAGCCCCGTTCATCTGGATGTCACCGGCTTTCCGCCCGCGATCCTCGGCTTCGGCGCGCAGGAAACCGAGGAGTTCAAACGCCAAAGCCGCGCCTTCGCCCGGCACCTGCGCCAGGCGGGCGTGGCGGTGGATCTGTTCGAGACGCCCGGTCGCAATCATTTCGACATCGTGTTCGATCTGGCCGGCGACGGCCCGCTGGGCATCAAGGCCGCCGCGCAGGCTGGCCTTTAGGGGCGTGCATCCGGCGTTCGCCTGGCCCCGAAACCTTTTCGGGAGCACGCGCCAGGCACGCCGGTCAACACGGATGTCTTGACATTATGATTATGTCATATCACTAAATTGGCAGTCAGGTCGCGCCCCTGCCGCGGGCCTGCGCCCTCTCATTCGGCCCAAAGGCGCCCCGCGCTGGCCCCCAGCCCCAGGAGCCCCCTATGACCAGCCCGATGTTGTCCGTCTCCGTCGATGGCCCGATCGCCACGCTCACCATGACCCGCCCAGACAAGCGCAACGCGATGTGCGAGGGCCTTCTGAACGCGATCGATGGTTTCTACTCCGCGCCCCCCGAAGGCGTGCGTGCCGTCATTCTGACGGGAACGGCGGGGCATTTTTGCAGCGGGCTGGACCTGTCAGAGCACGTCCACCGCTCGGCCGAACAGAACCTTTATCATTCGCGCGCCTGGCACGCGGTGATGGACAAGATCCAGTTCGGCGGGCTGGTGACGGTGTCTGCGATGTTCGGCGCGGTGATCGGCGGCGGGCTGGAACTGGCCGCCGCAACCCATGTGCGCATCGCCGAACCCTCGACGGTCTTTCAATTGCCTGAAGGCCGGCGCGGGATCTTCGTCGGCGGCGGGGCGACGGCACGGGTGGGCCGCCTGCTGGGCGCCGACCGGATGACCGAAATGATGCTGACCGGCCGCAAATACGACGCCGCCGAGGGCAAGACACTGGGCCTGGCTCATTACGCCGTGGGCGAAGACGAGGCGATGGCACTGGCCCAAACGCTGGCCGCCAGGATTGCCCGCAACGCGCCAATGTCGAATTACCTGATGATCCAGTCCATCGCCCGCATCAACGACATGTCGCAATCCGATGGCCTGTTCGTGGAATCGCTGGCCGCCGCCCTGTCACAGACAACCCCGGACGCCGAGGAAGGGTTGCGCGCATTCCTGGAAAAGCGCGCGCCGAAATTCCGCTGAACGCCGCCGCATCATCGAAACAGGAGGCCCCCATGGTCGACATCACAAAACTCCGCGCGATCGACTTTCACACCCATGCCGAAGAACCCTGCGGGTGCCATCCCGATGACGGCTACGACGATCTGCAAGCCACCATGGCCAGCTATTTCGGCGCCCCGTGGAAACATCCGCCAACGGTGCCAATGACCGCCCAGCACTACCGCGAACAGAACATCGCCGCAGTGATCTTTCCCGTCGATGCCGAGCGCGAAACCGGCTACCGGCGCTACAAGAACGAGGAAGTCGCGGAACTGGCCGCCGAAAATGACGACGTGCTGATCCCCTTCGCCAGCATCGACCCGCACAAGGGCAAGCTGGGGGCGCGCGAAGCCCGCCGGTTGATCCGGGATTTCGGCATCAAGGGGTTCAAGTTTCACCCCACGATGCAGGGCTTCTATCCCAATGACCGCATGGCCTACGATCTTTATGAAGCCATCGCCGAAGAGGGCGGCATCGCACTGTTCCATACCGGGCAGACCGGCGTCGGCAGCGGGATGCGCGGCGGCAACGGGATGCGGCTTAAATACTCGAACCCGATGTATATGGACGATGTGGCCGTCGATTTCCCCGACATGCGTATCATCCTGGCGCACCCGTCCTTTCCCTGGCAGGAAGAGGCGCTTGCCGTCGCCCAGCACAAGCCCAATGTCTATATCGACCTGTCGGGTTGGTCGCCCAAATATTTCCCCGAGATCCTGGTAAAATACTGCAATTCGATCCTGAAGAAGAAGGTTCTGTTCGGCTCGGACTGGCCGATGATCACGCCCGAGCGCTGGCTGTCGGATTTCGAGAAGATCGCCATCAAGGACCCTCTGCGCGACGACATCATCAAGGGCAACGCCGCGCGCCTGCTTGGGCTGGCCTAGCGGTTCGACCCGGCCACGTCGCAGTATCGGACCATGGCTATAACGCCAGGTCGGTCGTCAGGCCACTGAACTCGAGCTCCCAAGCGGCGCTCCAGCGGCTGGATCTGCGATCGAGCACAAGGTAGTTGCGCTCTGCCACATATCGCCGGCGCTGTCCGGGCAGACGTCCGATCCGGATCGGATGCCCGGCAAGCGGCGCATCGCCCAATTGCGCAAGCGCGCCCAGGATTCGGGCCCAGGCAACGGGTGGCGCACGATGCGCGATACCGGATGCCACAAGCTGATCGATCCGCAGGCCCTCTCCGAGGTCCATCACTGCCCGCGTTGCCAGATGGATCTCGCCGGATATCACGGTCAGATTCTGGCCATCCGCGCGCGCCAGGTCGCGCACCAGCCGCAGCATTCTTTGCCATTGTGCCCGGTGCGCGCGGCTTTGCCACTGATCGCGCAGATCGTCCTCGTATTTCTGCATCGACGGAACCGCGACCATCAGCGCTTCGAGAATGGACAGGCGCGGGCCAAGCAAGGGCACGCTGGACAGGACCAACGTGCGCCCCGCGGGCTGTGTCTTCTGGGTGGCGGCCTCCATCATCGCCCAGCCGCCGGTTCCCATGACGCTGCGGCGGTCCCGTTCGGATCTCAGATCCGGTGCCAGGATACGCAGTCCCGGCGTGCGGATGCCCCAACCCAGATGCGCCCCGGCGGGATCATGGAATCGCGCTGGCAGGTCGCCGTCCACCGCCGCCTGCTGAAAGACCAGGAAGCTTTCGCGCGCCGCGCCAAACAGCGTCTGGCCGACAGCTGAATGCGTGAACCGGCGCCGCAGCGAACCCCAGCCATCGCAGATATCGTGGTCATCCCACTGCATCAGCGATGGCACGCGCGCGGCAATCCAGGCGAATTCGGGCGACGCATACAGCGCGGCATAGCGTTCCAGAAACCGCTCGCGCAGATGGTGGCGCAGATCGGCAAGGTCAGCTTGGGTCGGATCATCGGGGACATGCGATGGCCAGCCCTCGCTCAGGGGATGGCCGCTCGTGACCTCGTCGGCATAGACCTGATCGCCGCCATGCAGCAGCAGCGCGAAGGGCGCGGCGCGATGGGCCGCGCCCAACCGTGCCCACATCGCGTTGCGCTCGGACCCTTCGCGCTGCAGATCACCGATTTCCTCGCCATTGCACGATACGAAGGCGATCCGCAGATCGCCCCTCAAATCGCTGGCCACGGGGTAGGTTTCGCCGCGCCAGCGGTATTCGGATGGCCGGTCGGCGGGCAGATCGAAGCGGGTGCGCCAGACCGTCGCCCGGTCGAAACGCGCCAGAACCGTTGCGCCCTGCGCCCCATCGGGGGCTTCGACTGGTGGGGGGCATTCGTCACCCCGGGCGATGAACAACGCCGAGAGTTTCAACAGGCCACCCTCGACATCGTCAAGGACAAGGACGGGACCGATCAGGGGAGGATGCGACGCAGACATGGGCTTCAGTGCGGCGCGCGGTGCAAGAGTGTCATTGGTGTTGATCCCGGCAGGAATGATTTGCCGGCGTCCTGGAGGTTTTCCTGCGTTCTGCAGCGTGGTGTTCGGACGCCCGGCGGCGGATGCCATGTGGAGCCGAACGTGGCAAGGGCTGTAGGGGCTTGCGACCAAGCCACCTCAAGGCCAATCCGGCGGTCCGGGCGGGAAACACACTCAGGCCGCCGCCCCTATTCTTGACCAAATATCGCAGCGTCCCGATGCGCGTGATCGGGATGTTCGAATTCCAGCGTGGAGTGGCTGATCCCGAATTCCGCCGCCAGCATCCGCTTGATCTCACCCTTGACGGCTTCCATCCTGTCCCAATGATCCCGCGCGACGACGATATGGGCATCCACCGAAACCCGTTTTTCGTCAATCTGCCAGAAATGCACACGGTGCATGTCGTCAACACCCGGAACGCTGACGACAACGCGGATCATTTCCTCGATCTCGATTTTCGGCGGGCTGGCCAGCATCAAAAGGCGGATGGTGCCGCCGATCTCGGTAAAGGCAAGGTAGAGGATGTAGAGCGCGATACCGATTGTGATTGCCGGATCGACCCAGCGGATGTCGAAGAGCAGGATGAGCGTCCCGCCGACGATCACCGCGACCGAGGACAGCGCATCGGACAGGTTGTGCAGG
>TARA_R110002124_G_scaffold85303_1_pt1 | contig 30231 bp, 26 predicted proteins | sample TARA_R110002124 | Tara Oceans TARA_R110002124 (sample SAMEA4397445) | marine metagenome | biome: Polar Biome; feature: [SRF] surface water layer (ENVO:00010504); material: water (ENVO:00002006), including particulate matter (ENVO:01000060) such as... | depth 5 m
CTCCGCCTTCGACACGTCGATCGGTTCGATCCGTGTTTTCTCCGCTTCCAGTACCGTAGCCATATTTTCTCCTCCCAATTTGCACGACTCGCTATTTTTAGGGTGATAACCCTATTTTTGACATGATGCAAATCATTCGTGCCGGACCGGCCCTTTTTTGACGGATTTGAGAAGAGATATGATCAACAGGTTGACGAGTGTGTCGCCGCTTTCGAAGCAGTAAGAAGCGACCGGACTCCGCGAACGCCGCCAGATCAACTTCGTCACATGGCCGACGCACAAATTTCTCAAAAAGTTCACAGCAATCGCCTCAAGCAGTCACAGCAATGCTGCACTTGCACAATCCATCTCCCACCGTTGTCAAAAGGCCGATTCCAATGTCACAGTATTTCGTTTCCCGGACGTCCCTCTCCGCCCTTGCCTTCTCTCTCGCATTCGCGGCCGCTACCGGCCCGGCTTTCGCCCAGGATAATCTTGATTCCGCAGAAGACGGAGCCACCGACGACAATATCATCATCGTCACCGCGCAAAAATTCGAGCAGAAATCCACCGATGTCCCGATCACCATCTCCGCCAACAGCGGCGAGCGGCTCAAGGAACTGGGCGTGTCCGATCTGGATGAACTGTCCAACTATGTTCCGGGTCTCAACATCCAGGAGCAGAGCGCCAACAATCCGGGCATCGTCATCCGCGGTATCACCTCCGACAGCGGCTCGGCCCAACAGGCCGCCCGCGTCACGCTCTATTATAACGGTGTCGACATTTCCCGTTCGCGCGGTTCCTATCAGGATCTGTACGACATTGACCGGATCGAGGTGATCAAGGGTCCGCAGGCAACGCTGTTCGGCACCGCATCCGCCGTCGGCGCAATCAGCATCATTTCGGCCAAGCCCAGGCCGGGCCTGTCCGGCGAAGTCTCGGCCAGCTATGGCAATTTTGACGCCTATACGTTGGGCGGGCATCTTAACGCCGGGAATGACATGATCGCGGTGCGGCTCGCCGGTGCCTATAAGAAGCGCGACGGTTATGTGACCAATCTGGCTCCAAACCAGGATGATCTCTATGCTCAGGATCAGCTGGGTGCCCGTGCATCTTTTCGTTTCACCCCGAGCAGCGATTTCAACGCCGACCTGATCCTGACTTATGACCGGCAGCGCAATTCGGGAACACCGTTCATTTCCGGCAGCCTGCCGACCAGCGCCGGACCGGCCGATCCCTTCGGCCCCGCCGACCTTCGCGGCTCGCCTTTCTCGGCCGCGGTGCTGGGCGACTCCAAGCTTGGTCTGACCCGTGATGTTTACGACGCCAATCTGACGATGAACTGGGACATTGCCGATGACTGGACGATCACCATGGTCAACGGCTATCGCAAGTTCAACAGCAACGAAGTGTTTGATGCGGATGGTTCCGCCGCCTTCTTCCTCGAATTTGCCGAGGACGCAAATGGCGAACAGGGCAGCCATGAAACCCGCTTAGCCTATAGCAGCGACACGTTCCGCGGCAGTTTTGGCTGGAACCTGTTCCGCGAGGACAGCAACCAGCGGGTGCCTTTCTCAACCGATGAAGTGACCTATTTCCAGTGTCTGGCCGGTATTGTTGTGCCCGGTGTCCCGTGCGTCGATTCCAACGGCGTCCCGGCCGGCGATGCAATCAAGGCGCTGACCGGCGGTGCGGTCGGGACCGTGCCCTATCAGGCGGTTTTTGAAAATCTTGGCAAGAATGACAGCTATTCGGTTTTTGCAGATGGCACATGGATACCAACCCCCAGCCTCGAACTGACCGCCGGGGTGCGAGTGCTGATCGAAAAGCGCCGCTCGGGCTATCGCGCGACTGCGCCGGGCTCCTTCTTCACCGGATCCCCGCCCTTCCCGCTCACCGACACGGCTGGCCAGACCTTCCGTACCGAGGACAGTTTTTCCGCAATCCTGCCGCGCTTCAACATTCTCTATCGCTTCTCCGATGATATCAACGGCTTTGCCACGGTCTCCAAGGGTCGTCGCTCGGCCACGGTCAACGCCGGAGCGACCGCCACACCGACCGGACCGATCGGCAATTTCACCGATATTGCGCCGGAAATTGTCTGGAACTATGAAGTGGGCCTGAAAGGGGCATCGGGGCCGGTATCCGGTTCGCTCGGCGTCTATTATCAAACCTACGACAATTTTCAGGTCAGCGTGAACGATCCGGCCAGACCGGGCACGACAATCACCCGCAGTGCCGGCAGCGCCACCAATTTCGGTGTCGAAGCCGAAGTCAATGTGCGCGCCGCCGACTGGCTAAACCTGTTCGCCAATATCGGCTATATCGATGGTGGTATCGATAACGATCCCGGCAATGGCAATCTGGCCGGCGCGCGCTTCCGTCTCCAGCCGGAAGTGCAGGCAGCTGGCGGCTTCACTCTGGACTATCCGATCAACGACACGACCCGCTTGTTCGCCACACCCAGCGTCACCTATCGCAGCCGGGTCTTCTTCGAAGCACCGAACTCGAACCTGATCAGCCAGCCAGCCGTTACTCTCGTCAACCTGCGCGCCGGCATCTCTTTCGCCGACGAACAGTTCGAGATCGCCGGCTTCGCGCGCAATCTGACCAACAAGGATTATCTGCTGGATGCGGGCAATACCGGTGGTGCCTTTGGTATTCCGACCTTCATCCCGGCAGAACCCCGCTTCTACGGCGTGCAGGCAACGGCCAAATTCTAGCGGCCACGCTCTCGCGACTGCCGTCAACCAATCGCGCCTGTCGTCTGGCTTGCGGTGACGCCGTTATGGCGACGGCTGCTTCGGATGAGAGCTCAAACATGTTCCCGGTGCAGGTTGCGGCCTGCGCCGGGAATTTGATTGATTGCCACAGGTCTCGCGAGCCGCCCAATGGCTCGCAATTTGCGCATTTGTTGCAAACATTTGTTAACCCTATTTTCACAACAGCTGCCTAGTCAGGACCTTGATTATTTAACCCGCTATTGCAGGATGGCCAAACGACATGGATTTAGCGCCGCTTTTGGAAAAAAACTGGCAGGCATCCTGGCAAACTCCATGGCGGTCGCCAAAAATCCCGCAAGAAATTCAATCCTCGGTTGAGGAAATGCAATTGCACCGGGCGCTTACTCATGTGCCGATGATTTATCTGGTTGCTATTTTCAATCTGGTGGCGGTGATGGTCCTGTCAGCCCACGAAGGGGTTTCACCATTTTACTATGCCTGGATGGGCGTTTTTGCCATTGGCTGTTTTGCACGGATGATCATGTGGATGCGCTTTCCCAAACGTCCGGGCTCCAGTCTTAATCCGCAAAAAATTCTCAGAAACCTATCCGTCCTCTCGGTCACCATCATCACATTTCTCAGCATCTGGTCTGTTTATGCGATTGCAACCGGCATGTTTGCCAATCAAATGTTCATACCGATGTCGCTGGTATTCGGAACGACCTGTATCGCCCATTGTCTGGCCTGCATAAAAAAGGCAGCCGTGACCGTTTTATTCGTCGGAGTCATGCCATCGGCTGTGGCAATGATACTGGTCGGCGGCTTCGATGATATGATCATGGGGTGGAGCATGATCACGATTGCGCTGCTGATGATCCGGTTTATCATCGATAGTTATAACCAGATCATTTCCGGCCTGATCATGCGCCACACCATCTGGAAACAGGCCCATAGCGATCCCCTGACCGGGCTCGCCAACCGCCGTGCGATGATGAACCATCTTCATCTGGCCGAACTGTCTTTCGCCAGTGACGGCAGCGGTTTCGCTGTTGCCCTGATTGACCTCAACCAATTCAAACAGGTGAATGACAATCTGGGGCATGATGTTGGCGATCATCTATTAGTCGAGGTGGCCAATCGGCTAAACCAGAGCTGCGGAAAAGATGAAATTGTCGGTCGTCTCGGCGGGGATGAATTTTTGATCTTCATGCCCGATGTGAACGGACGTGACCAGGCTTTGGCCAGAGCGACTGCCTATCTTTCCGGCTTTGCCATGCCAGCCAAAATCAACGGTCACGTCTTAACGCCATCGGCCAGTGTCGGCATTGCCGTGCAGACGCTCGATGGCAACGGTACCGAGCAATTGCTCAAAGCCGCCGATAGCGCGCTCTATAAAATGAAGCGCACGGGCAAAGGTGTGGGGAAGCTAGCGAAGCCAGTTTTGCGCAATATTGCGTGATGTCGCGGGGGCAATGCCCTTCAAGCAATCCCGGCTGAATCGCGAAAACTGCAACCAATATCGCTATTCTAGCTTCTACTCTAGGGAAGATTGTACGTGATGGACCGAGCGTACCTGTCTTAAAACACGTACTGCGACAATCGGTTTATCATCATATGATCTGCGCACAAAACGTCGGGGATCCGAATTTATGAAAGCCGTCCTTGTCCTCATCATAGCGCTAACCTTTGCTATTGCGCCTTTTCTGTCACCGGACTTTGGCGGGATTGATCCCGATAGATATCCGATACCCCAGCTCAATCCGCCGGTTCAGCCGGTCGGCTGGGCCTTCAGCATCTGGGGCCCGATTTATCTGTGGTTGGTCGCCCATGCAGCTATTGGCGCCTACAAATTCAGGCAGGATACAGAATGGGACAATGGTCGCATTGCATTGGCGCTATCACTGGCGGTCGGCACAATCTGGCTCCCCGTCGCGCTCCTGTCGCCGATCTGGGCGACCATTTTAATATGGATCATGCTCATCGCCGCCCTGATCGCACTATACCAGATCGAAGATGCGGCACCCGCCTGGATCGCCAAATGGCCGGTCGCGCTTTATTCCGGCTGGCTGTCCGCCGCATCTTTCGTATCCATCGGGCTGTTGCTTGCCGGATATGGCTTTGTTGGAGAATTTGCAGCAGCTATTATCGCGCTTGCCTTGGCGACCGCCTTCGCCGGCTACAACGCCGGTCGCCTCAAATCATGGCCTTACGCCATTGCCGTGTCCTGGGGTTTCGTCGGTATTGCCGTGGCGAACATGGGGTCCGCAATGCTGCTGACGGTTGCAGCAATTTCTGCGGCGGTGATAGTTTTGTGCGTTACGGCGGTGCCGAGGAAGTCTTTCGACTAGATGGAGTAAATGCCGCAATCACGGGAAAGTTGATTACCCTCCCCACTTCTTCCCCACCGGCAACCACAACAACAGCAACGCGATCACCGCTGGCCCCGCTTGCACCAGTGCTATATCTGGCGATACACGCCAGGCACCGAAAATGCCCGCCGTGGCAACGAACAGCAGAAAACCACTCGCCACCTTGCGCTGCCAATCGGCATCGCGGATAAACAGTGACCAGATCAGGCCAATAGCGAGGCAGAGGTTATAGACGCCCTGATTGGCCGCCATTGCGGTTGTCGGTTCGAACAGGTTGTGAGGGAGATTAGGAAATGTCGCTGGTCCCTGCGCCTGCCAGGCAAATATACCGAACCAGGCAATATAGAGATGGAGAATGGCAACCAGCGCAACCATGATCTTGACAAATGTCGACACGCAGTGACTCCCGAGGCTTGTGGCTCTTATAGGCAGTAAATCAGCTAGCTCAACATGGCTTGGTGGTCTGGGGCTATAGGGGCGCGATAGCAAATCGCTTTCCTACATCGGCGGGTTCTGATAAATTTCACAGCCTTTCTTTGACATTTTGAGCAACCTGGATTTTGACCAGCCGATATCCAACGACATTTGCCGTAGGCCGCATTTTTTCGGTGCTATTGGCACCGTAAAGTTTGTAAAGTCAGTCCGTCGGTTCGGGATTATTTTTGCCGTGCGCGGTCCAGCTAAGTCAAAGTCTGAAGTCGAAACAAAAAAAACCGCCATCGGCTCAAAGTTTGACAAATTTTGGCCTAGCCGCGCTCACCGAGCACTTCATTCTCCACTCCAATCCGGTGGCGCAGCAGAATCGCATTGAGGATCGAGAATACCAGCGCCACCCAGGGCAGGCCGAGCATCAGCGGGACAATCGCGATTTCAAGCACAACCACCAGATAGTTGGGATGGCTGATATATCTATAGGGTCCGCGCTTGACCCGGTCGAAATGCGGCGCCGAGATGATCCTTGTCGTCCACCAGCGACCGAGGCTGGCCAGCGTCCACAGACGCAATATCTGGCTTGCGACGAACAGCGCCAGCATCGCCGGATGGACGCCATGCTGCGGATCAACCAGCAAGGCGATGATCGCGATCCAGGCGCTGTGGAGAAAGATGAAATAGTGATAATGGTCCGCGCCATGTTCCTGCCCCCCTTCACCGAGCAAACGTCTGGTATTGCGATTTGCGTGGACAAGTTCGCCAAGCCGCTGGACCACGATATAGATCAGAACCCACGTAACCGCTGTCGGACTGGTCGTGAAAAGAGTGCCCAGATTTTCGGTCATGCAGCACCCGCCGGATCAAGCACACCGAGCGCGGCGGTAAAGCCGGGGCCCAGCGCAGTCAGCAGGATCGGCTTGTCCGGTGTCTGCTGCAAAAGCCGCTCGAGCACAAACAGGACTGTAGGCGAGGACATGTTCCCGTGCTGCTTCAGCACTTCGCGGGTTGCGGGAATGCCTGCAATTTCCGGCGCGAAATAATCTTCCAGAGCCTCCACCACGCGGCCCCCGCCGGGATGGCAGGCAGGTTCAGAAAGATCGGGCATCGCCAGGCCCTGCTTCTCCAGAAACGCGTCGCAGAAAGGAGCAAAGTCCTTCGTTACGAAGGCCGGTATGTCGCGGGCCAGCACGAGATCAAAACCTGTTGTGCCGATCTCCCAGCCCATCATGTCGCGGGTGTCGGGCCATGTCTTCTGCTCAAAAGCGCGGAACGAGGGCGCCCGCGCCTGTCCGACCCTGCCGCTGAGCACAGCTGCGGCACAGCCGTCGGCAAACAGCGCGGTCGCGATCATGTTCTTCTTGTCGAACTGGCTATAGTCGTAGGACAGGCTGCACAATTCCAGCGCAATCATCACGACGTTCTGGCCGCCATTGGCCGCAGCAAGGTCATTGGCCAGCCTGAGCCCCAGGACGCTACCCGCGCAGCCATAGCCGAACACCGGGATTGTCTGGGTCGATGGATCGAAGCCCATCGCCTCGATCATCCGGCTGGGAATCGACGGAGTCATCGTACCGGTCGTCGAGATCAGAACAATGCCGTCAATGTCGGCCGGTGTCAGCGAGGCCTTGTCCAACGCCTCCCCAACCGCGCTGTGTGCAAGCTTGGTACCCACCTGATCGTATATGGTGGCCCGGCTCGTCCAGCTCCGCGGCTCCAGATAATAATCCGCTTCGCAGGCGAGATAGCGCTGATCAATGCCGCTGTTGCCAAGTATCTGTTTCAGCCTGGCAGGCAGCGCCGCCCCTCTGGCCTTCGCCAGCACGGCGAGCACTTCCTTTTGCGTGATCCGGTGGTCGGGAACGGCGGTAGCAATGGATAGCAAAGCGGACATGGGGGACTTTCGATAGTGTCGGTTGTCCTCTACAGCAGAAGCCATATGGAAACACAGAAATCTGTCATATTGCACCAAATGGGGTATCGCGGACGGAGCGGGAAAGATGGTGGCAGAGTACAATAGTCCGACAACCGGCAAATCCGTCAGCGGTTGAGGTAAAAGGGAATATACAGCTAGATGAAAGGCTGTATCAACAATCAACCGCCTTCAGCACAAACCCATATATTTCCAGCCGTGCTGCTCAGATTCACATACACTCTTTCCATTAAGATGTTGTTTTATAGATGTTTGCGGTACTGATTACGATTTATTGTGCACTGCACCATTTTCCTTGACAACGGGCAACTCATGCCTTATTTGTGCACTGCAACATAGAAGTGAGATAACCGATGGCTGATACAAAAAATGAAACCTCCGCTGCTCCGGCAGCAAAAGAAACCGGCTCGCTTTCTGCAGAAGCCGCTTATTCTGCTGCAGCTTCCGCGATCAACGTTACCGACAAACCGGCTACTCCAGCCGCATCTGTCGCGAAGACCGCCGCTGATCCAGCTCCGGTAAAAACCGAAACCCAAAAGCCGGTGGCTCCTGCTGCTAAACCGGCAACAGCATCCAAGCCTGCTGTTAAAAAAACCGCAGCATCCAAACCGGCAACAAAGAAGGTCGCTGCGAAACGCAAAGTCGCTGCGAAACCCGTTGCCAAAACCACATTGAACAAAACGACCAAAGGAACCAAGAAAATGGCTACCACCAAAACCACCGCAACCAAGCGCGTTGCAAAAAACACCAAGGCTGCCAACACCAAGGCTGCCAACACCGCGAAGAAAACCGCTGAAAAACTCGGTTCGCGTTTTGAGAAGCTGACCGCTGACGCGCAAGCACGTGCGAAAGCCGCTGCTGACCGTGCGGTTGCACTGTCGAAAAATGCTGTTGAATTCAATCGCGAAAATGTTGAAACGCTGATCGAAAGCGGCAAGATCGCCGCCAAGGGCGCTCAGGAAATTGGCCAGACCAACCTGAAATATACCCGCGAGAATTTCGTCGAAGCCAGCCGCTCTCTGCAAGGCCTTTTCAGCGTTGCGACGCCGAAGGATCTGTTCGAAAAGCAGGCTGACTATGTGCGCAGCGGACTGGACCGGGTAATGGACCAGACTTCGAACAACGCAGATGCCGTTGTGAAGCTTGCCGGCAAAGCCTATCAGCCGATTGCCGATCGCGTCAGCGAAATCCGCAAGGAACTCAAGAAAGCTGCTTAGTCCGCTTTTTTAGTGATTACAAAAGGACCGTTCCGTTGGAGCGGTCCTTTTTATTTGCCCGCCATACGGCCAGGCAACCGCAAAAGCTGTGGAAACTATCAATCCGCCCCTTGCCCTCGGGGGTAAAAATACCATATCCTGAGGCTGATGATAAAGCAGCAGATTCTTTTCCCGTCATTGAAATCCCGTTGGCCTCGTCGGACCAGCGACAAGCCGGTCATGGGCGACGATGCAGACAAGGGATCCGATGATGACGACGACAACACAAACCTGGGCATTGCGACCAAGACCCGCGCCAAGACAAAAAAGCCCAGCCCTTACAAGGTGCTCATTCTCAACGACGATTATACGCCGATGGAGTTTGTTGTTCTGGTGCTGAAACGGTTTTTCAATATGGATATAGACGAAGCCACACGGGTCATGCTGCACGTCCATCAGAAAGGCGTCGGCGTCTGCGGTACCTTCAGCTATGAAGTCGCGGAAACAAAAGTTACCCAAGTGATGGATTTCGCGCGCAAGAACGAGCACCCCCTCCAATGCACGCTTGAGAAGGCCTGAAAAACTCCAAGGAAATTGCCATGTCCGAGACGCCCGTTATCACCGTTGATATTGTCTCGGATGTCGTGTGCCCCTGGTGCATCATCGGTTACAAAAAACTCGAGAAGGCTATGGCGCAGTTTGAAGGCAAAGCAAGGTTTGAACTGGCATGGCATGCCTTTGAACTGAATCCGTCCATGCCGCCCGAAGGGCAATCGATCAACGAACATATGGCGCAGAAATATGGTGCCACTCCAGAGCAGAGCCAGGCGAACCGGGAGCGCTTGCGCAGCGCCGGCAATGATCTGGACTTCGAATTCCGCTATCACGAGGATATGCGGATGGTGAACACGTTTGACGCGCATCGCCTGCTGCACTGGGCCGGCGAGACCGGCAAGCAAACCGCGCTCAAGCTCGCGCTGTTCAAGGCCCATTTTACCGATGGCAAGGATGTCAGCGATCATCAGGCCCTGATCGACGTTGCCGTGTCGGTTGGTCTCGACGAAACGCGCGCCCGGGATCTGCTTGCCACGGATATGTACGCCGCCGACGTCCGGGCTGTCGAAGCCGAATGGCAGGACCGCTTCATCACCGGCGTACCGGCTTTCATTTTCAACAAGAAGTTCATGGTCCCCGGTGCCCAGGACGCAGAGGTCTTTGCCAATATTATTGAAAACAAGCTGCTTCAAAAAGCCGCGTAAGTTCTACGTTTCTTCGAGCAATTCGATAATATTGCCAAACGGGTCCCGGCCGTAGATTGCCTTTTGCGTCCCGAAATCAACGGGTGCGCCGACGAAGGTCATCCCTGCTGCAGAAAGGCGATCATATTCGGCGTCGATATCCTCGACCGCCAAAGCCATGTGCGGATAGCCCAAATCCGCCGGATCACTGCGCCGGTCACGCGGTTGTGGATTGGTATATTGCCAAAGTTCAATGCGGATATCTTGGCCCTTCAGCATTGCCATCCTGGCTTCAAAACCGGTGAGACCGACCGCAGCGCCTGCCTTTTCATTGTCGGCCGACACGTCGCTGCGCCATTCAATTGAAAAGCCAAGGACATCACAATAAAAGGCAAGTCCCGCTTCAATATCAGGCACGCCTATCGCAATGTGATGGATACCCTTAATCAGCGGTTTGCACCTTTCTTTGGCGGCATCGGGAAAAAGCCGGAAGTGCGTTGGATGTAATCCACATAGTCCGGACGGTTCTTTTTCAGGCTTTTTTCCAACAACGGCGCACCACTCCACTTCATCAAGGTGAAGCTGAGGAACAAGGGGCCGATCGCCGCAACCCAAACGGGCCAGCCAGTCGGAACCGCAACCAGCCAGATTCCCCACCACGCACAGAAATCCCCGAAATAGTTAGGATGGCGGGTATATTTCCACAATCCGCTATCGAGCACCTTGCCCCGGTTGCCGGGATTGGCCTTGAAGGCCTTGAGCTGCATATCGCCAATTGTTTCAAAGCCGATGCCAATCAGAGCAATTGCTGCACCGATGATGGAAACGGGCGACAGGACATTGGTGCCTGCCAGCAATATGCCAAGCTGGGCTGGCAGGCAGACCATGAAGAGCAGAGGAATCTGCATCGCCCAAGCCCTGAGGAGCGCCGCTTTGGCAAAACTCATGCCCTGCTTGTCCATCGCATGGCCGAGAATCTTCTTGTAGCGTGGATCCATGCCTTCCTTGCGCCAGCGCAGGAGCAGATGCGTTCCCAGCCTGATGCCCCAAAGCGCGGTGAGCATCCAGATCGTATACGCCAGAGTCCCGGGGGTTTCGGTTTGGAGAAAGGATGCGCTAGCCATAATCGCCATGCCATAGGCCCAGAATGCATCGATGAAGGACACATCGCGGATCCGGACGGATATCAACCAAAGAATGATCATGATGGCGACCAACAGCCCGAAGTTCAGGCCCAATGCTACGAACGTATTCAAATGGCTTCTCCTTGCCCTTGCGGCACAGCGTCTGCGACGAATTCCGTCGAAACTATATCACGCATTGCCTTTTCAGGATATTTTGGCGTTACGCTGTGATAAAAATCGCTGAGTTTCAGCATATCTGCTTTGTAATTGCCTGACGGCATGAAGGATGGCCCCAATCCGCCGCTTTTTTTCGAATAGTCCATCAATCCGATAATCAGCGGCACCTTCGCCTTGAGCGCAATATAGTAAAAGCCGGTGCGCCATTGTTTGACACTGCCCCGGGTGCCCTCAGGCGGGATAGTCAGAAGGAAATCATCGCGCCGATCGAATTCCTTGACCATAGCATCGACCATGTTTTGCGATTTTGAACGATTGACCGGAATGCCGCCCATACGGCGCATCATTCCGCCCCATGGCCATTTGAATAATGTGTTTTTCCCAATCCAGTAGGACTCTATCTTGAGCTTGTTGGTCAGCCCGAAAAAATAGAGAAAGTCCCAGTTGCTCGTATGAGGAGCCGCTATGATCACCGCTTTTCTCGGTGGCGGGTTTTCCTGGACCGCAGTCCATCCGTTCACGGTAAATATAAATACGGAAAAGCGACGGACAATTTCCGACAACCAGTTCGGTTTGATTTCCTCGTGCACGCATCCTCCCCCTCGCGGGACCGGGTGCCGCGGATTACTGGATACCTTAAATCTATTTTCCGACCGCGCAACGAAAGATGTCCGTTGGTGCAATCATCGTTGTCCTGCCGCAAAACCATATGCCGTCCGGCAGCTCATAGTCTGGAACCGGTATTCACAGCACTTCAAATGGCCTGCCTCATACCTGGGACATTTGGCAGGAACCAGGCGCCAAGTGAGTAACGCGCCTCAGCCATATACCGAGGCCCGATTACCCGGACCGCCTCAGTCGGTTTTGCCGCAATCGGTTCGGCAGGGCTCTTCTTCTTCATCCTCAAGCTCGATCTGAATGGTCGTATGATGAATGGAGAAACGCTCGAACATGTGCTTCTGAACGTCGGACAGAAGTCCATTTCCCGGATGACCAACCGGCAGAATCAGATGGGCGGTCATTGCCGTTTCGCTGGTGCTCATCGGCCAAATGTGCAGATCATGTACCGCTTGCACACTGGGCAAGGAAGCAAGATAGGCTCGCACCTCTTCGACATCGATATTCCGCGGGACTCCCGCCAGCGACATCCGGACGGCTTCGGTCAACAACCCCCATGTACTCCAGAAGATCAACGCGACGATCAGCAGGCTGATAAGTGGATCGATCCAGTTCAATCCCGTAAAATAGATTGCAATGCCGCCAACCACAACACCAGCCGACACGCCGGCATCCGCCATCATATGAAGAAAGGCGCCGCGGATGTTGATATCTTCCTTCTGTCCCCGCACAAACAGCATGGCGGTAGCAAAATTGATCAGGATTCCGATCGAGGCGACGATGATGACCGTGGTAGATGCAATCGGGCTGGGAGTACTGAAACGTTCGATGGCTGCAAGCGCAATGGCGCCGCAAGCGACCAGAAGAAAAAGTCCATTGAGAAGCGCGGCCAGTATCGATGATCCGCCCAGGCCATAGGTAAAACGCTTGCTCGGGGGCCGCTTGCCCAGTTCTGCGCCAGCCCAGGCAACGACCAGACCGAGAACATCGGACAGATTATGGCCGGCGTCTGCCAGCAATGCCATCGATCCGGCCAGAAGGCCGTAGATGACTTCAATAACGATATAAGTGATATTAAGCGCTATACCGAACGCGAAGGCACGGCTGAAATTGGTCGGCATATGACCGTGCGCACCATGATGGCCATGACGATGTTGGCTGTGGGCGGATTGCCCGTGGCTGTGATGATGACCTGCGGACATCTGCGCTCCGACTATTGCAATGCGAATTTTCGATTACACGGATTAGTCAGAGCGGTCTACGATTTTAATACAATATTTTCCGTATGTTATATCATGAAACGGTGACAAGATGTCGAGATCAGTCGACAATCAAACCGATCGCCAGATAGATGATGATGGCCGAACCGAAACCAAAAATGGTCGCGAGAACGAATATGATCCGCAGCAGGTTTGCATCCATGCCGCTCCAGTTGGCCAGCCCTGAGCAGACGCCCATGAGTTTGCCGTTGGCTTTGTCGAGTTTCAGTTTGTTTTTCATGGGTCGGTTGCTTCCGTTTTTTGACGAGACGGGTTCCGGCCAGCTTCCCGGCACGGATTCTGAGCTTTTGTTCTTGCTGGTCATCAGATCACCATCGACGATGCGTTGTTGAGGGCTGGCAAGATGCTGGCGCCGACAAACAAGGCTGTCGAAACGGCTGCAGCGAAAGCGGCGGAAAATGAATTTTGGAGAATAGGTGACATGAGTTATCCTTTCGCGGATTGAATGGAATAGAATTTAAGCGACGACCGAGGCGGCCTGACTGACTGCAGGGCCGACACTGGCACCAACAAAGATAGCAGCGGAGAAAATGGCGGCGACGGCAGCGGAGACACTGTTGGAGACATTCGAGAACATTTTGATTTCCTTTCGGTTTGAAACTATTTTCCGCATCACTGCGAAGATGCTAGATACATTGCATGAGCCATGCCAGTTTTATAATATCTATATATTCCAATGGCTTGACAAAAATAACTGCTCGTCCGATAGATCCACAAAACTGATATTTGGTGCCATTTCCTAATTATTAGGATCGGAATTATCCAGGCTCAACGAAACCGATATCCGCGCCGAATTTGCTTCTCTTCACCGGTGACGAAAGCTAGTGACCGGCTCTAAGATGACCCTGTCCCAGCTCACTCTGCACAATTTTCGGAATTATCCGGAGCTGCGCCTGAAGGCAGCGCCGGGTTTCATGGTTTTCAGCGGCGCCAACGGCGCGGGCAAGACCAATATCCTGGAAGCAGTGTCCCTGCTCGCTCCGGGACGTGGGCTGCGCCGCGCGGCACTGCGCGACATCGCCTGCCAGGATGGCCCCGGCGATTTCGCGGTTGCCGCCCAACTGGACGATGTACATCTTGGCAGCGGCACCAGTATCGAAGCACCCGAAAGGCGCAAAACCCGGATCAACGAGGCCCCGGTACCGACAAATGATCTCGCGGAATGGCTTTCGATATTATGGCTAACGCCCGCGATGGATCGGCTTTTCACAGAGGGCGCAGCAGGGCGTCGCAATTTTCTCGACCGGCTGGTGACTGCGCTGGAACCTGCCCATGCCCGCAACTGCGCTCGCTACGAAGCCGCCCGACGGGAGCGCAACCGGCTTCTCGCCGATGGCTATCAGGCGGACAGGGACTGGATGGGCGGACTGGATTTGCAACTGGCACACTTCGGATCGCTGGTTGCAGAAGCGCGCAACCGGATGGTGATTGCGCTGAACGAGGGGCTACAGAAATCGGACGGCAAGATTTTCGCGACACCGGCCGTAAACCTGGCGGATGATCAGTTGCACACCGAACAACAACTCCATCAGATGCTTGAGCAATATCGCTCCGCAGACCGTGTCGCGGGACGAACGACACGAGGACCTCATCGGACCGACCTTCTTGTCTTTCATTCGGCAAAAGAACAACCGGCCGAGAAATGTTCAACCGGCGAACAGAAGGCGTTGCTCTTTTCGATCATATTGGCGCACGCGGATCTGATTGCCGAGCGGCGGAACGATCGACCGATTTTACTGCTCGATGAGGTGGCCGCCCATCTCGATCCACAGCGGCGGGCAGCACTGTTCGGCAAGCTGGCAGAGCGCGGCGGCCAGGTGTGGCTGACCGGAACCGAGGCGGAACTATTCAAGGATATCCCGGACAGCGCGCTACATTTCGAAGTATCGGATGGTAGGTTGAAGATCAGATAGAGCAGGTCGTGAAGAGCATGGTTACCGGGTGATTCATGATGCCCGTTAGCGTTACCTTTCCGCCAGCCGTCTAGGCCGTCAGCATGTACCGTGCGGCCCTCAACGATCTCATAACCTCGCTTCGCAATGCGATCGTCCCGATCCTGCTGGTGATGCAGGCCGTTATCCTTGCCTCGCCGGCCAAAGCAGAGGACTATCTGCAATGCGTTCCCTTTGCCCGCGAGCTGAGCGGCATCCAGATTTATGGCGACGCCCATAGCTGGTGGGATCAGGCGGCCGGCGTGTATCAACGCGGCGCGACTCCAGCTGAAGGCGCGGTGCTGTCCCTGCCCGGCTATGGCGCTATGCAGCTCGGTCACGTTGCCGTCGTGCGCGGGATAGTCGACGACCGCACGATCCTGATCAGCCACGCCAATTGGTCACCGATCAACGGTCGCCGCGGCCAGATCGAACGCAAGGTGATGGCCAGGGATGTTTCGGACAATAATGACTGGAGCCTGGTGCGCATCTGGTACGCGCCGATCGGCAAGCTGGGCACCACCGCCTTTCCGGTCAACGGCTTCATCTATCCCGCGCAGCTAGGCAGGAAGGACAGTCGCCAGTGGGCTTCCGCCAAGCCGGAGCGCAGCAGCCGACAGCCCAATCGCGCGCTGTTCGACCGGCGGCTGAAGGCCGAGCTGGCGGAATATGCCGCAGAGGAACGGCCGGCAAGCACGGAACCGACAGACCTGATCGGGGAATTGCTGGACAGAGTGGGCAGCTGACGCCAGATTGCAGCCATGCTGCACACCAAAATCATCGCATGACCGACCGCCCGGCAACAAGCCTGGTGATTCTCGCCGGAGGCCAGTCCGCCCGGATGGGGACAGACAAGGCTGTGATTCAGCTGGACGGGGAGCGCCTAATCGACATTTTGATCGACAGATTTACCGGCAAGGCAGACCGGATGCTGCTGTCGGCGCGACACGACTATGGCACAGGACTTGCGGTCATCCCCGACGATCCGCAATCACCGGGCGGGCCGGTGGGCGGCATCTACTCGGTGGCAGGACGATTGCAGGCCATGGGGGTTGAAGACTTTGTCACGGTGCCCGTGGACGCACCCTTTGCACCGGCAGACCTGATCGAGCGGCTCTCGGTAACCGACGGCTGTGCCGTAGCCGAAGATCCGGAACGGATGCATCCGACCTTTGCCTATTGGCACTGCGCGGTCGTCAACGCGGTCCGGGGCACCCACGACCATGGTGAGCGAGCGCCATCGCTGCAGTGGTTGGTCCGGCAATGCAGCGCCGATACAGTGACATGGCCGGACGAGCGACTGTTCCTGAACATTAACCGGCCGGATGATCTGGCGGCCGCAACAACCATCAAAAAAGCCGGCACCTGACAGCAGGCACCGGCTTGTTTTGCAGCGAGCATCGCTGCGTTTATGCATGCCCGCAGGCCTAGTCGAGGCGGCGAATTTCCGTCTTCGTCAGGCTGGTCATCAGCTTGCCCTCGTTTTCCGACAGGGTCGAGGCTTCGATCCGCCGTACTTTGCCCTTGTAGATGACAAGCACATCACCGGCTTCGGTGACGCGGTTCACTTTCGCGACACTGGAGCCAGTGGCATCATAGAGCCGGTCGTTGCGCTCGACTTCGGCGGCGCTGGCTACCGGAACGGTGAGGGACAGCGCGGTGGCTGCGAGGATCAGGGAGGATAGTTTACGCATGGTATTACTCCATTTGGTTGGGGAATTGTCCCTTGAATATGCGCCTTGAAGATTAAGTTGCAATATGAAATGTTGCACCTGCGAGTTGCATTTTTGCAATTGACCCGAAAAGCGACGCAAAAGGCAGGAGCAGAAGGATGTTGCCCCCCTGCCCGCGTTGTGCGACGGTATAGCTAATGTACTAGTCCAAAGAGGTGTTCATGATCCGTTTTTCGCTTGCTCTGGCCCTCGCGGCCGTTTCTGCATCCGCCCACGCTCAACAAAATGACACGATGGCCGAAATATCGGCGCTTATCGATGCGCGGTCCGCCCAGTCGGCACAGAACGCCCGCCAGCTTTGGGAATGGGCGGAAGTCGGCTATCAGGAACAGAAATCGAGCGGCCTTCTGAAAAGCGAGCTCAAGGCCAACGGCTTCACCATCACTCCCGGAGTCGCCGAAATCCCGACCGCATTCGTCGCGGAATATGGCACGGGCGGCCCGGTGATCGCCATTCTCGCGGAATATGACGCGCTGCCCGGCATCAACCAGGACGCCGTCGCCACCCGCTCGCCGATCGAGGGCAAGGGGGCCGCCCATGCCTGCGGCCACAATCTGTTTGGCGCCGGTTCTGTCGAGGCCGCGATAGCGGTCAGCAAGTGGCTCAAGCAGACCGGCACGCCCGGCCGCGTCCGTCTCTATGGCACGCCGGCAGAGGAAGGCGGCAGCGGCAAAGTCTATATGGTCCGCGCCGGGCTGTTCAACGATGTCGATATCGCGCTGCACTGGCACGCCGATGACGAAAATTCGGCTGCGGCGCGCACCACCCTGGCCAACCGTTCGGCCAAGTTCCGATTCCGCGGCGTCTCTGCCCACGCCGCCGGCGCGCCGGAAAAGGCGCGCTCCGCGCTAGACGGCGTTGAATCGTTCAACATGATGATCAACATGATGCGCGAGCATGTGCCGCAACAGTCGCGTATTCACTATGTGATTACCGAGGGCGGCACGGCACCTAATGTCGTGCCCGACTTTGCCGAAGTCTTCTATTATGTCCGTCATCCCGATCCGGTCGAAGTCGATGCGATCTGGGCCCGGCTGGAAGATGCGGCGCGCGGTGCAGCACTGGGCACCGGCACCAAGGTCGACTGGGAAGTGATCCACGGCAACAACCCGCTGCTGGTCAACGAGCCGCTGGCAAAGATGATGGACGCCAAGTTGCGGCAGGTCGGCGGCATCACTTATACGCCCGAAGAACAGAAATTCGCCGAGGGCATTTACGCCAGCTTCGACAAGCCTGGCCACAAGCTGGGCAGCCAGGAAGAGGTGCAGCCCTATGACGTGACACTGGGCTATGGCTCGACTGATGTCGGCGATGTCTCCTACGCGACGCCGACTGTCGGCCTGCGCACCGCGACCTGGGTGCCGGGCACCTCGGCGCACAGCTGGCAGTCTTCGGCCGCGAGCGGCATGTCGATCGGCTTCAAGGGCGTTCAGGTCGCAGCCAAGACACTGACTCTGGCAGCAATCGAACTGTACACCAACCCGGAACTACGCGCCGAGGCCAAGGCCGCCTTCGACAAGGCACGAGGACCGGACTACAAGTATAAATCGCTGCTTGGCGACCGTGATCCGCCGCTGGATTACCGCAAATAGGCGGTGCATGGCATAAGTGGGGACCTGACTTGTTATCATGCCGGCTTGATTCATCGAGCTGCCTGGCTAGGGTGACTTTAAGTTAATAATACCAGATCCCGCTTCCCACAACAAAAGGCGGCCCCTAAATCCTGGGGCCGCCCTGTTCTGTTGCCGGTTCACATCCTGCCTAGTGTAAGGCCGATGCCTTTGGGCGCGATGCCTGCATGGTGCCATTGCCCCCTGTCGGTTTCAAAGCGTTAGCTGACTTCATCCCGGCCAGCATGGCGTCCAGATGGCGCGCGCGCTTGAGGCGTTTTTGCCGGGTGAGGAACGGGTTCTGTGGCGTCGGGATGGCATCGACATGGGCGGTGAAGTAGCCGGGGCGACGGGACAGATCGGTATCGCTCAGATAGGGCCTCGGCGCAGCGGCCACACGGCGCTGGCCAATTGTGACATGGCGATCAGCCTTGCTGCGCGGCGCCTCGAAGGATGGCAAGCCGGCCACAAAATCCGTGAGATGCGCTCTTGCAACCGCGCGCTGCTCGGCAGATTCTGCCTCCGGCCCTGCCTTTGGCTCGCCCGGATCACGGCGCAGTTCGGGCATGGTTGCCGCCGTCACCGCAGGGGATGCAGGCGAAACTCTGTAATAGGCGCCGACAGGCTCTGCATTGCTTTTGCGGCGACGGCTTGCGGCATAGGCACCAGCACCGCCGATGCCTATCAGACCGGCCAATGCGGCGAGCAGGGTCCAGTCGGTACCGGAAGTATCATCAGCTGCGGTCACGGATTCGATCGCAACAGGGGCCGGATCATTCAACAGGGGTGCATTTTCGAAGCCAGCCGATGTTCCGCTAGCTTCTGCGACCGGCGTAACCGGTGCAACAACCGCGTCGGCGCCGCTATCAGCAGGAGTTCTTGCCGAGACACTGGTTCGGGCGGATGCTGTTGCCTTGGCGGCCGCGGCAGACTCAGCGGCTGCGGCGCTGCGGGCCTGCTTTTCATTTTCAATCTGCGCGAGCGCTTCGGGGGCCACGGTCGCAGCGTCAAAGCCACCCTCGGTGGCGAGTGCATCCGCACGGTCGGCGGTGACCGACGGCTTGGTTTCCACAGCGGTCACCGGCATGATGGTTACAGGGGAAGGTTGCATGACCGGTGCGGGTGCCGGGGTCGGCTGCGGCGCGGCGACCGGGGACTGCATCGGCATGTCAGAAGGGCTGATCGCACTCTGGGCCTGGGCAGGCGCAGCGGCGAGGCCAGCCGCAATCGCCAGAATGCTGATCATCGACAGGCGGCCTGCGGCCTGCGCAGTCGAGCCGTTGCGGATGGAATGGTTATTGTTTGTCATCTCTTTTCTCCTGATAGGTGCATGATAAACCCCCGGCGATGACATTAGGCTCCCGCTCCATGAGGCCACAGGAGGGATATTGCAGGATGAACCGAGTTTCTGAACGTGCCATTCACCCGCGGTTCAGCGAAATCGGGCGCCTGTTAAACGGAGGTTCATCCAGTCGGTGCGTTTTCAGGATGTGGCGGGCGGTTAGTGCTTGCGAGGATTAACCGGACGCAAACCTGCAGGTTTTGGCGGATTTGGAAGCCATTCGGGATTGCCAATGCAGCTTAATGCTGGTCTTGTGCCGGCAATACATTTTGCAGGGAGGGGTTGCCATGCGGATATTTGTAACTGGAGCATCGGGCTTTGTCGGCGGCGCGGCAACGCGGTCACTGGTCGCGTCCGGGCATGCTGTTCGGGCAATGTCGCGGTCCGAGCGGTCCGATGCCGCAATCCGGAGAATGGGAGCGGAACCGGTACGATGTGATCTTGAGACCATCACGGCTGATGATATTGGCAATAGCCGGATCGTCCTGCACTGCGCCGCCTTCGTCGAGGCATGGGGACCGGAAGACGCCTGGTACCGCTCCAATGTGCTCGGCACGCGCACCATGCTCGACCGGTCCATGGCGGCCGGCGTGTCGCGCTTCATCCATATCGGTACCGAGGCCGCGATCTGCTACGGGCAGAATCTGCGCGATGCCGATGAAACCGTGCCGCTGGCGCCAGACTCTCCCTATCCCTATTGCGCCACCAAGGCACAGGCGGAACAAATGGTGCGCGAGGCGAACCGCGACCACTTTACCACGATCGTGCTACGACCCCGCTTTATCTGGGGGCCCGGAGACACGACGCTGCTGCCGCTGATCGAAGATATGGCGAAAAACGGAAAATGGATGTGGATCAACCATGGCCGGGCGATCACTTCAACCACCCATATCGAAAATCTGGTCCACGCAACCATGCTGGCGCTGACCGAAGGCACGGGCGGCAGCGCCTATTTCATTCTCGATGACGGCACGATCCGCATGAAAGAGATGATCAGCGCTATGGCGCAGGCGCGCGGTCTGACCCTGCCCGGGACATCAATCCCGGCGTGGCTGGCGGACGCGTTGGGCCGGACGCTGGAAGCGATCTGGCGCACCATTGGCCTGAAAAGCGACCCGCCGCTAACCGCCCATGCGGCGATGGTAATGTCGCGCGACTGCACGCTGATCGGCGACAAGGCCAGCGATGAACTATCCTATCAGCCCATGATATCGCGCGCCGAGGGGCTGGCAGGACTCTAGGATCGGAAAGGACCGGCAGGAGAAAACAGTCTACAATCGCACTCCCGCGATCCTCATTCCCACCAATAGGCAGCGCGTTTCCGGCTACCGGTCACCAGCTCGTCCATGGTCAGCGAATCATAGAGCCGGCCATTGAGCATCACCTGATCGATTTTCTGGCTATTGCGGATATCGGCAGTCGGATCGGCATCAAGCACCAACAGGTCGGCGAGCTTGCCGGGTTCGAGGGACCCGATCTCGCTGTCCATGCCGAGCGAGCGAGCCGATTCAATTGTGCCGGCCGCCAACGCCTCCACAGGGCTCATACCGCCACGGACAAAGGACCAGAGTTCCCAGTGGCTGCCAATCCCGGCCTGCTGGCCATGCGCGCCGATCGAGACCTTGACGCCAGCATCAGCCAGCTTCTTTGCTTCGCGAGCATTGTCGTCATCGACAAAATTGCTTTCCGGTGCGGTCGTGCGACGGGAAGTCTCGGCGGCGAGAATGGTCGGCGGCGTGTGGACCATGAGCGGATTTTCCCAGACATTGGTCGCCTGACGCCAATAGGGATCACCGGCAAGACCCCCATAGCTGACCACCAGGGTCGGCGTGTAGTTGGTGTCAGACTGAGAGAACATCTGCACGACGTCATCGTAGAAAATTTCCAGCGGGATATTGTGCTCAAGCGTCGAATTGCCATCGGCGACCAGCGCCATATCCATACCGTAAAGCGAGCCGCCCTCGGCTACCACAAGCATATTTTCCTGACGCGCGGCCTCGGCAACCTGCTGGCGCTGTTCGCGGCGCGGCTGGTTGTAATTCTTGACGCTGTGGCCGCCCTGCGCCTTCAGGCGGCGGACATGGGCGAGCGCGTCGTCGAGATTGTTGATCTCGGCATAAACATTGGCAGATTTGGCACCATAGACAATTTCCCCGGTCGAAAAGATGCGGGGACCGAGGATCAGCCCGGCGCGCTGCATTTCGCTGGCGACGAAAATCTCGCTGGCCCGGCTGGACGGATCGTGGATCGTGGTCGTGCCGAGCGCCAGGTTTTGCAACAGCGACCAGTTTTGCTGTGGGACAAGTTCGTCGCTGCCCTGCGCCCCATGCGCGTGGGCATCGATCAGGCCGGGAATGATTGTCTTCCCGGTAACATCGACAATGGCCGCTCCAGCGGGGATGGCGACTGCCCCGCTCGGCCCCACTGCTGCGATGCGATTGCTGCTGATGACAATCACGCCATCGTCGATGATGCCGCCCTGTTCACCTGCCATGGTGACAATGCGCGCGCCAGTCAACACAACGGTGCCCGATGGCCTGTCCGCCGCAATTGTGCGTTCGAGCGAGACGCCACTGGTCGGCGGCTGGTATTTTGGCGCGTCTTTCGCGGCTGGTGCATTGGGGAAGAGAGCGTTGGTCGACGCCGTATAGACCGTCGGCCCAATACTCCAGTGCAGCGCCTGCCCGCCCTGCGACCAATGAATATAGTCGGCGCCGCTGGCGCTGACCCTGGTGACGGGTAGCGACTTGCTGGTCGGGCTGACCTCGACCGCCTGCGTGCCGGGCATCAGCGGCATTACATAGGCTTCGTAGCTTTGCCGGAAAGCCACATTGTGACCATCGGGCGAGACGATATAGTCATTGGTCAGATCACCCTTGGCATGGCTGCGCTTTGCCTCGCCGTTGATATCGGTGCTGATCAGGACACGCTGGTCCTCATCGCGGTCGAGCATGAAAATCCGGTCGTTCGACCCACCGAATTGCGGTCCGGCGGCGCCCTTCAGAACACGTTCCGGCGCACCGCCGCTGGCGGACACGCGGTAGACGCCATCATCCGCCGACCATTGCGGCGCGGTCAGATAGCCGCCTTTGCCCATTTCAAAAACGATAGTCCTCCCGTCGGGGGAAAATTGCGGGCGCGCATAATGGCCTGGACGGCTGGTCACCGTGCGCGGCGATCCGCCACCTGCCGCGACCGTCTTGATCTGGCCGAGCCCGGCGTCGGTCCAGCCGACATAAACGATCGAGCGGCCATCGCGTGACCAAGCGGGGAAGAGTTCGAGCTCGTTGCCGCTGGTCAGCCGCCTCGGCGCACCACCCGCCATCGGCTTGCTGTAGAGTTTGCCGAGGCTTTCAAACAGCACCGTCCGGCCGTCAGGTGATACCGAGGCAAAGCGTGGCATCTTGGTGGTGAAGCTGTCGGTCCCGACGGGGATTTTCGGATGCGGCGCATCGGCGACGCCGCGCGTATCGCTGACCCGAAACGGGATCACCGACGAGCTGCTGCCGTCAGCGGCGACCCGGCGGATCTTGCCGCCCGCCCAGAAGACAATCTCGCGGCTGTCAGGAGTCCAGTCCATATTGGGGTAGACTCCGGTCACCGCCCAGGTTTCCTGCACGTCCTGATCGAGATCGTCATAGACCTTGCGTTCGATCCCGGACTCCAGATCCTTCACGTAGAGCTTGGACTGGGTCATCTCGCGGCGGACGAAAGCGATCTTCTTGCCGTCGGGCGAGGGATTGGGGCGCACGGAGCCGCCAAGACCAGACACAGCCGTACTGACCTCGCCGGTTTCCAGATCATATTTTTCGATGTTGAACAGATCGCTGTTGCTGTCCTGGGCATAGATGAACGTCGCCCCCGGGGTGATGTTCTTGGTAAAGTAAACCGACTTGCCGTCGGGCGCGTAGATTGGTTCACCCAGTTCCTTCTGGTGTTTCTCGCTCGGCTTCTTGACCAGCTGCACACCGCCGCCGCCCGATACATGATAGATCCAGATTTCGCCGGTGCCGAGCGAGCGCTGGGTGGTGAAATGTTTCTTGGCGACGACATAGCGGCCATCGGGACTCCAGCTCGGCTGGTTGAGCAGACGAAATTCTTCCTTGGTCACCTGCTTCTTTTCGCTGCCGTCGCGATTCATGATCCAGATATTGTCGCCGCCGCCGCGATCCGAAGTGAAAGCGATGCGCATGCCATCCGGTGAAAAGCGCGGTTGCACTTCCCAGGCCAGGCCCTCCGCGATCCGGGTCGGGGTTCCGCCGGATATCGGCATCGTGTAAATATCTCCGAGCAGGGCGAAGGCGAGGCTTTGGCCATCGGGGCTGACATCGACATCGATCCAGCTTCCCTCGTCGACGTTGATCGGCACCTGCTTGATCGTCGCGCCGGTTGGCGCGTTGACATCCCACTTGCTCTCTTCCGGCTTTTCCTGGGCGAAGGCTGCCCCTGAAAAAAGCACCGTAGCAAGGACCGTAGCAAGACTATATTTCATGATTATCCCCGGAATCGAAACTGAATGATATCCGGTGTCTATGCCAGTTTCTTCTGGGAGGAAACAAGGAAGATTATCACTGGGCGCCGGGGCCGAAACTAAGCCTTGAAGCCGAAATTCAGGTGATAGCTTTCCACAACCTGCGCCAGGGTAGAGAGGGCCAGTGTCGCTGGGTCCCGGGTCGACGGAATCAGACCGATCGGCGCGATCATACGGGCAAGATCGTCTGCGGGAACACCGATATCGGCGAGATATTTTAGCCGGTTTACATGAGTCCGCCGGCTGCCCATCGCGCCAACGTAGAAAGCCGGAGAGGACAAGGCCTGCTTCATCAGTGCGCCCTCCCAGTCATGGTCATGAAAATAGAAAATGCAGGCGGTCCAGGGATCCGGATTGAGCAGCGGCGTCGCTTGCGCGGTTTTCAGCAGATCAGCCGCACCCGCCCTGTCCTTTACCGCGTCGATCACAGCCGGATCAGGCGACAATATTGCACAATCGATTCCGTAGCTGGTGGCCAGATTGACGAGACTTTCGACCGACGGCCCGTGTCCCAATATATTGAGCCTGGCAGCCGGAATATGATGCACCAGAACGTGCGACCCTGACCGCTCGACCGCGCCTTGCTGTTTCGAATGCGCTGTGCAACCGATATCGTCGCTTTCGCAGTCGAGGGTGATCGCCACAGGCTTGCGCCTTTCGACACGGTTGAAAATATCTTCAATGACTTCCGGGCTCGATATCGGCGTGAAGAACAGGTCAATGCCGCCGCCGCAAGGCAACCGGATATCTAGATAGGGAGAACCGGCGCCAAATCTTGTCTCCCGCGACTTGCCGCTTTCGAGCACGTCCAGCGCTTCGGCGACAACCGCTGCCTCGATGCATCCGCCGGAAAAGGAACCGGTGGAGGAACCATCCGCTGCCACCGCCATATGGGTACCCGGATTGCGCGTAGATGCGCCGGTCACCGCAGTCAGGGTGATCAAGACGGTTTTTTTTTCGCTTCCAACTTGGCATGCAGAAACCGGAAGATTGGCAAAATATTGTTCAAATGTATTGGTCCCGCCGCTTGCCGATATGGATTTGTCGAAACGATCCATGCCCCAATCCGATATATTGGGCAATGTCCAAGCGATATTCACGGAACGAGGGGCGCGGAAAAAAAGGCCCTGGCGATGGTGATGGCGTTGAAATTACATCCCATTTCCTCAATCTCAAGCGGCCATCGGGGGTGGTGACCGATTGGTGCGCAATGTTTCTTTTGCTCTATGAATAAATCTTATCTTCAAAATACGCAAAAACCTCTCTAGGAGCATTTAAATTACAAAAAATCCTATCGAAAATAAGGACGGAATATGAGTTTCCCGCCACGTCAAGGCCTGTATGATTCAAAAAACGAACATGACGCGTGTGGCGTCGGTTTTGTAGCGAATATCAAGGGCGAGCAATCGCATCTAACGGTCAAGCGCGGACTCGAAATTCTGGTCAATATTGATCATCGTGGCGCGGTCGGCGCGGATCCTCTGCTGGGCGACGGTGCCGGCATATTATTGCAAATTCCCGACGCATTGCTGCGGGATTGGGCAGATACGCAAGAGCTGATCCTGCCACCGGCGGGCGACTATGCCGTGGCCATGTGCTTCCTCCCGGCGGATCCGGCAGAAGCGGAATTTGCGACAGCACACTTCGAACGTTTCATAGCCAAGGAAGGCCAGGACATGATTGGCTGGCGTGACGTGCCGGTCGACACCACCGGTATTGGCAAGGCCGTGCTCGCCCAGATGCCGTTGATTCGCCAGGCGATCATCGGCAAGGGTGAGAATCTGGCAGATCAGGACGCCTTCGAGCGTAAAATTCTCGCAATCCGCAAGCAGGTGCACAACCCGCTCGACGGCATTGCGGATAAAAAGGACATGCCGGGTCTATCCGAGTTCTACATGCCATCCTTTTCGACGCGCACAATCGTCTACAAGGGGCTGCTGCTGGCCGACCAGGTCGGCTCCTTCTACAGGGACCTCAACAATCCGCTCACCACGTCCGCGGTGGCTCTCGTTCACCAGCGCTTCTCGACCAATACTTTCCCTTCTTGGAAACTGGCCCACCCTTATCGGTTCATCGCGCACAATGGCGAGATCAACACGGTCCGCGGCAATGTGAATTGGATGAATGCCCGCCGCCGGACAATGGAGTCCGATCTGCTCGGCGCCGATCTCGACAAGATGTGGCCGCTGATCCCGCACGGTCAGTCCGACACTGCCTGCCTCGACAATGCACTCGAATTGCTGATTGCCGGCGGCTATTCCCTGCCCCACGCGGTGATGATGCTGATCCCGGAAGCATGGGCCGGCGATCCGCTGATGGATGCGGACCGGAGAGCCTTTTACGAATATCACGCCGCCCTGATGGAGCCCTGGGATGGCCCGGCGGCGGTGGCATTTACCGACGGCCGGCAAGTGGGAGCGACTCTCGACCGCAATGGCTTGCGCCCTGCCCGTTTCTGCGTGACCGACGACGGACATGTGATCATGGCGTCGGAATCCGGCGTGCTGCCGGTCAAGGAAGACAATATCGTCCGTAAATGGCGACTGCAGCCCGGCAAGATGCTGCTGATCGACATGGAACAGGGCCGGATTATCGAGGACGAGGAGATCAAGGCCGATCTCGCGAAGGCCAAGCCTTATGCGAAATGGCTGGATTCGACCCAGTATAATCTGAAGGATCTGGATCTCGCCGATCTCGATGATGTGGCGGCACCAAATGAAAATGAAGGGGAAAGCCCCGCATCGCTGCTCGATCGCCAGCAGGCGTTCGGCTTTACCCAGGAAGATATTACCAAGTTCCTCGAGCCTATGGCTGCCGATGGCCAGGATCCGATCGGATCAATGGGCACCGACACACCGATTGCCGTCCTGTCCGGCAGGCCACGGCTGCTCTACGACTATTTCAAGCAGAATTTTGCCCAGGTCACCAACCCGCCGATCGATCCGATCCGCGAGGAACTGGTGATGTCGCTGGTGTCGATGATCGGACCGCGGCCCAATCTGCTTGGCCATGACGCCGGTACACACAAGCGGCTCGAGGTCGATCAGCCGGTGCTGACCAATGCCGACCTGCTCAAGATTCGCTCGGTCGAAGAGGCGCTGGACGGTGCCTTCCGGACCGAAACCATCGATATTACCTGGACCGCGGAAAGCGGCGCGGCGGGCCTGAAAATGGCGATCAAGGAGATGTGCTGGGCAGCCACCGAAGCGGTGCTCGCCGACCGCAATATCCTGATCTTATCCGACCGCGCCAAGGGACCGGACCGTATCGCGATGCCGTCCTTGCTGGCGACAGCGGCTGTGCACCATCATCTCGTCCGGCAGGGCCTGCGTATGCAGACCGGACTTGTGGTCGAGACCGGAGAAGCGCGCGAAGTGCATCATTTCTGCGTGCTGGCCGGCTATGGCGCGGAAGCGGTCAATCCCTATCTGGCGTTCGAGACGCTGGAGGAAATCCGCATCCGCCGCGAATTGCCGCTGACCACCCAGCAGGTCGAACAAAATTATATCAAGGCTATCGGCAAGGGCATTCTGAAGGTCATGTCCAAAATGGGTATCTCGACCTATCAAAGCTATTGCGGGGCGCAGATTTTCGACGCGGTTGGCCTGTCCACCGAATTTATCGAACAATATTTTACCGGCACGGCGACGATGATCGAGGGCGCCGGCCTGGCTGAAATCGCCAAGGAAACGGTCGACCGCCACAGCGAGGCCTACGGCAATAATCCGATCTACCGAAACATGTTGGATGCCGGCGGCATCTATGGTTATCGGTTACGCGGTGAAGAGCATGCCTGGACACCGGCCAATGTCGCCAATCTCCAGCATGCAGTGCGCGGCAATGATCCGAAAAATTACGCCGAGTTTGCTGATTCAATCAACGAGCAGAGCGAACGCCTGCTGACCATTCGCGGGTTGATGGAACTGACCAAGGCAGCCGAACCGATCGATATCAGTGAGGTGGAGCCGGCGAGCGAGATTGTGAAACGCTTTGCCACCGGCGCGATGAGCTTCGGTTCGATCAGCCGGGAAGCGCATACTACGCTCGCCATTGCGATGAACCGGATGGGCGGCAAGTCCAATACCGGCGAAGGCGGCGAGGAGCCGGATCGTTTCATCCCGATGGCCAATGGCGATTCCATGCGTTCGGCGATCAAACAGGTGGCCAGCGGCCGCTTTGGCGTAACCGCCGAATATCTGGTCAATGCCGACGATATCCAGATCAAGATGGCACAGGGGGCCAAGCCCGGAGAAGGCGGACAGCTGCCCGGAAGCAAGGTGGACAAGAATATCGGCAAGGTGCGCCATTCGACGCCGGGCGTTGGCCTGATTTCGCCGCCGCCGCATCATGACATCTACTCGATCGAAGATCTGGCACAGCTGATTCATGATCTGAAGAATGTGAACACCGGTGCGCGGATTTCGGTCAAACTGGTGTCCGAAGTGGGCGTCGGGACGGTTGCCGCAGGCGTATCAAAAGCGCGCGCCGATCATCTGACCATTTCCGGCTATGATGGCGGCACCGGCGCTTCGCCGCTAACCTCGCTGACCCATGCCGGGTCGCCTTGGGAAATCGGTCTTGCCGAAACCCAGCAGACATTGCTGCTCAACGGCCTGCGTTCGAGAATATCTGTGCAGGTTGACGGCGGCCTGCGCACGGGCCGCGATGTCGCGATTGGCGCGCTGCTGGGCGCCGATGAATTCGGCTTTGCCACGGCGCCGCTGATTGCCGCTGGATGCATCATGATGCGCAAATGCCATCTCAACACCTGTCCCGTTGGCGTTGCCACGCAGAATCCGGAACTGCGCAAGAAATTCACCGGCCAGCCGGAATATGTGATCAACTATTTCTTCTTCGTCGCCGAAGAGTTGCGCCAGATCATGGCGGACATGGGCTTCCGTACAGTCGAGGAGATGGTGGGACGGGTCGACCGGATCAACATGAACCGGGCGCTGCGCCACTGGAAGGCGGAAGGGGTCGATCTGTCCCGCCTGCTGCACAATGTTGTGTTGCCGGAAGGTGAAACGCTGTTTCAGACGATGACCCAGGATCATGGTCTCGATGCGGCCCTCGACAAGGATCTGATCGCGGCTGCAGCACCTGCACTGGAGCATGGCCAGACCGTCAAGATCGAGCGGAAGGTGAAAAACGTCAACCGCACGATCGGCGCGATGCTGTCCGGCGAAGTGGCCAAAATGCATGGGCATGAAGGCCTGCCGGCCAATACCATCCAGCTGGTGTTTGAAGGCGTCGCCGGACAGAGCTTCGGCGCCTTTCTGGCGCACGGAATCAGCGCAGAACTGATCGGCGATGCCAATGACTATGTCGGCAAGGGGCTGTCGGGCGGGCGCGTGGTGGTCAAGCAACCGGGCCATGTCGACCGCAATCCGACCGAGAATATCATTGTCGGCAATACCGTTCTGTATGGCGCGGTCGCCGGCGAAGCCTATTTCAACGGTGTGGCCGGGGAACGCTTTGCGGTCCGCAATAGCGGCGCGGTCGCGGTGGTCGAAGGCACGGGCGATCACGGCTGCGAATATATGACCGGCGGCGTGGTCACTGTGCTCGGCAAGACCGGACGCAATTTCGCAGCCGGCATGTCGGGCGGCGTGGCCTATGTCTATGACGAGGACGGTCTGTTCCGTCAGCGCTGCAACATGGCGATGGTGGACGTGGAAACGATCGGCGCCGAGGACGATGAGGGCGAAGGCAGTGCGATGCCGCAACAGCTGCCGGTGGACGTCCATGATTTTGGCATGGGTGACATGCTCTATCATGATGCGGCGCGGCTGCGTATCCTGCTGGAGCGGCACAAGCTCTATACGGGAAGCAAGCGCGCCAGCGAAATTCTCGACAATTGGGACGAGGCGCTGGGCCGTTTCGTCAAGGTGATGCCGCGCGACTATGCCGCGGCGCTGAAACAGCTCGAAGCCGAGCGTCTCGACACGATCGTCGCGGCAGAATGAACGAAATAATTGGAGCAGACCGTGGGTAAAGTAACAGGCTTTCTCGAGATTG
>TARA_R110002124_G_scaffold277321_1_pt1 | contig 30179 bp, 26 predicted proteins | sample TARA_R110002124 | Tara Oceans TARA_R110002124 (sample SAMEA4397445) | marine metagenome | biome: Polar Biome; feature: [SRF] surface water layer (ENVO:00010504); material: water (ENVO:00002006), including particulate matter (ENVO:01000060) such as... | depth 5 m
TTAATTGACTAAAGCTATGAGATTTTGTTTCATAGCTTTTTTTTGGTTAATGCAGAGAGCTGTTACTAAATGAGTAAACTTTCTTATTTCTTGATCGTGTTTTTTTTGTAATTAAGGTGTAATTCCAGTCTGACTTATGGGTTTTGTGTTGCTCGTTGAATTTTTCAAGTCTGCGTGTATTGATTTTACCTTGTTTTACAATTACTCAAAATCTTATCTCCTTGCGCAAAGAAAGTGAGCTAGAATAGCGGTAAGTGCTTGGTTTTACTTCTTTATGGTTTTTGATAAGTTTTCAAGTTTTAGGTATGGGTGTTAAGGGTTGGGGCTGAAGTTCTTCTTTATGCCGGGTTTACGTATTTAGGATTGTTGGGCATGTTGTTCTGGTGCTGTTGACTGCGTTGGGTTGCGGTGTATTTAAATTATGATAGGGTTAAAAAATAATAAAATATATTTAGAAGTAGGTGTTTTATTTAAAAGTAGGGTTTAAAAATAGGTTCGTTTTATAAAAAATATGTTTAAAACCGAAAAATAGGTTTAAATTTAAACTAACCTCGACTTCGTTTTTGCCGATCTATTAATATAATCCCAAATCCAAGTCTATGTATTAACGAATAGTTAATTTTATTACCTTAAAATTTAATTTAGTGTAAAAAAATAGTTAATTCGTTATTATAATTTTAATGTATTAATCTTTTTATTACCTTTGACATATCAAACAAAGACAAAAGGTCTCTGGTCAATTAAAAGTTAAGAAGTAACGATTTAGTTGACGATATATACTGTAGGGTGATGAAACTGGCAGACATGCCCTCCTATCTCGGGGGTGGAGGAATTGGGAAAAAGCAAATATAGAGCTCATATTTAGCCTAACTACTCCATGGAGGTTCGACTCCTTCTCCTACAGCAGGTTATTTTGGGTTTATTGTTAATTGACTAAAGCTATGAAATTTTATTTCATAGCTTTTTTGCTTTTTGGGCTTTTCTATTCAAAAAGGGTGAATAGAATGTATGGTTCTCGGAAGAAGTTGCAATGGTTTACTTCTATTGCCTAGAGCAAAGTGCATAAACCCTTTATTCCTGCTTAGGACTAAGGCGGGTGCCACAGCGTCTGCAAAACACAGCATCCAAACTGTGACTCTGTAAATTGCAGGCTTTACATGTTTTTATGTTTGGGTGGGCTTTTATTTCTTCCGCATTCCTCGCAGAAACCAATTCAGAAGTGACAATTCCTGTTGGAACTGCTATAATCGCATAACCAATCAACATAATAATTGAAGCCATAAATTGGCCAAGATCAGTAGTGGGTGCAATGTCACCGTAGCCAACAGTAGTAAGTGTAACTATGGCCCAATACATGGATCTTGGGATAGAGGTAAAGCCACTTTCCGGACCTTCGATAATGTACATTACAGATCCCATTACCAAAACAATGGTCAAAACCGATCCTACGAAAATCTGTATTTTCGCCTTGCTGTGTTTCAGTGCTTCTGTTAAACGAGAAGCTTCCTTAATGTATTCGGGTAATTTGAGTATCCTTAATATCCTTAAAAAACGCAGGGCTCTTATGACTGTCAGGTATTGAGTTTGCAATAAGAATAGACTTAGATAGGTAGGGAGTATGGCCAGTAAATCTACGATTCCATAAAAACTGAAAACATAGCCGGTTTTATTGTTTCCCAGCCAGATCCTAAGGAAATATTCTATGGTGAAAATAATCGTAAAAGCCCATTCCAGCCAATACAAGATACTCCCGTAATTTTCACGAATGTCTTGAACGGAGTCCAGTATGACGATTACAACACTCAATAAGATTAAAACCAATAAAACCAGATCAAAAGCTTTGGAGGCACGATCATCCGATTCATAAACAATATGAGCCAGTCTTTTTTTTGAAGGAAGAGATATCATGAATTATTGGCTTATAAGCTAATTTATCAATAGCTGAATTGTACAGGTATTTTTCCGGGCAGTAAATTTACAATAAATCTGTCTATAATTTGGCAGTGTATTTCCAGACTAGAGAAATGTGGTGTACCTGTAAAGCGAATTACCAGCCACCGCCGCCGCCGCCGCCGCCACCACCGCCGGCGCTTCCTCCTCCTCCACTGCCTGAAGAACTACCTGGAGGGCTGGAAGAATTGGCAATAGCTGATCCAAAGGTACTGCTAAGGTCACTGGAAAATGCGGCTAAGGATCCGGCAGTAAATGCTGATCCAGTATACCAGATAGGACGGTAGGAAGACCTGTTTTGATACTCCTCCCCTAATTCAGTCAGGCTTTTTTCAAAGGCTTTGCCCCAGGCTTCTCCAACTTCAAGTGCGATGGCATAAGGTAGGAATTTTTCAAAAACCTCAGGAGTGACACCGGGAGGGTTATAGGTCTCCAACAAGGGTTTTTCTGCTGCATTGAGGTACATTCTGAAACCTTCAATTTTATCCATTAGTTTTCTTCCTTTTACTGTAGGCGCTTTCATCAAACTGATAAATACAACATTGGTTAGCCCTATTAGTAGAAAAAGGAAAAGAAAGCCAAACGCTGGCTTAATATTGAATTGAATAATTAGGAAAACAGGAACGCCAATAAGTATCGCTAGAATAAGGCTTTCAATAATTACTGTGCTTCTTTTTACATGCCCTTTGTCCATGTATTCCATATAGGTCATGAAGATTTTCCCTAAGAAAATCAGAAGTAAGACACAATACACCAAGCCAAAGATGAGCAGTGTTTTTTCTGCTTCTAATAATAAAGGAATGGTGTATTTAATAGCAAGCGCCAAGATTAGTATAGAAAGGATGAAACCTGGAACTACCCAGGTGTAATTGTTCTTGAAGTGCGAGCCATGAAGTCTGCTGTATAAATCCTTTTGCAAAGCACGCATTGCCCCTCCGATTTTCTTGTGTTCTTTTTGCTCAAGGCTTATTCTTTCTTCACCCAAGGGGAAAAGTGAATTCATTATTTTTTTATAACCAGGGTTTAAATTGCCTTCTTTTGTTTGTATTTTTTCGAGGGTGAATTTTTTCTTTTTTTCTTCTATGATTTTTACCCATCCTTTAGTGGCCAATTCTACAATTCCTGCAAGGTAAGTTTGGCTGTCGAAATTCATTTTATACAAGTACCTCATGGAAGCAGCATCTAATCCTTCTGGAGGATCAAACATAGGGTAAATGCCTCCCTTATGTGGGTCGCGGCCCACTTTGTTCCAGGAATAAAAATAATAAGCCAATACAAGGAGGAGGCCTATGGCAAGTATGAAAATCCCTGCATTGTCTCTAAAGAAGGCATTGGTTTTCTCTGCTTGGCTAGGTGCAGGGATGAGCCCTTTTTGCCAGGATACGGCAAGAGTTAGTGCCTCTTTGGCTAAAAGGGGTTCATTTGTTTTAACGTAAAGGGAATTTTCAGCTTCTTTTTCTAATGTACAGGAGCAAGAAGATGCCCCCGATTTTCCTGAATATGCAGCATACTGCCCTATAATTCCACCAGAAGGAAGGTTGATCCGAGCACTTGCTTCAAGTATAGTAAAGTCCCACTCTGGACCAATCGCATTCCAATACAACTCGTCAAATTCCTTGAAAAAACCAATTTGACGATCAGTTTTGTAAGAAATTGAATAGGAATAAATACCAGGGGCTAGTAAGGTGTTTTCATCACCAATTCTGATAACTTCATAATCTCCCTGCCGTATTACTTTATAAGGTTCATCATTGCCATCTTTTTTTACCGAGAGTACTTTCAGGCCTACGCTTACTTGGTTGTTGTACCGGTCTCTGTATCTGACGGGGAAGCTTCTGAATATCCCTCTTTTTATATCGTAACCATTGCTTCTGACAGTGATGTCTTCAGTAACATTTAAGTAACCATAAGGTTGAACATTGATCTCACTATGGTATTTGAGGATCTCCTCCTGATCTTGTGCCAGAAGACTAAAGCTGCCGGATAGCAGTATCATTATAAAGACTAAATAATACCGATGCATCTTATTCAAAATTTAATTCAGGTAGAGTCCGATCATTTGAATCAGAAAGTGTGAAAAACTCAAGTTTTGTAAAGCCAAAGATATTGGCAATAATATTGGAAGGTATAGATTCAACTTTAATGTTGAATTCTCTAACTGTTCCATTGTAATATCTTCTGGATTTTTGAAGATAATCTTCAATTTCAGAGAGTTGCTGTTGTAGTTTTAGGAAGTTTTTATCTGCTTTTAGTTCTGGGTAAGCTTCGGCCACAACCATTATTTTTTTTAATGATTTCCCTAGATCAGCAGCTGATTTTGATGTTTCGGACACCGATTGTTTCGGTATAACTTGATTTCTAAGCGCAGTTATTTCCTCTAGAAGCTGTTCTTCGTGTTTGGCATATCCCTTCACGGTAGTGACCAGATTGGGAACAAGGTCTGTTCGTCGCTTTAGCTGAACGTCTATTCCGCTCCATCCTTCGCTGGCATTGTTACGTAGGCGAATGAGCTTATTGTAGGTTAAAAGCGTGAAGGCAAGCAAAATGCCAATTGCCACTATGGCTATTGTCATAATTTAGTAGGTTATCTTGAATAAAGTTTAATTGCAAAGGAAAGCCTAAGCTTTTCGATTGCCTATTTCAGGTTAAAGTAATAATAATTAATCAATTCTTTCGGTTTGTTAATTAAAATAGTGGACCATTATTCGATTTGCTTTCAGTGGTAGTTAACCTTGCTAGGTTATTGGTTCATAAAATGATATAGCTCGCCAAGGATTCACCAATACCGATTTTTGTATAAAAACTTACTAGCATACTTTGTCCTCCGAGAAGAACTATTTCTTGTGTTCATTTATGGATATTCAATTGAATTCGTAGTAACTGCTTACTTGGCGTTAAATGCAAAATGAAAGATACGTTTCTAGCTCATTTAATTATGATTAAAATCATGTGTTAAATCCTCTTGTCAAACTAACTAAATACCGCTTCCAACAATGCCCTTTTATCCGTTTTGAATCAGTCGATTGTAAACTTGATTGTTCTTTTGTATTCATTATCAATTTATTAGGTCCAGTAAGAGGGGGCTTTGGATGTTTTGTGAATATATAGGTGCTAATTTTAAGACTAAAATGATTTTTTAAGGAATTTAAGCTTTTAATTAGAAGATTGGTTAAATTTGGTAAAGTTATTTTTACCTTAATCCAATTAGAATATGGACTTAAATTTATTTAGACAGCTAAGAGAAAATTACGAAAAGTTTATTTTCAATGCAGAAAAGGGAATAAATGGTGACAAGGCCAAGGAACAAACCCGTTCTATCTTTTTTGACAGAAAGACCATAGAGGAGCTATTGGCAAAAACCGACGACAAGGAAGGTGGTTTGAAAATCTACCTTGGTATGTATGACAAGGAAACTGTAAAAGTGAGGGGAGAAAAAGAGGATACTGAGGATTACATAGGGAAGTTAACCTTGATCCTAGCCGCTTCAAATGACAATTCCAGCACTACAGACGACTCCTGGATTAGGAATGGCGGGAAAATTTGTCCCCCTGATTGTAAAAAGTAAGTTAAATTAACAATGGCAGTTTTATCATGACTTTTTATGTTTACATTTCTTGTATTGTAATTGGCTTATTACTGTCATTGTTCTTTTATTATTTTAAGAAGAAGTATAAACTGCATGAAAGGTCACATGCTTTTATTTTGTTCCTTATTGTTTATGTGTTAAGTTTTGAGCTATATGCCTATTTTTTAGTGGAGCAAGGAGAAAAGAATGTGCTTGTTTATAATGTGTTTTTTGTTATTGGAGAAACCATATTGATATTGGTTTACCTGGGGTCTTTAATTGAGGCTAAAAGAATTAAAAGAAATTTAAAATATTTCATTCTGTTTTTCATTGCTTGGGCAGTATTTAACACTTTATTTATTCAGTCTCCAATAGTGATTTTTCAGCAGTATACGCATTTGTTGGGGAGCTTGGGTATAGTTATTTTTTGTTGTTATTTAATGTTTAGCGTTTTTATGGCAGAAAAAAATGAAGACGCACCTTTACTTAGTTTACCTCAGTTTTGGAACATTGCAGCAATTCTTCTTTTCTATTCTGCCAGTTTTATTTACTTTGGTTCTTTGAATATGCTGTGGACTCTTGATACTTATTATATTACCATTCTCGCTTCATTGAACAGGATTTTCGCGGCAACTTTGTACCTTATTTTTGGTTTCTCCTATTATTCACCTTTGATTTTTTCCCCGAAAAGTGATTGAAGACGATTCTTTACAAACCTTTTTTGCTATTCTTACAGGTGTGGTGCTTATGGTTATTATGGCAGCATTTATCATTGCCATAGTCATCGTTCATAGGCAGAGACAGATTAAAAACAGGCATAAAATTCAAATTATCAAAGCTGATTTCAAGAATACAATTTTGAATGCTGAAAAGGAAATTAGGGAACATACCCTTCAGTATGTCAGTCAAGAGTTACATGACAATATTGGTCAGTTATTGTCTTTGACAAAATTGGTGCTAAATAACCCAGACCCGGCCTCTGTTTATGAAGGCAAAAAGTTGATCAATCAAATTATAAAAGAGGTCCGTAGCCTTTCTCGATCAATCAACAAGGATTATATCAACGATGTGAAGTTTGAAGAATTTCTTGAAGAAGAGCTTGGGAAAATTCAGAAAAGTGGTTTTTGCGAAGTGTCTTTTCAAAAAGAAGGTAACCCAATAGTATTCGTTGAAAGTGATAAAAAGCTTGTTCTTATCCGCTTGGTTCAGGAATGCCTGAACAATGCCATAAAACATGCTTCACCAACATTGATTTCGATTACAATTATAAATAAAGAAAATAGATTAATATTAGGCATTAAAGACGATGGAGATGGCTTTGACATGACAACCGTTTCTCAGGGGTTGGGACTGAGGAATATCCATTCCAGAGTCGAGGCTATTGGAGGTAAAGTGAAGATTGATTCAAGTATAGGTAAGGGGACGGAGATAGAAATAGAATTGGAAAATGACGAACATAACTAAGATATTACTAGCAGACGATCATAAATTATTTGCAGCTGGAATAGAAAGATTACTTACAAATGAGCCCGATTTTAGTGTAGAAAAAGTTGTGCATAATGGCAAGGAAGCATTGGTCGCATTGGAAGCAAATAGGGTTGATTTGGTTATTACCGACATGAACATGCCTGGGCTCAATGGCCTTGATATTCTAAACCATATTAAGAAAAAGAGATGGAAAGTAAAAACGATTGTCCTTTCCATGTATGATGATGAAGAAATCTTTAAGAAGTGTATTAAACAAGGTGTAAATGCTTATGTACTTAAGAATGCAGATCCTGAAGAGTTGATATATACCATTCGTGAGGTGATGGAAGACAGGTACCTGGCCAATTTTGACCATGTGTTAAATCAAGCAGAGGAGGGAGATGAGTTTGAGCAATATGACCATTTTAAAGCCACATTTAAACTTTCCAAAAGAGAACTGGAGATTTTAAAGTGGATTGTGAAAGGGAAAACCAATAAGGAAATTGCCAGTGAATTGTATCTAAGCATTTACACTGTAGAGACCCACCGAAAACATCTTCATCAAAAATTAAACGTTTCTTCAGTTACAGAGCTCGTAAAAAAAGCCTTGGATATGGGCATATAGAATCCCCTTATCTTGGCTTCTTGTATGGTCAATAATACTTGGACAATGGTAGGATGTTTATTTTTCAGTTCTGGAAGAATTGAGTTTTAGATCTTAGCTCAAATCCCATACTTATGATTTGAATTTTGCAATAGGGGTAATTCCTCCCTTGGTTTTCTGGTCAATGTCTACCAATATTTCAGCGTCTAAAGGGACGAAGACATCCACTCTTGATCCAAACTTAATGAAACCAAATTCATTGCCTTGAGCCATAGGATCACCTTCTTTTACATACCATTTGATTCTTCTTGCCATGGCCCCTGCAATTTGGCGCATCATTAGTTGTATACCATTGGGATGTTCTATTACCAGTGATGTTCGTTCATTCTCAGTGCTGGATTTAGGATGCCAGGCTACGAGGTATTTTCCAGGATGGTATTTGAAATATTTTAGGATGCCATTAATCGGAGATCTGTTGACATGAACATTTATGGGAGACATAAATATAGATATCTGAATTCTATCTTCCTTAAGGTATTCCTCCTCCATTGTTTTTTCGATTACTACGACCTTACCATCAGCAGGTGCATAGATCAATTCAGGGTCGTTTGGAATAGGGATTGTTGGGTTTCTGAAGAATTGTAAAACGGTCAAATATAGAATTATGCTACCAATTAGCACCAAGTTAATGACTAGTTCTTCTAAAGGGATTAAATAATTGATAGCAAAGTTGATTCCTGCCAAAACAATTAACATCCAAAATAATAATGATCTTCCTTCTTTATGAATGGTCATAATGGTTTAGCCTTAAGTTTCCCGATTTTATTAAATAGATCCCAAGGAATAAAATCCCTCTCGATACTTTCTAAAGTACAATATTAGGACTTTTTAGAGTAATTATTAAAATATTTTTAAAAATGCAACAATAAAAGGAGTAGAAAGTAATAAACCATCAAAACGATCCATAAAGCCTCCGTGTCCAGGTAATCCTTTGCCTGAGTCTTTTATTGCAATACTTCTTTTAAAAAGGGATTCGATAAGATCTCCATAAGTGCCTGCAATAATTATAATGGTCATGATGCAAAACCATTGCCATTCAGGTAATACAGTGAAATTTTTGGAGATAAAGTAAGTGACAATAATGGCTGAAAAAGCACCCCCAAGGCTTCCTTCCCAAGATTTTTTAGGCGAGACCCTTTCGAATAACTTTGTTTTACCAAATTTCGTACCTGCGAAATAGGCGCCGGAATCGCTGGCCCATAACATCAGTAAGGAGCCGATGATGATTTCAAAATGAAAGGTATTGTCTACAGAAAATGCGGCTACTGTCAGTAATGAAAAGGGAAGGGCCACATAGAATATCCCTAAAATGGTGTAGGCAATCCCTGTAAAGGGTTTTTTATCTGTTTTCTTATAGAGCTTGATAAAAAAGATCATGGAAACAAGCGGGAATACCAAAAAGTAATAGGCTATAGGTATGATTTTCATTTCTTCCAAAAAAGTAAAACTAAAAACCAAAAGACCTATAAAGGTCCCAAAACTTTTAAGTGGTAGCATACCGTCCAATCCACAAAGTTTATAAAATTCCATCTGAGTAAATGCCAAAATTATAGCAAAGACGATAAAATAGGACCATTCACTAAATACAGTACTGGTGATGATGATAATGGTCCCTAAAATGGCTGTTATTACCCTTTGGGCCAGATTACTATAATTACTTATACTAAAACGAGATTTCATTTTCCACTATTTTTAATGCCTGCTGGGCTTGCTCCTCTAGAACCATTACTTCAATGTTTCCATGGATTTTATAAACTGGGTCTTTTTTATTGACAATGACCGCAGTGATACCTTTTTCTTCAAGAACTCCCTTTACTATTTCAGCCCTTATTGGGGTGCTGGATTCGAATATTTTGTGCCAATTACTCATAGACCTGATTTTTATTTGATTTAATAAACAAATTCCAACAGAAAAGAAATATTACAAGACCTGCAATTACATATTCCCAATACAAAGTGTCAGCGTCCTCTAAATCAAATTCCATCAAACCAAGTTTGTTGAAATAAACCAAGGTAACTGTTAAAGTATTGTTCAGTATATGGGCTACCATTGGGTAAAGCAGAGAGCCAGAATACAGGTACAAGTAACCAAATAGCGCCCCAAGCATTAGCCTGGGGAGAAAGCCGTAAAACTGAAAATGAATGGCGGAGAAAATGAATGCAGTGATCCACACTCCCCAATGCGCATTGCCAGTATATTGGTGCATTTTAGGTTGCACTATTCCCCTAAATAAATACTCTTCGCCAATTCCGGCCAAAAGCCCTATAACCAATATTCCCAATAGAAATTCACCCACACTTTCAAAGTCCGTAAGGTATTTTGTCAATTCCATCAATTGGTCTTCCTTGGCTCTGAAGGCAGCTTCCAAACCACTTAGGGCTTCAGGGAATTCAATGTTCATATTTAAATAAACCAATAAGGAGTTGAATAGCACAAAGCCAAAGAGCAATGGCAATACAATCCATAATCCATTAAATTTTAAAGGGTCAAGTTGTAAATCCAGTCTAAGGGTTTTTCTATCCACAAAACGGACAAAAATCCAGCCTCCAATAAAAAAACCTAGACCTCCTCCCAGTCCTTGAATAAAAAGAAAGGCCAACCTGGCATTAGGATGATCCAGGGAAGCGCTTAATAGGTAAGGCAATTGGTCAAAGGAGATTCCGAAGAGTATAGGCAATAAACCTAAGGCCATGGTTTGGAGAATGGCAAGGGATCCAAATACGATTAAAACCAAAACAGTAAAGGAAAGCAACCAATGTTGCTTGATAGAATGTCCTGGCCGATTTTCATAAATTTCCATATTAAGAGTAAATTTACAGTAAATAGCGTGCACCACAAGATACTTTTGTTTTTTGGAAATAAAATAATTTACTCAAAATGAAAGACAATGATGGCAATGTTATTGATATTCAACTAAAAACAGTCATTTTTGCAAAAAAAATAAGCGTGTGATTAAAATTGGGGATTTAAATTTAGGGGAGTTTCCGTTGCTATTGGCTCCTATGGAGGATGTTAGTGATCCGCCATTTAGAGCTGTCTGTAAAAGCAATGGGGCAGATTTGATGTATACTGAATTCATTAGCTCTGAAGGATTGATAAGAGATGCAGCCAAATCCGTTCAAAAATTAGATGTATATGATTATGAACGGCCAATAGGCATTCAAATATTTGGCAATGAAATTTCCTCCATGAGAGAGGCAGCAGCTATTGCTGAAGAAGCAGGACCAGATATATTAGATATTAACTATGGCTGCCCAGTGAATAAGGTGGCTTGTAAAGGTGCCGGAGCCGGCATTTTATTGGACATAGACAAAATGGTAGCCATGACAGCCGAAATCGTCAAGGCTGTAAAAATACCCGTGACGGTAAAAACCAGACTCGGCTGGGATGAGAATACCATAAGGATCAATGAAGTGACGGAACGCTTGCAAGATGTAGGCATTCAGGCGATCAGTATACATGCCCGTACCAGAAAACAAATGTACAAAGGGGAGGCAGATTGGTCCTATTTGGCAGAAATTAAAAAGAATAGCAGGATTAAAATTCCGGTTTTTGGAAATGGAGACATAGACAGTCCGGAGAAGGCCAAAGCGTATAAAGAAAAATATGGTGTGGACGGTCTGATGATCGGCAGAGCAGCCATAGGTTATCCTTGGATATTCAATGAAATCAAGCATTTTATGGCTACTGGGAATTTTTTGGATGCTCCAGATATGGAGGAAAGGGTAAAAGTAGCACGAAAACACCTTGATTTTTCTGTTGAGTGGAAAGGAGAAAAGTTAGGCGTCCTGGAGATGAGAAGGCATTACACCAATTATTTTAGAGGGATACCCCATTTCAAACCTTACCGTACAGCTTTGGTGACAACAGATGATTATTCTGAAGTCAATGAAATCCTTGAAGATATTTCCAGGGTCTTTGCAGACGAAGTGCTTTGAGGAAATTTTCGCTAAAAGGAAGCATTAGGGATTCCAAATATATAGAGAAGTGCCTGTACCAATAAAGATTCAAAACCAGAACTCAAAGCATTGGGCAATGTTACTTTTGCTGGCTTTGGTTTGGGGAAGTTCATTTATCTTAATCAAAAAGGCTCTGGTGGTTTTCTCTCCAGGTGAGGTCGGTGCTTTTAGGATCGTTACGGCTGCCCTGGTCTTATTGCCGCTGGGGATTCCTAAAGTAAAATTGCTCAACAGAAGGCAAATGGCCTATCTTTTTTGTATAGGTTTTTTAGGAAGTTTTATTCCTGCCTTTTTATTTGCTACAGCACAGACCCAACTGTCCAGCTCTCTAGCAGGTGTGATCAATGCCCTCACACCCTTGATGGTGATGGTGATTGGGGCCTTGCTTTTTAAGACGAAAATCTCCAGGCAAAATGCTATAGGTTTGGTAATTGCGCTAATGGGAGTCTGTCTTTTGGTACTTGCAGGCAATTCTGGTAAGCTGGATGTTTTCTCGGGCTTAAACCTTTATGGACTATTGATTGTCCTTGCCTCTATTTGTTATGGGTTCAACGTAAATATTATCAAGTTTAAAATCAAGGAAATAAACCCAACAATGATCACTGCCATTTCCTTAATGATGGTATTGCCTATAGCTTCCCTTTACTTGTTTGGGTTCACGAGTTTTTCATTCAAGCTGGTCCATGTGGAGGGTGCATGGCTGGCTGCAGGTTACATTACTTTTCTTGGTGCCGTAGGAACAGCCTTGGCTCTGATCCTATTTAATTCAATTGTAAAGCTTGTAACACCGGTTTTTGCCAGTTCTGTCACCTATATTATCCCATTGGTTGCGATCTTTTGGGGAGTTTTGGATGGAGAGACTTTGTTTCCTTTTCATTATTTGGGCATATTTGCTGTAGTGGTCGGTGTGTGGATCGGAAATCGAAAAGCTAAAGCCACTGAATGAATAGCAGGAAAGGCTGGATTATTTTTAATTTTTAAACAATTCTTGTTTCCAGAGTGAAATAATATGTTCGATAATTTCTTAAACTTAGACATTGACCCAGAATTAAGAAACAGGGTTCTGCAAACAGTGCTGATTGGGTTCGTGATGTGGCTGATCAATAAGATCTCCCTAAAACTAATATACAGGGGTGATGCTGTGGAGCTAAGGCGGCAGTACCATTACCGTAAGTTTATTGAATACACTTCTTTTATTATTGGCATTTTGATTATTGGAAACCTATGGATCGGTAATTTTCACTCTATCACTACCTTTCTAGGACTGTTGTCTGCTGGTATAGCCATTGCCTTAAAGGATATTTTTGTAAACATTGCCGGCTGGGCATTTATATACCTGCGCAAGCCCTTTGATGTTGGCGACAGAATCCAAATTGGGGAAGTGCAGGGTGATGTAATTGACCTTCGGCTTTTTCAGTTTTCATTGCTGGAGATTGGGAACTGGGTAGATGCAGACCAGAGTACAGGCCGTGTCATTCATGTGCCCAATGGAAAGGTTTTTATGGATGCTCAGGCAAACTATTCTACAGGTTTTAATTATATCTGGAATGAACAAAGGATTTATATAACCTTAAGAAGTGATTTTAAAAAAGCCAAGGGTATTTTACTTAACATCTTGAACGAGCATCTGCATGAGGACCTGAAAAAGGCTGAAAAGGTCTTTAAAAAAGCCAAACAAGAGCATTTGATTGTTTACAAGCAATTTACCCCGATGATTTTTACTAAGATAACCGAAAGAGGCGTTCAGCTTTCTATGCGTTATCTCTGTGATCCTAAAAAGCGAAGGATGTTTGAGCATGCCATTACGGAAAGTATATTGGAGCAACTAGGGCCAGAGGACAATATCAGGCTTGCTTATCCTACTTCTACAATCTTAATGCATCAGGACAAAGTCCATCCCGAAAATAACCCTAAGAGGTAACTTTCATTATACGCTACTATGTTTATAATGGGTTTATGCTTAGCTTTTTAGAGATTAATATTTTAGCCAATTCGTAAGCAATTCCTCCCACCAAGAAAATAAAGGCTTCTTCAAAAAAGGGGCCTTTAAAGCTAATCCATAAAAACAATGCTATGGTATGAACCATCCAGAAACTTCTGTTATTTTCTGAAATCCTTTCTGTTATAGCCAATAAAAAAATTGCTCCAGTTGCATACAATAAGGCTATTCCAAAAATTGATTGCAGCTCATTTCTAGAAAGCTCTATTGTAATTAAAATAAGCAGATTGAGAATTGTTAGCAATTTCCAAAAAGGCTTATCTACCTTACCACCCAAAATATTCCCCAAAATCAATATTGCTAAATGAATACGGATAAAAAGGGCATCAAAAACACCATAGTACAGGCTTATTGTTAGAAAAACAATGGAAATAAGTAATAAGTGCAGAAGTGTTTTTCTACCTGTAAAGGGATGGTCATCTAAAAAATAATCTATTATGGCGATTAATGAAAAGTGGATCATCTGCCAGAAAATTAATTTTAAAGGGATCATTTCATTAATTTCTCTATAATAGAGAGCCAGTACCAATAACGTCTGGAAAAAAAAATTAATCTTTCTTTTGGATAGATCTGAGGTAAAAAATAACCTATTCATTATATAAATTTTGACAATTTCAGAATAAAGAAAAAATGCTTTATTCAACTAAAATTATTACTAGGAAATAAGAAATTCCTAATCTATAAAATTAATTACAGAGAAAAAAACGATTGAGTGTAAGTATCGACTTAAAAGGTTTTTTAGTTTAAAAATTGGATCTGGAAAGTAACAATGGGTATTTACATTTATTTTAAGGTCGTATAAATAAAAGTACATTTAGATTATCTAGGGATTGGTTCGAAGATATAGGTAGCTATTAAAAAAGAAATCACCGACAGCACAAAACCGAACATAAAGATATTGTAGCATTTTCTGAGCAAGAAATACTTTTTAGAAAGGACGATTCCTAAATAATAGATGTCAGTAATCATACTGTCGTAAAGGTAGGTCCCATCATCCATTAGGGCATGCATACCTTCTTTGTATTCAGGTAGGGGCATTTCATAGAAATTACCAAAATAGAGCAGGTTTCCCTTCTTTTTCCGGATGTCTTCTTTGGTGACGATGCCGTTGGTTACATTTGGTCGGGTGGCCAATATGGCAAAAACCATGGCAATAAGACAAGTGGTAATCAACATAAGTGTTGGAACCAAATAATAGGGGAATTCCTCAATTATTCGGATGAAAACAGCAACCACAATGGAGATAATAATCGAATTGACCGAGATCATGATATTGGCCTTATTGTCAGCCAAAGCAGAAAGAGCCAAATGATTTTTTGAGGTGATTCGAAACATGGTTTCAATCCCTCTTTCCGACTTTTTTTTGTTCTTGTCTTTTTTTTTCCCTTCTGATTTGGCTTTTGAATGTTCTTCTGCTTCTTTGATCTTCATTTCAATCGATTCCAGATTTGCTTCTTTCCCAGGTTGAAAATAGATTTTGGCATATTCGGTATGGTAGTGGTGAGCAAGCATAAAAAGACGGCTATCCTTCAGCCACTCACTTAATGATGTTTTTTCAAAGCCAAGATTTGTCTTTTCTTTTTTTAGCAATAGCGTCTGTTCAAAGAAACGCTCAGAACTCAAATGAAATAGATCTGCATCACAAATTATCTCTTCCAGTAGGTTCTTAGGGTTTTGCGGTACCTTTGTGGCCAGGATTAGGGATTTTATCCGATCCACTCTTTCCTGATTAAGGCCCAATTCGATCAGGTATTTTTGTGCCATTTCTGAGCCTTTAATCTCATGTCCTTCTCCTTTCCCTTCCCAATAGCCGATGTCATGCATCCAACCGGCTACATACAAATCTTCCTTTTCTTCTTTGCTTAAGTTATAGTATTCCCCGATCTCCGCTACCTTCTTTACAATTTGCAATGAATGGTCCATGTTATGGTAACAAACCTCCGATTTTTGGCGATTCTCAAACATTTCCCTGATCCAGCGTTCAAATTTCTCTAATTGCTTATCCACCACTAATTACTAATTTTACGTATACTGTTTTGAAGGTAATTAATTACAATTGAATAATGATGTATTTTTCACAGATTTTAACCTTTATTATTTTTGTTAATTGGCAATGTACTCCCGGAACGCAAAAGTTGTCAACAGAGTTGTTTCCAGAAGCCTATGACCTTGATAATTTCCAGAAAATCCTACTTGAGGATGATTTGAAAGAAGTTTCAGGACTTGCGTGGGTAGGGGAAAACCAAATTTGGGCCATAGAGGATGAGTCCTCAGTGATTTATAGACTAGCACCAGAAACAGGAAAAATCCAGGAAAAGCAGAAGTTTGCCAAAAACAATGACATAGAAGACATCGCATGGGTAAAGGATGTGGCATGGGTGCTACAGAGTGATGGAACACTCTATGAAGTCAGTTCTCCTTTGACCAAAAACGCAAAAACTACCAAATTCGATTTTCCAATTGAGAAAAAAAGAGACCTGGAAGCAATGGTTGTTTCTGAAAAAGGCGACTACCTGTATGTGTTTTGTAAGTCTTGTAAGTGGGACAAAGGCACAGAGGAAGCCTCGGTTTTCCGTTTTGATTTGACTTCGAAGCAATACGAATCAACGTCTTTTATCACCTTGGAAAGGGGAGAAATCCAAAAACACTTAGCGAATAAAGACAAGGCACCTTTGGAGATTAAACCAGCGGCAGTTGCATTACATCCTATAGAAAAGCAATTCTATGTCCTCTCTTCGACCGATAAGTGGTTGTTAATTACAGATTTGGATTTTGACCCTATAAAAGTTTATCGCCTTAATCCAGAAATATTTAAGCAGCCTGAAGGGATGACCTTTGATCCGGAGGGGAATATGTACATTTCCAATGAGGCCAGAGGAGGGGAACCAAATATTTTGGTTTTTCCTTATCATCCAATACAAATGAAGCCATGATAAAATTTCTTTACCTGCTGATTTTATGTTGGCTTCCATCCTTGATACAGGCCCAGGAAGTGCCTAGGAAATTTAGGGTTTATTTGGTTGGAGACGCTGGGGAACTTGAAAATGGACAACATCCTGTTGTTGAGGACATCCGCAAAAAACTTCAAGCAGACCCAGAAAGCCCTGCCCATATAATTTATTTGGGGGATAATATTTATCCACTTGGGATGCCTGCCATCAACGAGGAAAGTAGGGCAGAGGCAGAATTGATACTAAAAACCCAACTGGACCTTTACCAATACCTAAATGGCAAGATTTGGATGATTCCAGGGAATCACGATTGGAGAAAAGGAAAAACAGATGGCTGGGAAAACGTCCTAAGGGCTGAGAAATATGTGGTGGAAAACTATCCTGAAGATCAGGTAAAATGGTTACCAAGCAGTGCTTGTCCCGGTCCTAATATTATTGAACTGGATAATGAAACCATATTGGTATTGCTAGACAGCCAATGGTGGCTTCAGCTTAGGGGCAAACCTAAGCTTGAATCGGATTGTGAATACAAATCTGAAGCGGAGGTTTTGGAAGCCACACGTTATGTACTTGAAGAAAACAAGGACAAAACCATACTGGTAGCCATGCACCATCCACTCAGGTCTTATGGGCCGCATAATGGCGCTTATAGCTTAAAAGACCATCTATTTCCCCTCACCAATATCTCTCCTAATTTATACCTTCCTTTACCTCTTATTGGTTCCATTTACCCACTTTATAGAACTTGGTTTGGCAATGTCCAAGATCTGGTTCATCCGCGGTATGAAGCCATGATTAAAGCCTTTGATGAAATTTTCGCCAATCACCCAAATATCATTCAAGTGGCTGGGCATGAGCATGGCTTGGCTTTTACGCAGGAAGACAATGTGAATTATATTATCAGTGGAGCTGGGGCAAAGCATACGACAATTGAAAAGAACAATGAAGCAGATTTTATCTATCCCAAGCAAGGTTATGCAGTATTGGATTTTTATGAAAACCATAAAGTAAATCTGTCCTTTTTTGATCCATTGAAAGGGGAAGCACTTTATGAAAAGCAATTGGTTAAGCCCTATGCCAATAGTAAGAAGGAGTTGGATTTGTTTGATCGTGACTTACCTGAAACCGTCACCAGGCCCATTTCCACCCAATACCTGCATGGTAAAGGATACTATAATTTTCTAGGGAAAAATTACCGGGAGACCTGGGCCATTCCTGCTACTTTTGAAACATTGGACCTGACAACTGCCAAGGGAGGTCTTCGCATTCTCAAAAAAGGCGGTGGCATGCAAACCCGCTCCCTGAGATTGGAAAGTGCTAGCGGTAGGGAGTATGTGCTTCGCTCGGTAAATAAATACCCTGACAAGGCCTTGGCTCCCCATTTGCGTGAAACCATTGCCAAAGAGGTCATTCAGGATCAGATCTCCTCTTCTCATCCATATGCTGCCCTGGCTGTAGCGCGATTGGCGCATGAGGTAGGAATAGTACACACCAACCCAAAAATTGTGTATTTGCCAGATGATCCTTTATTGGGGGTTTATAGGGAAGAATTTGCCGATAATTTGTACTTGTTTGAAGAACGTGAAATAGCCTCTCCAGAAGCCCCTGAGGACATTAAGTTTTTCAGTACGGATAAAATGCTGTCCAAAATTCATGGAGATAACGATCATCAGGTAAAGCAGAAGGAAGTATTGAAAGCAAGAATATTTGACCTTTGGATAGGTGATTGGGATAGGCATGATGACCAGTGGAGGTGGATAGGTGAAAAGAAGAAAAAAGGTTGGGAGTTTACTCCTATGCCTAGAGATAGAGACCAAGCTTTCTTTGTTAATGAAGGGCTTATTCCCAAGATCGGCAGTAGAAAATGGCTGATTCCTAAGTTTCAGGGCTTTGGTTACGAAGCACCTCGCTTTGTGGCTGGCTTTATGTTTAACGGAAGGTATTTTGACCGTAGCTTTATCAATGAGTTGGATCGGAAGGATTGGGAGAAAACATTGGACAAAGAAATTGCCAAAATGACTGATGAGGCCATCAAAGGAGCTTTTCAGGATTGGCCGGAGGCTGTTGCAGCAAAAGATGGCCCGGTAATCCAAGCAAAGTTGCGCCAAAGAAAAACCTGGCTAAAGCAAGAAATGCTTCAATATTACAGTTTCCTCTCCAAGGAGGTGAATATTACAGGAACCGATAAAAATGAGCTTTTCAAAGTGAAATACCTTACTGATGGAAGGGTTGAGGTAAAAGTTAGGAAGATCGATAAATCCGGAGACCTGGAACAAAAACTTTATCAACGTACCTTTTTGCCAACTGAAACCAGGGAGGTCCGATTGTATGGAAAGGAAGGGGATGATACTTTTGCCTTTGAAGGGGAAGGGCCAGGAAAGATTAAAGTAAGGGTAATTCCCGGACATGGGGATAAGTTTATTGAAGACAAGGGGATTACTCAAAGGAAGAATACTTTGGTTTATCAAAATGCCGGAGAAGAACAGACCATTGTTTCAGGGGGGAGCATTAAATTAAAGAATGCCCCCTTGGGTTTAAGCTATAACAGGACATCGTTTAAGTTTGATAAAGTCATGCCTTTGGCCTCAGTAGGGTATAACAGAGATGATGGGGTTTTTATTGGTGGAGGTCTTCTTTGGGAAAAGCAAGGTTTTAATAAGGAGCCCTTTTCAGTTCGGCAATCCATTATGGGTAAATATGCGATTAAAACCAATGCTTTTAATATTGCCTATGAGGGGCAGGCGGTTGATGTTTTGGGCAAGTTAGACTTGTTGTGGAAAGCGGATGTTCGCGCACCGGACTATTCCTACAACTACTTTGGTAGAGGTAATGAAACGGAATACGATACGAAAAACTACGATATTGCTTATTATCGATCGAGGTTCAATTGGTATGAATTGTACAGTGGCCTACAAGCTAAACTGGGAGAAAGTGGAAGCTTTAGCATAGGTCCAAATTTTCAGGTATACCGATTTGATCCAAGTGACAATGTTGGGAATTTTATTACTTCACCAGAAAGTGGTTTGGACCAGGAACGCCTGGACAAAGCCAAGTTTTACAGTGGGGGCTCGGCCAAAATCGTTTTTGATACCAGAGACCAAAAACAAATGCCTACAAGAGGATTGTACTTCAGTGGGCAGGCAAAAAGGCTGTGGAAAATGAATGCGCATTCAAATAACTTCAGTAGTGTAAATGCTGAACTTGCATTGTATTGGTCTTTTCGATACCCGTCGAGATTGGTTTGGGCAAGCAAATTTGGTGCAGGCAAAAATTGGGGGCATTATGAATTTTTTCAGGGACAAACGCTTGGTGGTCTAGAGAATTTGCGTGGATTTAGAAGGTTTAGGTTCAATGGTGATGCAGTCGCTTACAACAATACAGAAGTAAGGATTCGATTGTTTAACCTGAAGACCTATGTGCTACCTGCAACTGTTGGAGTGCTTGCTTTTAATGATATAGGTAGGGTATGGGTAAGAAATGAAGCGTCCAATAAATGGCACATTGCCACCGGCGGCGGGATTTGGTTGGCTCCACTCAATCAGTTGGTGGCCACTTTCTCTGTAGGCTTTACTGATGAGGAGGTTTTACCCTTCTTTTCATTCGGCTACCAATTTTAATTCCGTATTTCAAAGTTGTGGTTCGTAAGGTTGAGTCGCAAACGTAGGTTGATTTTGTCAGCATTGTTGCAGAAAAAAAGGCAACAATACCGCCAAAATCAGTGTGTATATATTCACTTTCCCCACGGGTTCCACCCGTGGTTATTGTTGTTGAAGCCCTTTAGGCTTCTTGGCTTTTATAGAAATTCTGCTGCTGAGTACATGTAAAGGTATATGCTTGTTTTAACCCAGATATAATACCTCGACAAAGTTAAAGTAGGGTAGTTAACAGCTCTTGAAATTGCCTAATAATGTGTTTATTAATGAAAAGCCAGCTTTAAATAGAAGAAAGGCACACAGGTCTATTTCCTATTAAGTTATACAATCAATTGGCTAACTGTGCCACGCGATATAGCCGTACATTTTTACCTTTTCCCTTCAAATGAATTGTCCCTACATCATCTATCTGATAGGCATCTTTATTATTGACAAGTTTGTATAGAGATTCAGAAATCAGCAATTGGGCCTTTAAATCATTGCACTTTTCTTGTATCCTGGCTGCGGTATTCAGCGTGTCTCCATGGTAAGTAATCTCCCTTTTTATATCTCCCACCTCAGTAATGATCACTGGTCCAATATTGGCTCCTGCTTTAAAATAGGGCGATATACCGTACTCCTTTTGATAATGTTCCCTTTTTCTTTTTAGTAGGTCGGTAAAAGCGAAAAAAGCTTTTAAGAAATTATCATTTTTAACTCCCTTATTGGGCGACCAACTTACAACAACTTCATCCCCTACATACTGATAGATGTCTGCTCGGTAGTGGTCCACTATGGAGAAATCCTGAAAACAGCTTTGTAAAAATTTGCTGTATTCTAGATGTCCAATTCTCTCTGCAATGGAAGTGCTACTCTGCAAATCAATAAACATGAAAATCCTTTCTTCTTCTCGGGGCTTAAAGAATTTCCCCGTGAGCATCTTCCATAAATTGCCTGGACCCAGTTTTCGGTCAATTTCTATCAATACCTTAGACATGCCAACAGCCACGATAAGGTGAATAATTAAAAACATGTTTTCTGAAGGCCCGGTGGGTTCTACAGGTCCCTCATAAATCAATGGTAAGGTAGTAACATAAACGAAGTCCAAAACTTGAACAATCAAAATAATCATGAGTGCCTGAGCCGGAATCCCAATGCTTAGGGCAATTTTTGGGGAAGTATTTTTTAATAGTTTTTTAAGTATCAGCACATCAAACATGCTAGATAAAAGTGCAAGGCCAAAAGAACCTAAAAAGATCATTAAGAAAACAAATTTCAAAATGTCCAGCAAATCGATGCTGCTTATGCCCAATGGTTCTATGCGGTACATTTCAGAGAAATAAAACCTACTGTAAGCGGACAAGGCCATAAAAATAGCGCCCAACAGAAAGTAGATTTTAAAATTTCGAATGATTTCTCTAGACAGCATTTTATAGGTTGTATTTTTTTACTAAGCCGAACATTTTCACTTGTGAGCTCAAGTCTTCTTTTCCCATAATAAATTGATTTTCATCCTTGCAGGCTACCTGTCTTCCTTTTTTATTGTCATGGAGTTGGGCATCAAGCTCAGCCAGTAAAAGATCTCTGGCCTTTTCCTGATTTATTGGGAAAGCTACTTCTATCCGTCTCGATAAATTTCTGGTCATCCAATCCGCTGAGGCCAGGAATACCTTTTTGTCACCATCGTTATGAAATTGGTATATTCTGGTATGTTCCAGGAAGCGATCTATTATGCTCACCACTTTGATGTTTTTCTCTTGTAGCTCCGTTTGTGGATGGAAGCAACAAATGCCACGAACAATAAGGTCAATTTCTACGCCCTCATCCGCAGCCTGCCTTAGCTTATCTATCATAAGGGTGTCTTCTAAGCTGTTAAGCTTGGCGGTCAATTTGCCCTTTTTGCCTTTTTTAACTAAGCGGATTTCATTGTCAATTAATTGCTCAATGGAACTTCTTAAGTTAAAAGGAGCAACCAATAGGCTTTCAAATTGCGGTTGGTAGGAATTGTCCTTGAGAAAGGCGAAAACCTCATCCAGGTCCCTGGTGTAATTGCTTTGTGTGCTGAGCAGGGCATGGTCCCCATATATTTCAGCCGTTTTTTCATTAAAATTGCCCGTGCCCATGTAGGCATAGGTCTTGATGTCCTTGCCCTCTCGTCGCTTAATGGTGCAAATTTTAGCATGCACTTTCAAATCATTTATGCCATACTTTACTGTAGCTCCTGCCTTGGTTAGCCGCTCTCCCCAGTAAATATTTGACTCCTCATCAAACCGAGCCTGTGCTTCATCCAAGACAAATACCTTCTTGCCATTTTTTGCAGCTGCTTCAAGTGCCAAGCAAACCGCTGAGGTCTTTGCCACTCGGTATAGGGTGATATTTATTTCCTCAACATACGGGTCTTCTGCCGCCAGTTTCAAAAAGTCCGTTACGTATGCATAACTTTGGTAAGGGAAACTTAGGAAAATGGCTTCCTTATCAATCTCTTCAAACCAATCCGAGGAATGATCAAGCCTTGAGCAAGGGATTTTAGGTATTTCCGGGTACAATAAGTGCTTTTCCGATGCAGGAAAGCCAAAGAAATCATAAAAATTATGGTAGCGACCTCCAGGAATTAACCCAGACATGTCCACCTCAATTTTCTTTCTTAATGTATCGATGTATTTGAAAGGGATGTTTTCATCAAAAAGTAAGCGAGAAGGAAGACCTGTATCTCTGTTAACAATGCTTTTTTCTATTTTTGATACAATATCCTCCTCTTCGTCGTCCATGTACAATTCAGCGTCCCTTGAGATCTTTACGGCAAATATTTCGGATTTTTCACCCAAGAACTTTTCCGCATTACTTCTAAAAATATCATCTAACTGTACGATGCGTTTCTCCTTGTCCGAGGTAGAGATATCTATAAACCTTCCTAAGGTTTTATAGTCTAGTTCAATGAGAAACTGTCGCTCTTTGGTGACGGCGTAAAGATAGACCGTTAGGTTTTTAAGTTGGAGGTTGACTTTTTCTGTAATGTCCTGAATGATGAAGTTTCCCTTGAGCCGAAGGTCATAGAAGGTACCCATTTGGATCTTGTCTTCCTTGGAAAAATGGTCCGTCAATAAATGAACGCCTTCTTTTGCTAAGCCTGGAAGAATTTTTGAATAGAAAACTTTACCCAAACGCTCCTGTTGAGCACTTACAACTTGGTTGATCTGCTGAAGGAGAAATGAGGGTCGGTAGCCGTATTTGTTTTTTAGATCAGCCTGGAAGGTCTGAGCGAAACGATGGCTCGCTACCCTGACCCTATAAAACTCCTCTAGGTTGGAGGAATAAATGGCCAAGAACTTCAAGCGTTCCATCAGGGGACTGTCTTCATTTTCTGCTTCCTGAAGAATGCGTTCATTAAAAGACAACCAATTTAAATCCCGATCTGTGTAGTTCATGGCTTATTCCAGTTTATTCAAATATAAGGTATTAGACAATACCAGTACCATAGATCAGAACTATTCTTTACCAAATAAAAAGTACTTGAATTCAACTTAGGTCCTCAGTAATGGGGATTTAAATCGAAAAGCCATAAATTATTTCATGTACTGCCTAAACCCAGGTTTAGGCAGTACAGCACTTCTCACTATATCAACTAAAGAATTAACCTTCCCTGGTTGAAGTTGCTTTTTTTCTTGAAATATCGGCTACAATGGCCTTGGCGTGAGAGATGGTATTCTCTATAAAAAACTCTCTGGTGTTGAGCCCACCGCAAACAACCCCTGCGAGGTAAAGTCCGGGTACATTCGATTCCTGGCTAATGTCGTCAAAGCATGGTTGTCTTTTTTCATCCAAACTTAGCTTCACGCCTAGTTGGTCCAGCAATTCAAAATTGGGTTTGTAACCCGTCATTGCTAGTACAAAATCATTTTCTATAATTACCTCTCCCTCAGGGGTATTCAGTACCACTTCCTTTTCCCTTATTTCTTTAATGCTGGAATTGTAATAGCCTTTTATCGATCCCTCTTTGATTCTGTTTTCGATGTCAGGTAAAACCCAGTATTTCACTGTTTGATCGATCTCAGGTTTCATTACTACCATGGTCACCTCCGCTCCCTTTCTCCAGGTCTCAAGGGCTACGTCCACAGCTGAATTGCCTCCGCCAATCACGACGATCTTCTGCCCGATATAAGGCCAGGGTTCTTTGTAGTAATGCGAAACTTTGGGCAAATCTTCACCCGGAACATTCATGGTATTGGGCAGGTCATAGAAGCCTGTGGCCAGGACAAGCTTTTCGGCCAGGTAATCTCCCTTGGAGGTATGGACCAAAAATCCACCTTCCTGTTTTTCTAGGGTGTTTACCTTTTCGTAAAGGTTGATGTTGAGTTGGTAATGTTTGACTATCCTCCTGTAATATTCCAGGGCTTCAGGCCTGGTAGGTTTATTGGAGATAGACATAAATGGAATATCTGCCATCTCCAACTTCTCAGAGGTGGAAAAAAAAGTCATATTGACTGGATAGTTAAAAATCGAATTGGTCAGCACACCTTTCTCTATTATCAGGTAGTCGATGCCTTCTTTTTTCGCTTCTATGCCACAGGCCAGGCCAATGGGGCCGGCTCCAATTATCAGTAATTCCAACTTTTTCATACGATAGTAAACATGAATTGTGATTTTGAGTTCCTTTAAATCCCGATTATGCAATGGGAATTGCCGAAGCGTTCTAAGGAACTGATGAAATTACTAGGAAATTAGACCAATTGAAGTCTAGGTTCAAGTTTTTGAGGAGATTTTAACTGGGGATAAAATCACATCGTTAAAAAAGCAAAAGGAGAAAATCATTCCCCGTAGTAAACCAAGTTCCCAACACCCTGCACCGGTCCCTGAGCACGGTCCCTAAGCCTGCACCTGCCGAAGGGTGTCGAAGTGACATTGAAGTATACCCTGAAGCAAGTCGGTAGCCTGTGCCGAGTATTATCGGTATCCCTTATGTGCGGGAATTAATGTACCGAAGCATTAGCAAGTCGAAATGCCTGCCCTGTTTTTTTACAGGGCTCGTTTGCTGTAAAGCATGGAGTGAAGCCCTGAAGTCTCAGGATATGCTAAAAGCGAGACTGCAAACCCCGGTTCCAACGAACAGAGCCTGTCCCGGTTATCGGGAAACTGGATACTGAGGCCTGACAGGTGGGGTGAATTTAATTGCGAATTTTGGATGATTTAATTCACCCCAGGCGAAAGGTCTGGACAGGCTGTAGCCTTATGGCCTACGGCCAACCAATCGATTGGCAGGAGTAATTTATGCTATAATTAAATCGTCATTACTTAATTTCAGTTTAGGATTGTCTAATTTTTTAATTGTTGTTCTAATTTTTACTCTATCAGAATGTGGTAAAAAAGTCGGAACCAAATCGGTTAAGTCAATTTTCAAAATTTGGTTAATAACAATCAAATCTTTTAAGGAAAAAGGACTAACTCCATTAATCAATTCAGACATATAAGATTTACTTTGGTGTCCTAAAACTTTTCCAAAGTCTTGTTGTGTTAGATTTAAGCTCTTCAGTTTTTTTCGGATAAGCTCTTTTCTTCGCTGAATAAATAACCGTTCTTTTTCGGCAATCAATTCTGCGACATCACTTTCACTTAGTTTTTTGTCAGAAATATTAGAATTTGTGCTCCAATTTTGATTTTCATACTGCTCAATTAAATCTCTTAATTTTTTTCTAACGGATTTGAATTTCGGATTTTCCTTCGAAAGAACACGCAATTTCCTTTCTGCAATCATTGCTCTTTCAAAATCCAATTCATTTCGGATTTTTCCATTTTCAATTAGTTCTGATATGTCTAATTGTGTTTTCATAAGCTTATTTTTTTAAATCCAATCATTAGACTTTAACCACTTTCTAATAGTATTTCTATTATTTTTAAAGGTCGTTTCATATTCTTGATGTGTCCCAACCCAAACAGCGGTAGCTTCATTGTCATCAAACTCAATTAATATCATTGTTCTGTGAATATTGATGTTGAAAAAGTAAAATCCATCACTATGGACGTTGTCCGCATCTATTCTTGTTTTATTCAGTTCAGTAGGATTCTTCCAATTATTGTCGTTAATATCCTTAATGAGTTGGTCGATGGCTTTTATCAAAGGAATATTTCCTCTGTTTTTTCTTTTAAACTTTTCTAATAATTTCTTATTGGTCAGTCTCATTTGCGATTGCAAATATATAAAAAGTTCGGAAAAAAACAGAACTATGTGAGTTTTCTTTAACCCGGATTAATAGGATTTCTCCGTCCTGACAATAGTCAGGGGTGAAGCCTGTCCCGTGTTTACGGGAAGTGTTGCAATCGCAAGAAAATCAGGCTGTTTGGAGATTTTAGCATAGCACCGCTATGGTGAAATTGAAAACAACAACGAAGTGGCTGATTTTAAAGCGATCTCAGCACGTAATAGAAGGTCTATTGCATATTTCGGGTTTAATTACGCCCATCGGAGCGTTTTTTAAACGCAATCTAGGGAAAATAACTCGTGATTTTAGGGGTTCAGATTGCGATTAAAACATTGGTAGACAAAGCTTCTCTCTGTTTATGGGCATTTATCTCTTTTGGTTTTACCTTTTAATACTATCAGGATTTCAAATCCATCTCTATTAACTTGTAAATTGAACGATCTTTGTAATGGATTTAGCTACTAATTCGCTATAAAAGTACTTTCATTGACTTCTCTTTCCGGTATAGTCCTTACTTCTTTGATGTTGACCTTTCCATCATAGCCCCAGCATAAAGCTGTTGTATTGACGGTGCCATAGTAATCTTCTACCCGGATAAACTGGGAAGAAATGGTTTGTTCCATTTCTATGGGAATGCCGGTATTGGGAAGTAATGCTATTGGTGCTTTTTCCTTTGATTGTAATAATTGTAATAATTCTTCCAGGTTAGGGGTTTTTTGTTCTAAGAGATTTTTAAGATCGGCTTTGGCGGATTCTACTTTTGGCCAGGGTGTGTTTAGAAAAGCATTGGAAAGCCCATGGATGCCGGAAGATACCTCTTGAATGCCGCCTCCATAATTGGAAAGCACCATTAGTTCCTCTTTTTCGGCTACCAATAAGTTGAAACCATTGTAGTCCTGCTTTATTTTTTCTAACTGGCTTAGATAGGCCTTGGGAGATAAATCCCCATTTAAAAAGCCTGTAACCAATTCCCCCCTGGTTCGGCTTAGTGGCTTGTCGTTTTTGGGATCTCTAAAATTGGTCAAAGCAGCAAATTTACCATTGGGATGGAAACCTAGCCATGTGCCTCCCCCCTTTAAGTCTTTGCCAGCATAGATGCCATTGTCCCATTGGTGTAAACCTTTGGTTGGGCGATCAAAATACTCGTCCCTATTTGCGACAAGTATAAGTTTGTATTCGGGATGCTGGTTCCAGCTAAATGATATTAAGCACATGGCGTAAAATTACGCAGCTACTTCAAAATCAAAAATGCTAGGCATGGAAATTTTGATTTATTATTTTATACGATAAATATCGTAGATTAATTTGCAATTACGAAAGTTATCGTATATATTTGATACGAAATAAATCGTAGTAGAAATGGTAGACAAACCTACAGCAGCAGAACTAGAAGTATTGGCCGTCTTATGGGATATAGAACAGGGTAGTGTTCGCCAGGTTCATGAGAAACTGTCCGAGACCAAGGAGACGGGGTATACAACAACGCTCAAAATCATGCAAAACATGCATGTCAAAGGCTTGGTCTCAAGGGATGAGGAGAAAAGAAGCCACATATATAAAGCAGCAATTTCTCAGGAGGATACGCAACAGTCATTGGTTAAAAGTTTTATAGGTAAGGCTTTTGGTGGATCGGCCAAAAAACTGGTCATGCAAGCCCTGGGACAAAGTGAGCCCTCAAGGGAGGAAATTAAAGAAATACGCGCTTTTTTGGACAAGATTGAAAATGATTCTCAATGAAAACGGACTGGTTGAATCAATATATTTTGGAAGTGCTTGGGTGGACCTTGGCCCATTCCCTATGGCAGTTGCTACTCGTAGCTGGGATATTATGGTTGCTTTTTAGGATAGAGGCTTTCAAAAGTCCTCAGAGAAGGTATTCGCTGGGTTTAAGTGCGCTCTTTGTTATACTTTGCCTATTCACAGGCACATTTATTTATGAATATGAATTAAATAATTTGCCAATAGATCAGGAAATTGTTGTGCCTGTAAATGCATTGGCAAGTGAAAAATTAGCCGTGAATGCCCTCAGTTTTCCTGAGATTTTGTCGAGAAAAATTGAAGGAGCTTTGCCTTATATGGTTTATTTCTGGCTGACAGGAGTCATGGTATATTTCTTTAGACATGCCGGTAATTTTGTTTCTTTGCAACAATTGAAGGCCCGTGCTGAAGAAAAGGTGCCACAGCCTTTAATCCAGTCTGCCAATAAAATAAAGCAGCAATTTGCCATTCAATTTCCAGTGGATTTTAAATTAAGTAGGGAGATTAGGGTGCCCATCACCTATGGTATTTTAAAACCGGTAATTCTGATTCCTATTGGTTTAATGGTGCAATTGTCTCCTGCTCAATTGGAGGCTATCATTGCCCATGAACTGGCGCATATACGCAGGCATGATTTTGCCATCAACCTTGTACAAGCCGCTTTAGAAATACTATTCTTTTACCATCCGGCCTTTTGGTGGATCAATACGCTGGTAAAAGAAGCTAGAGAGCATGTGGCCGATGATATGGCTATAGCTAGCGGGGTCAAGTCAATTGATCTAGCCCATGCTTTGGCCATGGTGGCTAATCAGGCCACCGAACAATCACCAGAGCTGGCAATGGCCGCACATTCTTCAAAGTTTCCCCTTTTAAATCGAATCAAAAGGATGTTGGGCAAAGAACCTGCCCGGTTTTCCTATTCACCTTTAATCACTAAAACCATGTTACTTACGCTAATATTCAGTGCCATATTATTAATTGGCAATGCAAACGAAGACCAGGCTTCAAAAGAGCGATGGCTTTCTACAGCACTTGAGACAGAATTTGAACTGTCTAGTCAGTATTTATTTGACACACTTCAAAAGCCTGTGCAAGTTGCAAGGCCACAAGTGATCGTCGAAGAAGAAGTGGAAATTATTGCAAGTCCCGAGCCGGTGGAGAATGTTCACGAGGAGGAGATTACAAGGACTTTCAATAAAAGTAATAAAACTACTATGGTGATGGACTCTTTGCCTAATCCCCCAGTATTAAACCTCACCGCAGCCCCTGTGTTGGATTTTCAGCATGGTTTTTCAGACAGTAGCAGAGTGGTAAATATCACTTCCATTTTGAGTGAATTTGGTGACAGTATTCAATTTTTTGCTAGAAATATAGCCGTTTTTCAGGGAGATACTTCTGTTTTGTCACAAAGTCAAAGGGAAAAGCTTAATGCAAAAATAGAAGTCCTCCAGTTGAAGATGGCCAACTCCCAAAAGGTATTGGAGCAGAAGATGAAGGAATGGGAAAAAGAATTTCAACCTAAAATGGAGGAGTTTGAGCGCAAAATGGAGGCCTGGCAAAAGGAGAATGAACCTAGGTTGAAGGAGTTTGAAGAGAAAATGGAGCTTTGGGCCAAGGAACAGGCTGAAAAACTGAAATTTTTGGAGAAGGAACAGGAATTGAAAGAGAAGGAAAACAAAGAAAAACAAGAGTAATGCAGTCAGATAAAATTAATATTTACCTCAGGCCAGAGACCTACTATCTAAGGCCTGGGGATTGTTTTTTGGAGACAATGTCTAATATAAAAGCAGGGTAACTGTGACATTTTTCTCCAGTCATCCGGGGATGGATCGGAGTGTTCCTTGAGATTTTAAGAATGCTTTCTGCTGATGGGAAACCAGAAATTTCCAGAGCAAAGGTGTAAAAGGTTGCTGCTTCGATTTGGAAACCCTGCTGTGGTCTTGTTAAATTGGTGATTACTTAAATTGGCTATCTAATTTTATCAGTCTTCGTTTCTTTAACCCGGATTATGTAATAGGATTTCTCCGCCCTGACAATGG
>TARA_R110002124_G_scaffold5428_6_pt1 | contig 30164 bp, 21 predicted proteins | sample TARA_R110002124 | Tara Oceans TARA_R110002124 (sample SAMEA4397445) | marine metagenome | biome: Polar Biome; feature: [SRF] surface water layer (ENVO:00010504); material: water (ENVO:00002006), including particulate matter (ENVO:01000060) such as... | depth 5 m
CCAAAAACCCAGAATAAATTAAACCCGAAACAGGTAATAGTAGGACAATTATCTATTTCGGGTCAATATAGGTAGGGATTAATTTCTCTTTTTTATCATAAAACAACCTGGCGTTACACTTCAGCAGCCTGAACGTGCATCCAATCGTAATTTTTTCTCCTGCCGAGACTTACCCAACCTTCTTCTTCCCAGCATCTCCACCAGTCATTGTACACAGGGTGTGCAAATGCGGCTTGGTTTCTTCCCCAGGTCAATTGGTTTCTAGCTGGATCAAAATCAAGGGCAACTCCCCAAGAATGGGTTGACCATTGCGTTCCTCCTCGCATCAGCCTATTATTAAAACACCCTCCAAACCTGTTTAGCGCTAGCCTTTCAATTTCATTCTCCCCATAAATATTTCGCACATTTTCTAACACCAATAAAAGACTCTCTGCAACCTTGGTATGACAGGTGATTTTCTTTGCCCTATACCTCATATCCCAAGCTATTTTCATTTCATAAGGCACTGTCACTGTCACAAGATTTTTTGCCCGAAGACCATAAAATTCGTGAAAAGCAGGTGAATTTTGCCTGGGCCAGCGATTCATAGGGTTGATCTCTTCAGGCCTCCAAGGTTCTCTGACTTTACCATACTTTTGTAAATAAACCAATTCTTCAAAAGCATATTGGGTCTGAGGGCCCCACATCCCGTCTATAGCTCCAGAATTAAAACCTTTTTCTCTGGCTCCTATTTGAATCATGGTCGTAACCTTTCTCACATTTGGAAGATTGACGTTCATTCCTGGTACTCGATTGAGGCTTTTGAGTGTTTCCGGACCAAAAATACCATCAATTGCACCTCTGTACAATCCTTTTTCTGCCAGCAATTGTTGGACTACTTTGATTTTTTCTTTCATGCCTGATTGTTAGTTATTTGTGAAATATTTAATTAATTCAAATTAGCCAATAGACAAGCTAGAAGCACTAAACCATTTTTCGATTATGCGCAGGGTTCCTATCTGTTTATTGAGATAATTTAAAAAAAGCACTAGTGAATTTTACCTTCTTTTTGAATTTCATACCTTATGCACTGAATCAATAGTTCTTCCTTAATTTCTTTATGTTTACCAGCCATAGTCTTTAAACCTACCTGCTGAATAATATTTACAATATTGGCACCGGTAAGGGGATATTTTCTAGCCAAATCTTCCAAGACCAGCCTTGAGTCAAGAGCAATCTTTTTGGGCAAATATTGTTTCCATAATGCCAGCCTTTCACTAACACCCGGAGGTTCGAAATCAATAATTGTCTGAAACCTTCTGATAAAGGCTGTATCCAAATTGCTTTTATAATTGGAAGCCAAAATCACCATTTCAGGATAGGCTTCTATGCGCTGTAATAAATAGGCTACCTCTTGATTGGAATGTTTGTCTCTTGCGTCTTTGACATTTGTCCTTTTTCCAAAAAGTGCATCAGCCTCATCAAAAAACAAAATCCAGCTTTTACCTGAAGCCTTCTGAAAAAGCCGTGAGAGATTTTTTTCGGTTTCACCAATGTATTTAGACACCACAAGAGACAGGTCAACCCTATAAACATCCTTGCCTGTATATTTACCTAATAATCCTGCTGTTAGGGTTTTTCCTGTGCCCGGTGGACCAAAGAACATCACTCTATAACCCGGCTTCACGCTACGTTTTAATCCCCAATCTTCCATCAAGCGCTTATTGTAGGTCAACCAATCTTCCAGCGCTTTGATTTGTGAAAACGTTTTCTCGGACAGTATTAGATCTTCCCATTCAAGCTCTGTACGAATCAATTCGGCTGGAAAGTTCGGGCTAGGTTTGGGAGGCCTGATACTTTCCATCAATAACTTATCTGCAAATTCCTGATCTGGGTAAATAGGTGCGGCATAGAATGGCTCTTCTTCAGAAGCCTCTCCAATCAAAATATGCCCCTCTTTTAGTAAGCGAGAATCCTGAAAAACAGAAAAATACTTCTTTCTTGAAACCGGGTCACTTCCTCCTAATAAATAAAGCAAGGTTTCACCTGTAGGAATAATCCCGCGATGGTATTTACTTTTGTACCCCCCAAATTCAGGAAGTGATGTACCTTCGGGAAAATACTCCTGCACTATCTTACTCAAAAACCCAGGATCTATATAGGGCACCATTGCAAGTGCTAGCAATAACAACTCCTGGTTTTTGATATCAAGCTCTTTAATGATTTTCCCTAAAAATTCATTGGGGTCAAAATAAAGATCCAGATTAGGTTTGGTCAGGCTTGCTGTTTTTCCAATTTCATGGTCCATCCTGCTTTTGACCACCATTTCCAAAAAAATTAACAATTGTTTCATAGATCTATAGAAATGCCTTCCGGGTTAAAATCAATTTTGTTCTTGTTTACCGGAATCGATTTGCTTCATTTTGGATTTATAATGTAAAGCTTTCTCAAAACTTGGATCCAAATCAAGGGCTTTATTCAACCAATTCTTTGCCATCTCAAACTCTCCTTTACTAAGGTAAACAACTGCTAAATCTGTTAAAATTGCTGGATTATCTGGTTCCAAACGGGAATTTTTAATCAAATGGTCCAAGCCTTCTGATACTTGACCTACTGCAAGGAAGGTCATAGCCAAATAATGTCGATAAGAAGTATTGTCAGGTTCCTCTGCAAGGGCTGATTTAAAAGATTTAATGGCAAAACCATAGTTTTTTAAATGAAATTCACATTGCCCAGCCAAAAACCAGACAAGCCCTGTCCAGTAATTAGGAGGTATAGAAGTCAAAGTCTGTCTTGCCTCTTCCCAATGGTTCATCCTCATAAAAACCTTAACAAGTTGTATTAAATTTTGATCAGTGGGATGCTCTTCTATTATGCTTTTCCAGATCTGCACTGCTTTTTCCAACTCATTGATATGGGTGGCAAGCTTTGCCAAACTAATTTTTGCATTTTGGTGCTCAGGAAACCTTTCCACTGCTTCAGAAAACTTATCCCAAGCAATCGCATATTTACCTTTCATGGACAACGCATTCCCTAAATTCACTAGAAAATGTGGCTTTATTTCAATTTGTATCGCTTTTTCAAAAAACAATATGGCCTTATCGTAGTCTTTTTGCTGTTGATAATAAAGGCCCATATTATTTAAGATGGATGTGTTTTTTGAATCTAACTCGTAGGCTTTATCATAGCATTCTGCTGCCTTTTCAAAATTTTGCTTCAAAAAATGCCTTGCACCTTCATTATTGAAAGCAATGGCCTTCTCTTTTTCCATTGTAGTCATTTAGTCAAATAAATCATTTTTGATGTCTCTCGCCAAGCCCTTACCCATATTCACAATATCCAGATCAGGATAGATCACCTCAATATCATCGAAAGACATATCAAAAGCCTCACCCTCCTGATAATTGACTGGGAACACCAGACCAAATTGTATATCTGGCCCCCATTCAAAGCCAGCCAAATTGTGTCTCCAGGTTTCTGAAACAGAGAGGAAGCCTACTCCAAGGCTGGCCCTTGCAAATGCATTCACTTCAAATTCGAATTTGGGATTTACAGTGATTCTACCGAGAGCATCCAGGGACAAGCCTGTCTGAGGGGTCCAATTCAAATCTACTTCTGCAGCTGCTTCTCCTTCTAACCCCAATGCGCCAGTCAACTCTATTCCTCCTGTGAGGCTAGCAATGGCAACACTGACACCAAGGCTCAAGTCACCTCTTAAAGTAAGTCCAGCATCGGCAGGAATGGCAAATTCTCCATGACCACTTATTGTGGTTTCATCTTCTCTTTCAGGATTGTAGGTGATTTCAGCGGATATATCTCTCAATTCACCTGGACCAAAACCGGCTGTAAAATCCAATCCACCTCCAATTTGAGCAACCAAACCAATACTTCGTGGCCCAATAGGAATCGCGAACAATGGAATCTCTATTGTTGGAGCCCTAAATAAATTCCTATTGAATTCCTTTCTTTGAAAAACCTCATAGCTCTCAGAGGCCAGTCTGGCAGTAACTTCTATTTCTCCATTAGGTAAAAGTTTAACTCCAGCCGTTGCAGCCAACCAAGGAGTTAATTGAAGGGTAAGCTCACCTCCACCATAGACTCGCATGGTTTCGTCCGGATCTCCAGAAGGCTGTCCATCTTCCCCTATAGCACGGTTGGTAGCGCCTACTTCTATGGTTCCACTTAGCATTCCTCTGCTATAGGCTGCCGAACCTACAATTGTAAGCGCACCATTCTCATAAGTAACTGTAAGTGATGTAGAAATCCCTGGAATATCAGGCTGGGCTGTGCCGGTTACCATGATTTCATAGTTCTCAGCCCCTGCAGGTTTAGCAACTCTAGCCGCTACATTACCTCCTGTAATCCCCGGAATATCACTGCTTAAGTCAAAATCACCACTGAATGAAAAACCATCTTCACCGAAATTGAAGGCCATATTCCCCCTTTCAATACCTGGAACATCCAGCTCAGCTTCACCTGTTGCAGAAAAATTGTTTTCACTATACGTTGCAGTTATTGTGGCGGATTTAATACCTCTTAACTTTCCTTCAGGAATGCCTATCTCTCCTCCTATGGTCCAGGTATTTTCCTTGTATTCCATATTGATCTCCGCCGGATCAAATAATTCAGAATCAAAATTAAATGCCCCTTCCAATTCAAAACCTGAAGCAGTGGAAGCGGTAGCACTAATATGCCCTTCACCTACTTGGTTGATGGCAAAATTGGTTTCACCGGTCAGCCCCAATCCATTCCTGGAACTTGCAAAAATCGTTAAAGAACTATCGCTAATTTCAAACGGCGCGGGCACATTAATTTCTTCAATTCCAAAGGTTTTAGATACCCTTACTTCGCCATTGGAGATAAATAGTTCTATAGGACTGCCCTCGAAAATAGGAATACTGGGTAATATTTGGCCATAAGCCTCAATACCAGTTGGCAACAAGTCCAATTCAAGGATTTCTACCGGGCTTGCCTTTTTTATTCGCAATCCATATAAACCGGACTTAATAGACTGCTTGGTAAGGTATCCTGCATATTTAGAACCCGGATAACGTTTTACAGGAAAGACTTTATCCTCTGCCCAAGGTGCCCATGTTTTGTCTGAAGAAGGTATATTTACTGAAATACTGCCTAGGTTCTCTGTGTTTTCTACATTTTCACCTTCAGTAGCGAATTGTTTGGCGGTAATTCTGAAAGGATTGCCTAACCAGGTCTTTTCAGAACTACCTAACCTGCTACCCTCTCCAGTCCAAACAAACTTTTTACTTATTCCACCGGATTGATTGGGGAAAATACGGACCTCTCCTTCGCTTCCAATATCAGCTAAATTCCCCACTTCGATAGGTTCTAATTGATCTCCGCTTTCTATCTGAGTTTTGGTCCAAAATTCATTTTCGGTGGCATTACTATCTCCTCCAGCCAAAGCTTCTGCACTATTAAAAACCAAGGTGTATTTGTTTTTAAATGTCGCATCTCCTCCAGGGTATTGAACCCCATGTCTTTCTCTAAAACCATTGAGTTTTTCCGTAATTTGACCTTTTATAACAGACCCACTTGAGGTGTTTTTACTGGCATCCAATAATTCCATGTTTTCAAGGGTATTGGGCCATGTTGCCGTGCTCCAATTAGCCAATTGAAGTTCTACAATATGGTCTACGTGGAAGTTTCTGTAATTCTTATCTTTCCCCCAGCCAGGCGTAGTAAGCTCTTTCGAAATCACATCAATGGGGCCTATATAAGTGGGCTTTGCTCCCCTGCCATTTATATTGGCTTTAAACACATGCGTAGTATCAGCTGTTGGGGGAGTTCTATGGTGCTCCTCATACAAGTTGTTCAATCTTGTGGCAATATTGGTTGTACTTACCTCTTCTCTCCAGACGCCATCTCTTTGGTTGGTATTGCCTCTTAAATAATTGTTTTTTCTTTTGAGAGGGGCTTTGCTTGTAAATAGTGTTCCCCTATGATCCTGTAATTTAAATCCTGGAATGGGTATTTTACTAAAAGTTATGGTTTTAGCACTTTCATCCAAAACACCAGTTTCTTCCTCCATTTCAGGAGCTGCTTCCTCTTCGCCTTCTTTTTGAATGGTACTGTTCTGTATGGCTGGACTACTTCCTTGTTGAATGGTATGGGTTAACTCATGCGCCAAAAGATGCTTTCCAGCGCTATCGCTGGGCTTGTATTGGTTTTCATTAAAATAAATATCATTCCCATGGGTGAAGGCATGTGCCCCAATACCTTGGCTCATCTGCACTGCCTGGCTATCAGTATGCACCCTTACATCTTTAAAATCAGCACCAAATGACTCCTCCATTCCTGAAAGTGTCTCCTGATCCATTGACTCTCCTCCTGATGTTTGATTGAGCTGCTGCTCGAAACCCGGAGGTGTGGATGTGGCAATCTCTTGTTTCATTTGTACAGGAGCTTCCGCTTCACTATCCTGAGGCTCGATTGATAGCTGCCCTTCCTCTTCTGATTTTTCCTGAAAAACCGTTCTATTTACCTTTAACTGAACGAGAGGCGTAACCCCTTTGGCCAAGGATTGGGCTTGGATATTTTCATCTGTCTTTGATTGAACATTCTCTTCTTGAGACTTTTCTTGCACCACCTTATCTGCCATTGCATCAGCTTCTTGCTCATACTGATCACCAGGCTGTCCTACTGCCAATTTCGCCTGAAAAAAGGGATCAGACTGATTTTGGGAGGAGTGACCTCTGCTGGTTTTAGATTTAGAACTAAAATGGCTCATACAATTTATATCATCAATTCAGATTTATTGGACTTTTAATTAAAAACCCATTTGGGTATTTGAGCTACTTGTGGGCACAGGAAGACCATTTATTTGCTTTAGCATGGTTGCGAATTTTTCTAATCATAGGATTAACTATTTTTCTCTCTTCATGATAAGCAGGTCCAGTACCTATTGGCACCCCATGATCCTCTTTCACTAGGGCAAGAAAGGAGTCAATCCAATTCATTTCAGCTTCGAAAATTGCATCTTGAAATTTTGGATCCAACCTAATCATTGCCTCAGCTAAAATGTCATTTATCGTAAGGGCACTTTTTGGAAATGCCATTTCATTTACCGCCTTTTCCAAGGGTATCAAGACAGAAGTGTCAATTAATGCCGTACGCATTTTAGAGGCATGAAATCTTTCATGAGCTAAAACTGCATCCTCCATAAACCATTCTACATAAGAAGCCCCAAGATTACTTAAATCATTAACCTGATCGCAGTAATTCTCTTCACTAGTATTTCCCCCCGGCCCGGTTACTTCCTTCATTCCGGGAAGAAGGCGTGTTTGCACAGAATAATGACCTACCAATCCTGTAATGACTGGATGCCACATTACACCATCATCTATTAATTTTAATTTAACATCGATGGTTTCAGGGAAAACCCTTCCCATATCTGCAGGGCCCAAACTATTTGATGCAACAGCTCCAGCCTGGGCGATTACATTTTTCAAGTCAATCTTAGCATCAATGGTTACAGGCATTTCAGGTGCCGTTACCTCCACTCCTCTATCAAGTCTATCAAGGTATTGGATTGTGTTTCTACCCACTACCCCATCCACAACCAAGCCCATATCCGCTTGGAAAGCTTTCACAGCTCTGCTCGTTTCCTCCCCAAAAGATCCATCTGCACCATACTTAGGCAAACGATAATCTAAACCAATTAAAGCGTATTGTATTAGGCTTACAGCTGTTCCATTGGAGCCAATTTTTAAAGTGGCATAATTGTCAAAAGTATCTTCAAGCAATTCATTTGTTGAAAATCTACTTGTTGGATGAAAATCATGGCCATCATTTAATTTCGACTGCACAGCTTTTTTTATAATCCCCTTTTGTTGAATTGTATGGGTGAGTTCATGAGCCAGTAGATGCTTTCCTGCTTTTGTTTCTGGTTGGTATTGTCCTTGATTAAAAAAGATATCAAATCCATGGGCAAATGCCTTGGACCTAATTTTCTTATTCATCATTTGAGCCTTTTGATCTGTATGAATTCTAACTTTGCTAAAGTCAGAGCCAAATTTTTTCTCCATAAATCTTTTCGTATCAGGAGACATTGGCATACCCTTCCCCTTTTCTTGAAAAAGGACGTGTTCTATACTGTTAACTTGGCTTTGGCGGGATGAATCCTTTCCACTTTTGCTTTCTTTGGTTTGAATACTGTCTTCCTCTTTTGCAGTTTGAACGGTATCCTCCTCGTTTTTGGATTGGACAGGTTCTTCCTCAGAACCTGCTGCACTGACTTTTTCTTCCTCTTCTGCTTTGGTGCTAACAGTTTCCTCTTCTTCAGCTTTAGCCTGTACTGGCTCTTCTTCTTCAGCTTTTGTTTGTACAGGTTCCTCCTCTGAAGCAGCTGCGCTAACCTTTTCCTCCTCTTCTGCTTTGGCGCTTACTGCCTCCTCTTCATCCCCTGCTTTTTGGACAGCCTCTTCTTCATCAGCTTTAGCTTGTACTGGTTCTTCCTCCTCTGAAGCGGCCTGCAGTTTATCCGTGGTATCTTCCTTTTCTTTACTTTGTACTGCTATTCCAGTATCTTTTTCATCTGACACTTTTTGAAGCATAGGATCAAAAAATTTATCATTGTCAAGAGAAGGTGTCAAACTATCACTTTGTTCCTTCTTATGGCGAAAAAAACTATTCCCCTCCTTGCTTTGAAATAAAGGATTGATCAAACCTACTGAGGACTTTCTAAAACCTTGTCTTTTCATAGTATCTTCAATTTACCACTCTACAAGCAAATGCCTTTTTTGCCAAGGAAGCTTTATTAGTGATAGGTTCCAGGAAATACTTTCCAATAATACATCTTGTCCCTTTCTTTCCACAATTAAGCGGTCAGCATTTTCCTCAAAAACCAATTTGCCATTTCGATTTATAAACTCGTTACGAATAGTCTCTATTCCCGTGTTTCCCAATCTCTTCCAGTTTACCTTTAGTGCATTTAAAAGTTTCCCTGTCTTGTCTTTAATATCTTCGGAAAGAAACACCTCTCTATTAACTTCTTCATTAATAGCTACCCCTACTAAATACTTTTCAAAAACCAGCTCAAAATCAAAAGGTTGCTCTTTCCTGTTAGACAAATAATACAATGCATGAACAGCAGTTTCCGAATTATTAATATTCCCTTCTTCATCTATCAACCCGCAATCAAGAAAAAATGATTTCAAAAAAGGATGCAGTAAAATCAAGCCTGAATTACTTATATAATAGCTCTCTTTTTTATCTATACTTTTTGATTCTGACCGATCCCGAATATCATTTGGATTTTCATTTCCCGTTTGCACTTTATTATCGAGGATTCGAATAATCGATGGAACAATATCCTTTCTAGCTTTAATATCATCAAATTTTATGACTTCTCTGAAAATTTTCTCTACTATTTTCCTATTTGGTTTGCTAACTTTAGAAAAGTAAAGCTCTGCAATGAGCTGCCAATCGCCTTTCTTTTCCTCAAAAATACTTAAAGCGACTATTAACCTGTAAAAACCAAGCTTTTTGTCATCTTCCAACCTCTCATTTATCTGCTTAAATTGGAGTTTTTTAATAGGTGATTTGCTGCCTATAACTATCCAAATCAATTCACCTATTTCCTTCACTCTATATTGCCTAATCACTCGATCAAAGAACGGGGAATGCTGGAAGTATTTAAGCAAGTTCCCATCTCCTCCAAACTTCTCCATTATGGGTTTTAATTTTGCCCATTCAAAAGTATCTCTGGCTTTTTCTATAGGATACCACCAAGGCAAATGTCCATTTTCCAAAAAATAAATCCATGATTTCAACAGACTTATTACCGGATCCAGAACCAAAACTTCTTCATCTATTTCTTTTTTTGTTGAAAGTCCAATCGGATCCGAATTGAGCATAAGCTCATCACTATGTACCTTCTTAAAATTGAGCTTGCTATTTGAAGCTATTTCTTTAGAAATCACTTCCTTAAATTGATTCATGAATGCTTTTAGAATTATTTTAGGCTCTAAAAAATCTTCTTCCAAAAGATCCAAAGAAATATTTATCTGGGGAATCTGAATGAAATCATTTTGTAATTCTTTTTCCAATTCATCAAGATAGGAAGCAATTAAAGGCAGTAAAGAATCCTGAACAAAGGTGTTGATATTTCTTTCTATAGACTTGGCATTCTCGACCGATTTGGAATATATATCGATAGAAACTTTTTGTATAGAGTGCGTATCAATTTCCTTCATTTATTTTTATTCTTTCAAATTAATTCTTATATTTCTAAACGTTTGGTCACTAGACTGAACCTATTTTACTGGCAAATGAGTATGAAAGAGGAAGCAAGCAATTAAGTCAAAACGTCTTGAAGTTGCGTTCGTTACGTGTTGTTTACATCACTATTGAGTCGCTTATACTACTAGATCAGAGATTAAAGCAAGTGAAATTGGACAGAAGCCCCATAAGGACCAATCATCATCCGGAATTTGTATGATTGGTCCTTTTCCATGTCTTATAGTTGCAGTTTTTCTATAGAATCTATCCCTCGCGGCTGACCTCTTTTTGCTGGCACTTCGATATAAATATCAGCCTTTTCGGTAAATGGTTCCAAGGTTCTGGTCATTTCTCCCCTGTCAATTTCCCTATCCAAAACCACCACCAATGATGCTTTACTTGCCTGGTCTTTACCATGAAGTGTGCTTCTTAATCGCAGAAATCTAAAGATCAAATCATTCGTGTCCGTAGCGTTTTTATAATCATTTATCATTTCAATACTTGCCCAGCTACCATTCACCCAATCTCCCGTTAAATAAAGTTTGTGCCCAATTTTAGAACTTGCCAAGGCTGACTGAACACTTCGAATAATTCTTTGAACAGAACCAGGAAGATCACTAACTTTTTCAGGAATTCTTGGTTTAAAGTTGCCAGTAAACCTTGAATCGGCTTTTAAATCCTCTATCAAATCGTTCCATTGCTTCCATTTACCTTTAAATTCTCCATAATCATCATCCTTATCCACAGGAGCAAATTCACTTTGCAATTGTAAATAGGTAGCCTCTCTGTATTTCCTAAGCTCTTCACAACGAATAGCCTCAAGCCTAAAGGTTTTGTCAGATTTCACCATTCCATCTTGAGTATAAGTATAAGATGGCTTGTTGATACTTATGGTGTTGTCTGAAAAACTAATGCTAAACTCATCATCATAAGGCCGGGTAATAACGAATCGCTTGTGAGATTCATCATAATCGAAGACCAATCCCTTAGGGAAACGCTCGTTTAATGCTTCAGTGATGGCATGCATCCGCCTATTATAGATTTCCTCAAAAGGTATTTCAAGCGTGACGGTCCCATTAATAATTTTTTGACCATTAATGGTATAATTGTTAATCGCCAATCGGTAACTTTTTGGCTGAACCCCAGACCTTCTTACCGAACCTTTGATACTTCTTGAAAGGTTATTAAGGTATTTTAAAGAACTGATCCAAGGGTAGCTGCAACTAGCAACCTTTACATGACTGGAACCAATAAGTCCCGTCTCGTCAACCACTCTATAGGAAAGGGAAAGGTCAGCTAAAACCTTGTTATCGTAGCTAAGTAAAATATAGGTTCCAGATTTAGGTACACCTCCAAGGCTCGAACAAGAAGGATGTTCCTTTAAGAGTTTTTTCAACTCCTTCTGATTGGATGCCAAATCCAAATGATACGCTTTAAACTCCAAGCCAAACTGACTAATCATTGAATTTATTGACTGGAAAGTGCTCTCTCCATCTGTTAGCAAATGTCCTCCTATAAGATAACTGTCATGCCCTTCATATTCCAGCAATAATGGATTATTCCCCATCGAATAGTGAAAACTAATGCTTGGGCTACCACCGTTCCATTCGGACAATAATTCTTCACTTTTTGAATAATAGAAAGGTATTGAAGGAAAATGCGAATTGTGCTGTTTTTTCCCATTCGGAATAATCCTCAAACCTTCTTCTGTTTGAATTTGATAGGAGGTTAATATAAAATACATTTTCCTAAAAAGGTCATGAATTTTATTTTTAGCTTGATCATAATCACCTAAGGCAGGAGATCTATAAAATCCGTGGCGAGAACCCGTATTTACCAACTTCCCGAGCAAAAGATGTTTTGGAAAAGAGGAAATGGCTGGGTTAGGCCAGTAGTCAAGCTCATTTAAGGCATCTATTAAAGCATTAAAAGTATTGATCAAATCTCGGGCAAGGAGGTAACGATACTGCTGAAAATTATACTCCTCTTCTTCCTGATTAAAAATTTTGTCGATCAATTCACTAAAACCATCTACCAAGCTTTGAAAATTTTCATCTTGATCGAATATATATCCAAAGCCTTCTACTATCTGTTCTAAACCTTTAGACATTTCGTCCAAAGTATTGCCATTTTTGATCGCTGCAATATATAAATTATCAATCTGCTCAAATGAAGTGGAGTTTTGTGGAGTATGAACCACCTTCATCAGTTGAAGTTTTGACAATTCTTTTAAAGCCGCTGTAGTTTTAGTTTTTTGACGTAAAACGTTATCAAGGCCTACTAAATTTTGGATGGAAGCATCATCTAGCATTAAGAAACGCAATCTGGCAATTTGCTCAATACCTTGGTTGTCACAATTGATATCTCCACATATATCCTCTCGCTTAGGATAGCATTCCAAATAAGCCAAAAAGTTTTTATTGTCCCAATTGGCTAATTCAGATAATGGCTTTGCATCAGGGTCTCCCTCATTGCAAAGCTCCCAAAGCTCTACTTGTTCTTCATCTATATAGAAATAGGGAGAATATCTTGCATTTTCATCAATAAACAGCCTGAAATGCGTGAAGGTTAACTCCTCAATAGAAATATTTTTCTCTTTGGGTTGTTCTTCTGACAAGGCTTTGTGCAAAATAATCAGGTCTCCATCTGTAGTGATTCCAACCCCTTGTTTTACCACCAATTGGTCTCCTCCTTCTGCCCCTCTTTTGGAAATGCTAAGGCCATGTACGATACCCACTCCTGTCAGTGCTATTCGACTCAACCTGTCCTGATCTTCGAAATAGGCAATCGTTTCATTTAGCTGCGTATGGGTAAGCACCTGATCAGCCTTATAGTTTCGGTATTGGTAGATTACGGAACTTAGTTTATTTGACATGGCCTACTGGATTAAATGGTTCCTAAATTTGATCTTCCTAATATGATGGTATCTCTCATTGCATTGCTTTCATCCTCATCCTCACAGTTGTATAAGGTACCAGTAGGATAAATCGAGTGCAATTCGGATAATATTTTTATAAATTGTTCATGGTATTGATAATCTCCCACTGTTAATCCCGAGAGGAAATTGGCATAAGCCTCCTCAAAAAGACTCATTTGGTCCTCTTCTTCAAGATCACCAGTATTGGCCCTACCTATCCAACAAATCTTGGCTAAAATATGGGCCGGCATTTCTTCTCTGATTAAGTTTTCTAGAAAATCTCGGAAATCTCTATCTGCAAACCTGAATGAGTTGCCCGGAAGTACAATCGTCACTCTAAAAGAATACGGATCTATACAATTCCCTTCGGCACAGTCATCCTTGCAAAATGGCAGGAAATGCTGATTGGAAAGCTCTGCTTCATTGAAATCTGGTCGCAAGAGGATGTTTTCAACAACAAACATTCCTTCATCATCCATTTTCTCATCCATAAAGGATTTGAAACTCAATAGCGCATTTTTAAAATTTGGGAAAGTAAAATACTTCTGCTGACTTGCAATCAGATAATCAGGGCTTTCTGGATCTTTTATATCCAAATTAAACACACCAAAGGAGAACCTTCCTGTTGGAGAAATACTTACTTTAAAACAGTCAAAATCAAAACCTACTTCAGGCACTTCTCCGAATTGGTTCAGAGTCTCTTCTATGGTTTCATTGGAAACAGCCTTGACTTGCTGGATAACCAAGTAAATGTCCTTGTGCGCAGCAGTTCTCCCTTTATAGGATTTTATGGACTGTAAAAGGACATTTTTATCTTGATCATATATTCTCCATTTAAAAACCGCCTCACCCTCGGCATTGGTACTTGGGTAAATCTCTACAAATGAACGAGATAAGTTTTTTCTGAAATAATCTTTAATCCCAACCAATAAAGCAACTCGCTTTTCAAATCCAGAAGTATTCTCCGTATTCCAAAGATTTTTCAAAGGCTGCTTGTAATAGTTCATTGCGGTTGAACGCTCAGCACTTATTTTTCCATATTCCTCCAAAAAAAAGGATTTGGTTTTCAGCACTTGTTCATCAACACCTGATCCATAGATTTTTTTCATCAAAAATGCATAATCAGAAAATTTCTCTGCAAACCTTGCCAAAAGGTGGTCTTTCAACTTTTGACTCCTTTTATTTCGCTCATCAAATGGAGCCATGAGGTCCTCGTAAAGGGACCCGTCATCATAGAAACTTCCTAAAAATTCACCATGATCACCTATATCCGTTACGGTTTCTGTAAAATAAGACCTTTCATGAGTACTAAAGACTGATAACAGGTTTTTAACTTCAGTAAGGTGCTTAAAATAGCTCACCAAAATTTGATCGAAAAAAGTCAAATAAGCTTTTAATTGATCTGCTTTCTTTTCACGATCTACTCCTTTGGCACTTTCCGGAATACCCAAAGGCCCAACTCCATAAACCTCCGGAAAATCATTCCTTATACTTGAATACTCTCCTAAGGGATATAAATGAGGTACAGGAAGAGGAAATCCTTTTTCCTTTATTTCATATTGTTCTACTTGATTTTGAGTAACAATAGCATTTTTATGAACGGCTACAGTTTCCTGATTTACATTTAGTGGCAACAATCCCTTGAAAAAGTTAAACTTGCTTTTATCACACAAAACAGGCTTTTTCCCTTCGGGAACTGTAATAACCCATCCACCTCCTGATGAGCCTTCCTCGCAATGATTGATACTTAAATCCCTTATGGCTTCAACACCATCAATATCCATTATCAATTGGATGATGTCTGATTGGCTTATTTTATCACGTAATTTTGCGTTCCTTAATTCATCCGGATCCAAATACCCATGTTTCAAATAGGGGCCCTCCAAAATCTCTTCGGTTGTATACCCTTTATCAAGCATGTTCTCAAAAGAGTAAAAATGGATATTGGGAGAGAAATATTGTTCAATTTCCCATTCAATTTTTGCTGCTATTAACTCTTCATCAGCATCAGGACTCAAGTCCATTATTGCACAAACTTGAACGGGATGGCTTTCAACAGGAATTACTTCTACTACATCCTCACACAAATTTCTATTTTGATGATAAGCAGAAAGAACTTTCTTCTTGATTTGGGCAAAGGGAATATCATCGCTTGCATCTATTAAAATCTTATGAAGACCTTTCAGTTCAAATGACTTTTTGTCTTTTTCTGGTAAACCTTCCCAAATCGCAGGATCATAAGCCATTTTAAGGTTCTTACAATCCATATAAATTTGCTTAGAATAGGTTTCTATCCAGCTATTTTGCACTCCTTCGATATCCATCAGTAACATCCGATAGTCTAGACCTGTGAGTGCTTTACAGGGCAAGACATCACTTGCCATATGGAAATGCTTTTTAAGGTAATTGGCTTTATCATTTCCTAATAGGAGATCCTCGATTGGCAAGGAAAGCCTATACCCCAAATCAGTTATTGCATAAGCCAGAATTTCTAAAATAGTAACTCCGGGATCATGGGCATTGTAATCCGTCCAAATTTTATTCCCGATTCTCTGTATAACTTTTATTCCTTCATCTTTAAGAAATTGAAAGTCTAAATCATCACTTGTATGAACCTCCTTTGAAATCGGGCGATATGTTTTTTGATTCATCATCTATCAAGTAATAACTGGTGCGTACAGTGAGACATCATGAGACTTGGCTGAAACCAGAATGTGTTTAGGACTGCTTGGTAAAATATTATTCCCCATCTCAGTGCCATTCCTAAATATCCGAGGTTCCTGAATAAAGTCTACATAACCCAATTTCTCGAAAAAATAAACAAGACTACTCTTATTGAAATGATTATTAAAATCTATAGCAAGGTTATCACCAGAAGTCCATGGTGAAAGGTAACTAATGATGTCAGCATCTAACTTATTCATATAGAAAGACTTATCCAACCCTGGGTAAAACGTTACTTGAACGTTAATTCTAATTTCCTCATACAGAGGATTAACCGCTTTTATTTTAACCTGAGGTGCTGATTTCTCCTCAAGAAAACTAGTTATTTCATTTAGTTTGGCCGCACTGAAGGTTGGCTGATAGATATCGTAGACATTTTTATTTAAGGTGTCAGGTATTACCAAAACCATAACATGCCCTGGAGACAAAAATGATTCAGAACAGGTATGGTTGAGGCATTTAACCTTATACACTTCAGGGAATTCTTGTAGCACCAGGTGTTCAATATCCCAAAGAGAAACACTCCTGTTTTTGTGTCTCAGCCTTTCACTTGCTCTTATATAATAATTCTTATCTTGCTCAGGTGCTTTACCACCAAAGGAATTGAAAGGTTGAAAAACCCCCTTAATCCCTGCTTTTCTTTCAATCATTTTAGCAATACTTTCAGCAGGCAATCCATCTTTCAAATGGCTTAAATCATTGCCATTATCGCTCAAGACTACCTTAATGGCTTGGGAAAAAATGCCCAGAACACGGCTTGTCGCATTGTATGTTTTACCTGAACTTACCCTTAACCAAACCAAATCGCTTTCAAATCTATGGTGAAGATTGAAAGCTTCTTCTGGTAAGGAAAATACGATTATCCCTGATTTGAGTAAGTTGTCGGTTTGGTCTGAAATAATATTTTCCCTTCCCAGGTCTTTCCAATAATTGCTTACCAAGACAGACCATTTCAACCCATCAGTTTCTTCAGTTTGGGAAGGATTTTCACTTCCTTCCAACACCTGAATTAACAAAGACAACTGCTCCAAAGTAGCTAGGCCTGAAATCCCAATGAATAATTCCCCGACCTTTTCAGGATAAGGAATGGCATAGATTTCATTGTCTAGCGTATGTGCTATTCCAATTTTATTTGCCTTGTTTTCTTCGTACCAACCAAAATCATCCCTCACAAAAAATTTCAAACTCGGATCAGGTGCAGCGGTCCAGTCAAAGGATTCTTCTGTTTCGTAATCTATATTTAAGGTTTCCAATAATGGCGTATAGGGTTCATTTGGAATAGGCGTTTCTGGTTGGTCACTACACATGGCCAAAGCATACAATCTGGGGTATAATTCAGATAGAAAAGATTGGAGCAGTGTAATTTTAATCCCCTCATTTATATCCAAATATTTTTTACCAGCACCTGGCAAAACGTCAAATGTTTTCTTAAACCCATCCCCATCAATTTCAAACAGCACCTCTTCTGAAATTTTAGTTGTCCATCCTTGACCGTCGTTCAATGAGAGGCTTGCTTTAAAGTGATTGTTGTTTTTGACAATCAAATTATCGGGATCCGGATTTACTGTAATTTTATTGGTCAACAAAGGCTCCCTAAAACCAGTAGGCTGCAATAAAAAGGATTTTATAGGCTGCGTCACACCCGGACCTGGTACAAAATGTTGGGAAAAATAATTGCCTTTGCTCAGGTATTGACTTCCCAAATCTCGATAACCATAATACCAATCTTTAAAATCTGTAGGGGTATTGGACCACTTACCCCGAATTGTCACTTTTGTTGGCTTTTTCTTTTTCCATTCGGGGTATTTTATATAAAAACTACTGCCTTTTTTAGGGATACTTCCAAAAGGTTGGAATGGCTTTTCTGGGTTAAGAATACCCAAATCGGACTCTACAATGGGTGTACTGATATTGCTATAAATGGACCGAATAGTCAGCTTTTGAAGTGCTGTCTCACCAAGCCCTTTGATCCACTGAAATGATTTCTGAGAATTACAGGATATGTCAAACCAAATTAAAGGAGCTCCCTCACCTTTGCTGTCCCCATGAATTTTTTCTTGTTGATCCACGATTGCTGCCTGTGACTTGTCAACAAAAAGAACAATAGTGAGTCGATTGCCTTCCACTTTACTTTGAAAGTCACTCTTAACCTGAAGGTCAAAAGGTGAAATCTCCACCCAGCCTTTCTCACCACTGTATCGGGCGGTAAACAGTTGATGAACATCAGCGGCTGTACCAGAAAAAGGCAAGTTTTTCTTAAAGGTAAATTCAAAGCTGAAATATTTGTCCGATGCTGCCGTAGCCCACAATGAAGGAAGGGAAATACCAAAACCAAAACTGGCATTTTGCAAGGCAGGAAATGTAGCCGTTGATAATGAATGTCCAAAGGGCCACCATCCTTGGTTTTCCTCCTTAAAAGGTTCCCCCATCCCATCTGAAGAATTGGCAACCTGGCTTACTTTAATTTTTCTTTGAATGGAATCCGTATACCTGTTCTTAATATGACTTACCTGTGCAAGATTTGGCGAGAACTCATTTTCTAAAATGTACGTCCGCTTTTTCCCCAAGGCATCTACTCCACCATCAAATGAGGTCCCTTTGTTTAATAAAGGTTTAGGTCCTTTTCCACTCTCAATAATCAGAAAAGCTTCGTCGGGAACAGCAGGTTGCTTTGAAAAACCCAAGACATCACCATAATAAAAATCCAAATGCCTTTTGGTAATATTATTTAGTCTCCCTCGAGAATTTTCCAGAAGTTGTAAAAAAGCCACAAGAAGCGTAAGCTGAGGCTTTAAGGTACCTTCTTTGGAAAAATTCTCCAGCTTTGTAAGGATAGATTGCTTTAAGTGATCATAAGCAGGTGTCCCTTTTTGAGGTAAATCCTCAACGGCCAAAAGCTCCTCAAAAAAAAGCTGCCAGTTATCCAAAGTTACCTTTGAAGTGTTCGCAGGAAAAAAGGGGATATATTTCGCAAAATTATTAGCAAAAAGCAGCCAGTCTCCAAGCTCCAACTCCATCAACTCAAGGTTGCTAGGGTCAAGTCCCGGGTTTATTCTCATGGCTTGGGAAGTACCTTTCCTCCACAATACCTTCAAAATATTTAAATTATCTGGCTGCATAAATATTAAATCGATGTTCCTTCATTAATATAGTAAGGGTAAACCATATTCATTCTTGAGTTGGTACTTCTGACCAAATAGCTCAACTTTATCAATACTTTACCCGCAATTAATCCTTCTTCTTCTATTTCGATTTTTTCTACTTCAATCCTTGGTTCATGGTACAAAATGGCGGTACGAATTAATTCTGAGATATAGGTTATGGTTGTTCGGTTTAAATTTTCGAATTGCAATTCATCCAGCTGACATCCATACTTGGGTTGCATTACCCTTTCACCTAATCTGGTAGACAGCAGAATCCACAAGCTGTCTTGGATATCTACCAATCCTGATCGCATCTCCACCATTCCTGAATCCTTGTCAAAGGTTGGTGGAAAGCTCCAACCTTTACCTAGAAAATCTAATTCTTCTTCCATAACTGTATTTTTTAACCAATTAGAACAGTAGCCAATCCAGCCACAATAGATCCACCATGCGTGGTACTATCACCCATCCTGGCAGCTGGCATTCCTCCGATAAATACAGTAGAAGACCCTGCTACTATTGAATCAGGAGGGCCGGCACATGTGGCCATATCCCCCACTCTTGCTGCGGGCATCCCACCTATTAATACAGTGGCCTCCCCGGGTGGTAAAATTGGCCCGCCTACATGAGGTACCCCTCCGGGATTTACCATAGGGCAAACATGCATGTCTGTGATTCTTGCTGCTGGCATTCCCATTATTGTATCAATTTATTTGTATTAAAGATCCTTTTATTGTCGTCGAACCACTGCTTGACAATGTAGCTCCAGCACTTCCTTCTGCTTTGAGTTCTGCCTGAGATTTAATATTAATATTGGTTCCTTCAAGGTTTATGTCTCCGCTACTTTTTATATTCAAATCGGCCGAACTATCCATCACAATACCATCTCCATCCATGGTAATCGTATTGCCATGATCATCCGAAATCGTGATCGACTCTCCATCATCATCCATCACAATCTTCTTTCCTGCAGGAGTCTCAATTTCTAATTTACTATACTCGTCGTCAATCAATACCTTTATTCCCGATCTTGAAACATACCCCTTCAGGTGATTATCATCTGAAAGTTCCAAAGGGCTGGGATGGCTACTACTAGGCAACATGCCCAATACCACTGCCTGATTGGGATCCTCATTAATAAACCCTACAATCACCTCATCATCAATTTCGGGTCTAAATACAAAACCCCGTTCACTTCCTGCATCCAATGAGCTCAACCTACACCATATCCCTTGTTCTTCAGGATTGATAACCGGTAATTTCACCATTATTCTGTCTTCTCCATCTGGATCACCTTCCAATTGAGACACCACACCAACTTGTAAACCTCTTATAGCAGCCAAAAGGCCGGATGAAGGTTGGGTATGTATACTGAACTGATCCGTAAACCATTCTGGATCTAAACCGAATTGCACATCAAGCGTCCAATTGCCATCTGCAATCTGATGCATGACAGCAGAGACAAATGCATCGCCCGAGAACCTATCACCTACCCCTTCCAGAGTAATAACTTGACCAGGTACAGGTTCAGAATTCCCTTGAATTTTTACCCTTCCTCTGGTTTTAGATAGTTGTTGAAACATCAATTTACTGTCTGCCCAGTCCTGCAAAAGCACCTCGGGTATCTTCCCTCCATTTTTAAGCTCAATAGGATCAAGGTTCATCAAATTGGCCAATTCGTCCGTAGATAAGTTTCCATTAAGACTAAAACCAGATTGTTTGGCATCTACTTTAATTATTTCCTGATCGGTCGGATTCCAACCAAATGAAGAAACCCCTGGAACCTGATTCCGGCCATCCATTTCGGCGTCAAATTCAAATATGCTTTCTCCAAACTTCACAGTCTGTACACTTCCTTGTTCTGGATCTGGCTTAGACACATGTACCTTACCATTTTCCACATTCACAACCATTCCATTGGCCTGTGCTCTAGTTACCAGGAAATCCCAATCAGTACATTGGTATTGTACCAACTCAGGATGAGTAAAATTGGTGGGCACTAAATCTGCCTCAAGTCCATTTCTGGTAATAAGCTCTTCCATCAAGTCACTGTCTTTAGACTCATATAAATAACCAGATTTACGGCTATTGGCCATTTTAAAAGCCTTGTCCTTACAGTCTATCAGCATTACAGAACTTCCATCTCTGATCTTTAATTGATGATTTACTATAATCCCTTTAAATATGGTGGCCGTTTCTGATCGATAACCCGCCAAAATTTCAACTTCATTTCCAGGCATTAGTGTTTGTCCATTACTAACTGGAAAATCACCTGTGGCTGCATCCCCATCTATTATTGTGATTTTTGCATAGGGTATTCTATTCAGCTCACGCTGAACAGTAACATTCATTACCTGAATTTTGTCAGGGAGTGCAGTGCCTGACACTAAAATTTCCAAAGTGACAATATCACCTGAATCTATCATTTTTTTTTAATTTTACGCCGACCCTTGTTTTGCTATGGGAGGGAAGTATATCGCTTGTCCTGGCTTTAGGTTTCTGAAATTAATTAGCTTATTCACCCTGGCCACCTCTAAATAATACTTGGGGTCGCCATAGATTCTTTGTGTCATTAAGGGTAAATTATCTCCGGCCTTCACTATTCTGTAATGTGTTAAATCCGGAGAACTTCTGTTTTCTTTTGCAGCCCTTAAATCATCCTCTACAAAACCTTTGAATTTAGCCTTTGCTAGAGCACGGAGAGGTGTACCATCTGGTCTAAACAACTTAAACTCCACAGTCATTTCTACCAAACTGCCTTTAAAAAGAAGGCTTCCCCAGGAGATCATTACATAATTAGGCTTATGCTGCTCCCCGTTATAGTTTAGAATTACTTTTTTAAAATGCTCGATATCATCAATAACCCCATCTTCAGTACTTCCTTTACCCTCAACAATTCCTGTCCTGTCAAATAAGAAGTCCAAATCGAGTTCTTCAGGAAGTTTTTTATTGAATTTGGTAGGAGCAGCACTCGTTCCGGGTGCCTGATCCTCATTTTGTTCAATTTTATATTGATAAGCGTATTTCTCAGGGTTAAGCAAAGTCGAAAACTCCCCATCAGCCACCTTTTCACTGAATTCAGGATCACTATAAGCGACAAGCTTCAGTTTCTCTAATTTTCCTTCGCTCATGACAATTACCTTTCTTTTTTAAGCTTAAGTATTTCCATAACCTGTTCTACACACTGAGCAACAACCTTTTCTTTGTCAATGCCTGCTCCTTGTTTCGCCTTTCCTGCCTCTTCGACATGAAATTTGATATGCATTTCCTTTATATTTATTGCCATTAATTAATCCTTGTAAAATATTGATAAGAAAATTCCATAGATTCTATTGCCAGCTTGCTTTCCATGGCGTTAAAAGAATCAATCGTCATTTTAACGGGGAAGGCATTTACCACATTCCATGTGATTAAAGGCTCATGTTCTTCATTCAATAAATCGATTGTAATGGATCTTGTTTCAAAATTGAAGTTTTCCATGGCTTCTTTAAACCAATCAGTTAACCCAGTTGAACCTGCAAGCCCTCTTTTTAAAATCAGGTTAGAATATTTGGTTTTCACAGGCAATTTATGCTTAAACCTGTTTTCTCCACCTTCAGCATATTCTTCAGTATCCATGCTTACATCCAAGCCTGATATCGATTGAAAATAATAGTCTTCCGTATCGTCCAATCCTGAAATGGAAACTTTAAAATGGAAACTTGCATAGGGGTAAACATCTTCCATTTTTAATCATTTTGAATACTAAGACCTTCATGGACCAATTCCATGGTTTGAATGGCCACTTCATTGCCATCCGCCTTCAAGTCTGTAGATTGAATTTTGGTAGGCCAGGCATTTTTTACTTTCCAGGTAACTACTGGTTCATGCTCTTCATTCAACAATTTAATGGTGATGTCCCTTCTTTCAATCTGATTTAGACTAACCGTATTCCACCATTCATAAAACTCATTGTCGCCAGCAAAAGTCCCGCTTTTCAGGGTAATATTGCTGAATTTTTGCATGCCTGGCATTTTGATTTTACTGTATTCGGGACTGGCCCCATGCCTGTATTCTATAACTTCCGTTTCCACATCAAGACCAGAAACTTCTGTAAAACCTATTATAGTTCCACCCCAATCAACTGAGAAATGAAACTTGGATAATGGATAACTCATGATTTTTTACATTTAAAGGGTTAAAACAAATAATCAGGATTCCTGCATTTTGTGAGAGAATTTAAGAATGATAAATTCAGCCGGCCTTACAACCGCCATGCCTATCTCAACATTCATTTTTCCTTCCAAAATATCCATTGCTGTCATGGTTTGTCCTAAACCAACACGGACGTAGAAAGCATGCTCAGGCTTGGCTCCTGCCAATGCACCAGCTCTCCATTGGAGAATAAGGAAATTTTCTATCATTGCCCGTACTTTCACCCATGTGTTAGCATCATTGGCGTCAAAAACAAATTGCTGGGTAGCATTTTTAACGGATTCTTCCACCATATTGAAAAACCTCCTAACGGATATAAAACGCCATTCATTGTCATTCCCAGCTAATGTTCTGGCTCCCCATATCAAGGTTCCTTTTCCGGTAAAAGACCGGATTGCATTAATGGATTTTCCGGCAATGGTGTCTACATTCAACCTATCCTGCATGTCATTTGTGATCTTCACAGTAGGCTTGACAACATAGTTTAAAGATATATTGGCCGGTGCTTTCCAAACTCCAATATTTGAATCTACTTTGGCGTAGATACCCGCTACAAGAGATGAAGGAGGCAGAACTACCTTGACCCTGTTAATTTCAGCTTTTATCTTATTGTAGGTAGCACTATCAATGGCTTCTACTTCACTTAAGGCAAATCCATTGAGCACCCCTTCAGATTCCATATCCAATTCTTCAATATCCAACATCGCATCCAATATGGCTGGATCGATTAAATCCAATACAGACTGAAGTAAAACATTAACATCCGTATTTGTCAAAGCAGTATTGGCATCCACTGAAGCTTGTTTCACAGCATCTCCGGTGACGTCTCCATTCAATATATCAAGGTGACCTTGAAGCGCGGCAATAAATGTGGGGACATCTCCACCTTCTTCTAGTTCATCATTCAATGCATTGGCGGCTTCGGTTGCAGCTGTAGCAAGTGTCTCGTTTTGCTCTTCAGCCATGGCAGCCACATTATTGGTATCTTCTACGATTTCAGCCATTAAGCCTACAAATTCATTCAAGGCATCGATAATGGCATTCAATGGGTCAACTACAGTGCCCTTATTCGTTACAGCTTCTTCATCTGTACCACCTTGGATAGCCGTATCTGCTCCTGAAAAAGCGGACACTTCAGTAGGCAAGTCTGTAATGATACCTTCGGCCTCAACCAGAATATCATCCACTTCCTCTAGTATATCAGAAACAGGTGATGCATCTGTAATTAAATGAGTAACTTCTGTTTGTTCTGGGTCATAACTGTAGTTCAGAATCGTTTCCAGGTAAGGAAAGTAAACCGCCCCATATTTCTTTTCTTCCAAATCAGAGGTTATTAATTCCCTAACGCCGGATTCCAAAGAAATCTCCGTTTCCATATTATTTGTATAGGTATCGATGATCGTAAACCTATCTCTCATTTTTCTACACAGTGCAAGTGCATTGTTGTAGATGGAGTAAAACTCAGCCGCTTCAGGAAGTGCTGTAGCATCTGGGAATAATATCAAGGTGGGCTCATCTTCTTTTTCCAACTCCTGCAAGCCTGTGTTTAATGCTGCCATCGTTACAGGAGTAACTGGGTCAGCGTCATCATATATACCTACCGAAATCACATAACAAGGCCCCCCACCATTTGCAAAATAAGCCTGTAAGGAATAAAACATTAAAAATGGAGACTTGTCTTCAGGATCAGGGGCTTCCACTAAGATCGCTTTTTCTCCAGCTTCCTCTGTTACCTGAACTTTAAGTCCAGTTTCAGGATCTGGCCCGCCAAAAAAGGTTTCATATTCCAGTAATGAAACGATTCGTTTGGGTTCGAGAAATAATGTTTCGCTTGTATCCGCTTCATTTTCTCTGGCCTTTTCTGTGTAGCCTATAAAAGCCGGAATTGCGGTTTCTACTTGGGCTACGGATGGAGGAAATTTCGATATTTCCTCAATGTATACACCTGGGGTTCTATAATTTGCTGCCATGGTTCAACCTGTTAAATATAAATTTCTGAATAATAATTGTTTGCCTCTATCTTGATACGCTCAACACTAGGGTTGGGAAATTGTAATTCACTCAAATCATCATTGGGCTCATCAAAATCTGAATCCGATAGGATCTGAACGAAACCGTTTTTGGTCAGTGGTTTGGGAGAGTTGGTCGTTACACTTGTATTATTCGCAATCTGGTGGTAGGTCCAAAAAGTACTTCTATTATTAAAATGAAGCTTAAAAACCGTGGGATTTAACTTAAGTGTACCATTTACATTGGTAACGTTTAGATTGCCATTTTCTCCCTGCATTCTAATAAGTAGTAATCCTTTGGCTTGAGCCCCTGCCCTTTGGCTGAGCGGATCTGCAAAGTAAGAATCAATGCTTTCACTTGGCACAAGAAAATCATCAGTAAATAACCTGTCTTCACTTTCCAAGGGTAATAAATCGAAGTCTATCCCCTCAAAATGCGTTGGAACAAAGTTTGAAAGCAGCATTTTTTCCTCTGAAAGTGGATTGATAGCCGTGTAATTTTCAAAATACGGGTCTTTATAATTTATAAGAAATGCCAATACCAAATCTTGGTCTAAAGGAATAAAACTTTCCTGAACATTCTGATCTGATACCCTAGTAAAAACAATCAAGCCTTCCTTTGAATATTTAATCAGCAATTGAAATCGTTTTAGGATTTTATCGGTGGCCTTTGTAGGCATTATGTGAAGAAAATCCTGCCAATTGTATTTTCTTAAAGTCAACTGCCTGGCTTTTTCATCCAAGTCTTCATGCTCAATAGCTCCACTATTAAGGTGGTATGCGTGATGCACCTTAAGCGTGAATAGTTTTTTATATTGAGTAGATAACATTGTCAGTTCTTGTGTTTAACATCCGAATGGACACTTTCTATCAATGGCCCTTCACTATGCGTCATGTCCCTTTCCATAGGTAGAAGATTCAGTTGATACAAGACAGAAGGCAATTGCTTACCACCAAGTGTACCCCATATAAAATTCATCTCCTCAAAAGTGGGGGTATACAACTCTACAGTGAAATTAAAATTCCCTACATTCTCCATTGCCTCTAGTTCCCTATTGAAAACAGTATTGGCTTGGGTAAAACGTTTTTTCCCCTGGAAAAAATTAATTACGGCTGATAGATCAATTAGTGAATTGCTGTATACATTCCTGTTTGCAGAAAAAAGGAGAAAAAGGTGAAGGTTAATTACCCTATTCCTGTACTGCACCTTATTGTCATTGACATAATGGTTTGAAAAATTCTTTAATGTTCCTTCTTCATGAAGGTTTACAAGTGTCAACACCATTTTGTCCCTCATCCCATCAGCGGCCTCAGCCGCTCCTTCAGCTAGGGCGATATTATCTATCACCAATTCGGAGTTTTCCAGCCCCACTTCCTCAAAATAATGGTTAATCTGCTCTTTTAATATTTGAAAAACTTCAAAAATCATAGGTCAGTTATACAGAAATTAAACATCAAAATAATAGGCATAGCAGCATATGCACCTGATCATAATCAAATAATATTGACTTAAAAGTAGTAATCAAGGTCCGGGAAAAATGATAAGTAAACCTATTTGAAGTTCGCTTATTACAGTTGGTTATCTCAAGACCTAAATTGTGAACTCTTTTTCAATTTGGGTGAAATTTATAATATTTCCAAACCTTTTTATGTAAAAATTTGATTTAAAAAATAAGTTTAATCACAACTAAAAGTATTGATTTGATTATAGACAAGTATAATAGGATTAAACCAATTAATTGCAATGCATTCACCATTGAATAGGGAAGTATATAAAAACATAATAACTTGGAAAACCACTACTTCGTAATAAAATTGACAAGTTTTGGATTAAACTAAAAATAGTAATGAAAAACATTTGCAATGTCCTTTTCTATAATCCTGACAAACATTTGTGAATTCCCCAACCCCAAAAATTCATGCCTATAATTGCCCCATTTTTATATACGAAAAAGCTCAACTCCTAATGGCGTGAAATAAACTAGCCAGGAGTGGGCAACTCATGAAATAAACAATGTTTACACCGAGATTTTGAGGGGTATGGTTATCACTTTTCTGCAACAATGCTTACAAAAAACCACCCGCATAAGCATGAACCCAAATGGAAGGCAGACCAATAATTTGGAAACTTTCACAAAATACTCTTTATTAAACAGCCAAAAAAATGGTTATTTGCCAAGCATATAGATAATGAAATGAAAAATATACTGGTCCTGATGGCCCACCCTAAATTGGAGCATTCAAAGGTGATTGCCAGATTAATAGCTTCCATTAATGGTCTGGAAAATGTCGAAATTACAGATCTTTACGAGCGCTATCCAGATTTTAATATTGATGTGCAACACGAGCAGGAAATGCTTATCAGTGCAGACATTGTGATATTGATGCACCCCCTATATTGGTATTCTGCACCTCCTTTGATGAAACAATGGATAGACCTGGTTCTGGAATACAACTGGGCCTATGGACACAAAGGCATTTACCTCAAAGGCAAGTACCTTTTCAATGCGATCAGCACGGGTGGTTCCATAGACGCTTACAGTACAAAAGGTCATCATGGTTTCCCCATAAAGGAATTCTTACTGCCCTTTAAACAAACAGCAAGGTTGTGTAATATGGTCTACCTACCCCCTTTCCATATTGCCGGCACCCATAATATTACATCAAAGAAGTTGCAGCAGGAGATCAATGACTTTAAAGCACTTATCTTACACCTGCGAGACAATCCTAATTATTATAAATTGGAACAGCTTCCTTTTTTAAATGATTTCAAGCAATAGCACTATGGAAAATGGGTTTTTATTTCAGGCAATCATCTACCTTTCAGCGGCTGTTATTTGCGTTCCCTTGGCAAAGAAAGTTGGAATGGGTTCCGTATTGGGCTATTTATTGGCAGGTATTGTAATTGGCCCTTACCTTATGGGTTTTATAGGTGAAGAAGGTGAGGACATCATGCATTTTGCAGAATTTGGAGTAGTCATGATGCTCTTCCTTATCGGTCTGGAATTGGAACCTTCCAAACTTTGGAAAATGCGACAGATGATCACTAAGGTTGGCCTTTCTCAGGTATTGGTAACCACCTTGATCTTCTTCGGAATACTCTATTTAACGGGTATAGGCTGGCGCCAATCTTTGGCCATAAGTACTTCTCTTGCCCTTTCCTCTACAGCCATCACCTTACAATCGCTCAAAGAAAAAAATCAAATGAATACGGCAGCAGGAAGAAATTCATTTGCTGTGTTACTGATGCAAGACATTGCCGTCATACCCATTTTGGCCATTTTGCCATTGATAGCCCTTGCTGCCACTTCTGAAGCTGATGTTGGCCATATGAGTCCCATTGCTCAATTCCCTGGCTGGTTACAAACATTACTGGTTTTTGGGGCAGTGATCCTGGTGGTGATATTGGGAAGGTACGTAATGGTACCCATGCTCAGTCTGGTAGCAAAGACCAGGTTGAGAGAGCTCTTTGTTGGGGGTGCACTATTGGTTGTACTGGGAATAGCCTTTTTAATGGAAATGGTGGGTTTAAGTCCGGCTTTAGGTACCTTCCTGGGCGGTGTGATATTGGCCAACTCTCAGTTCAAGCACGAACTGGAAAGTGATCTAGAACCCTTTAAAGGCTTACTATTGGGATTGTTTTTTATTGCGGTGGGCGCTTCTATTAATTTTGGCCTAATCAGTGAGAATGCATTGATGGTATTTGCCATCACCCTATCCGTGTTGTTAATAAAAAGCCTTGTCCTTTTTGGCATAGGTAAAGTGAATAAAATCAGCCTTGATCAAAACCTCATTTTTGCCCTGGGCCTAAGTCAGGTAGGTGAATTTGCCTTTGTTACTTTTTCATTTGCTACAGAACTACATATACTGAATGAAAAAACAACAGAAATACTCATGGCTGTGACGGCTTTAAGCATGACTTTCACCCCATTGCTTATGCTTTTCAATGAAAGGCTGCTACTAGCTAATATAGGCACTAAAAACAAAGAAGAGAAGCCCCATGATGAGATGGAAGAAAGCAATAAGGTGATTCTTGCAGGGTTTTCTCATTATGGCAGTACCGTGGGTAGATTTTTGAGGGCCAATGGCATCAAAGCCACCATATTGGATAGCGACTCTGATCGGGTGGAACTACTGCGGGAAATGGGCTTTGAGGTTTATTATGGAGATGTAACCAGAGCAGATCTGCTGGAGATGGCGGGAGCTAGGGAAGCTAGCATTTTGATTTCAGCAATCAGGGATCCAGACACCAATTACCGTTTGATAAGCATGGTTCAGAAGCACTTCCCGCACCTGGAACTTATGGTAAGGGCACAAAATCGAATGGATGCTTTCGAGTTTATGGAAATGAAAGTGCACCATATTTACAGGCAAAACCTTGACAGTGCGGTGAGGATGGGCAAAGATGTATTGATCAAACTTGGCTTTAGGGCGCATACTGTACACCGACTTGCACAGAATTTTATCAAATACGATGAAGAAGGATTAACGGAATTGGCGAAGGTAAAAGACGACAAAAAAGCCTATATCAAAACAGTAAAAAAAGCCATAGAAATGCAGGAAAACCTACTTTCCTTTGAACTAAACCGACGCTTCAGCCTCAACGACCACGCCTGGGACTCAGAAACAATTAAAGATGGAGAGGAAAAGAACAAGGAATAGCGTGGCTTCGACAAGCTCAGCAACCGGTATGGGCTGGTTTATGTTTAGCGAAGCGTAACCTAAACCTAAAATGAAGAAATTTTTCAACTTTTTAAAAAAGCACTCTGAATCTGCAACGGTTTGTAGAATTGATTTCTCGCTAAGACGCTAAGACGCAAAGGGGGTTGGTTACTTATTTGGAATGCCTATACCTTTAAATTGTTATTATAGATGCTCATTTTACTTGGAGGAAAAAAAATTCTTTGCGACTCCGCGGCTCTGCGTGAAACCGTTTGTAGAATTGTTTTTCTCGCTAAG
>TARA_R110002124_G_scaffold5301_2_pt1 | contig 30055 bp, 23 predicted proteins | sample TARA_R110002124 | Tara Oceans TARA_R110002124 (sample SAMEA4397445) | marine metagenome | biome: Polar Biome; feature: [SRF] surface water layer (ENVO:00010504); material: water (ENVO:00002006), including particulate matter (ENVO:01000060) such as... | depth 5 m
TGCAATTGTCTAAGGGCCACATCCCTAATTTTAAATGGCAAAAATAACTAAATTAAATGGTTAGCCCAATGAAAAATTTCAAGATTCATATCCTAAATAAAACTGAGCGTTCTTCTGGTTTTACACCCTAAAATACTTAAATTTAATTTCGGGAAACGGCAGCTAAACAAATACGGTTTCGTGTAATTTATTAATGCTTATTCCGACTCATAATTCAACAAAAAGAAAATAATATGCTTACTTGGAAAGATGTAATCAATTTTACGGTAAATGGAAACCCAAAACCGGATCAACGCATTGAAAAAACTGAAGAGGAATGGAGAACGCAGCTTACCCCGGAGCAGTTTAGAGTAACAAGACAAAAAGGTACCGAAGCCCCTCATAGCGGTGCCTTGTGTAGCATTTATGATGAAGGAAAGTATAATTGTGTTTGTTGTAACACTCCCCTATTCGATTCTACTATAAAATTTAATTCGGGTACCGGATGGCCAAGTTTTACACAACCCATAAAAGAAAATGCTATTAAATACGAAAAAGACAGCTCCTTCGGAATGGTGCGTGTAGAAGTAATGTGTAATACTTGTGACGCTCATTTAGGCCATATTTTTCCGGATGGGCCTGAACCAAGTGGATTACGCTATTGTATTAATTCAGAGTCAATGCAGATTGAAAAAAACTAAAGAAAAAATATGGCAAATTCAAATTTAGAACTAATAACTATTGGCGGGGGTTGCTTTTGGTGTATTGAAGCCGTTTTCAACGAAATTAAAGGGGTAAAAAAGGTGGTTTCGGGATATACGGGAGGGAAAGTACCGGGCAGACCTACGTACCGGGAAGTTTGTTCGGGACTTACCGGTCATGCAGAAGTGATTCAGGTAAGCTTTGATCCGGAAGTGATCTCGTACGAAGAACTCTTGGTAATCTTTATGACAAGTCACGACCCAACCACCCTCAACAGACAGGGTGCAGATCGCGGTACACAGTACCGTTCGGTGATCTATTATCATAACGACGAGCAGAGAATTATTGCAGAAACAGTGGTTAAAGAAATGACGCCCTATTACAGCGATCCGATCGTGACCGAAATAAGTGCGTCGGAAACATTCTATGAAGCCGAAGAAAATCACCAGGATTATTATAAAAACAACTCGTCACAGGGATACTGCACTGCAGTAATTACTCCGAAGCTAGTGCGGTTGCGAAAGATGCACGCAGACAAACTAAAAGAGCAAGTTTCTTAGTAAAATTCAGTTGTAAATGGAAGGAATCTCTAAAATAGCACTTGGTGGAGGATGCCATTGGTGTACCGAAGCAGTTTTCCAATCGCTTAAGGGGGTTCAACATGTAGCTCAAGGTTATGTTGCTTCTACAGTCGATAACACGTGCTTTTCAGAAGCAGTAATAATAAGTTTAATTCTGAAATTATTCCCCTTGAAACATTGATCGAAATACACCTGTTCACTCACAAAAGTACCAGTGATCATTCAATGAGAGATAAATATCGTTCTGCCATCTATTTTTTTTCCGAAGTACAGCAAAAAGAAGTAAATGCTATTCTGAAGAGACTACAATTAGATTTCAACGATAAACTGATTACTAAGATCCTTCCATTCAGCAAGTTTAAACCTTCGCGAGATGAGATCACAAATTATTATTATAAAAATCCGGAAAAGCCGTTTTGTAGATCGTTTATCGAACCAAAGTTAAAGCTACTTCTTAGTAATTATTCAGAAATCACGGATGCGGAAAAAATAAAAATTCAGTAAAAAACCACACTATAACGGAATATTTCCGTGTTTCCGGTTAGGTCTAATCACTTCCTTTGTTTCTAACATCGCAAATGCCTTTAATAATTTTCTCCGGGTTTCTTTAGGCATGATCACTTCGTCTATAAATCCGCGTTGCGCTGCCTTAAACGGATTCGCAAATTTTGCGGCGTATTCTGCTTCCTTTTCCGTAAGCTTTAATTCGGGGTCATCGGCAGCTGCGATCTCTCTTCTAAAAATGATCTCACTAGCGCCCTTCGCGCCCATTACCGCTATTTCGGCTGTTGGCCACGCAAAATTCATATCGGCTCCAATATGCTTACTATTCATAACATCGTATGCCCCTCCATAGGCTTTTCGGGTGATTACGGTAACTCTTGGGACAGTAGCTTCACTTAGTGCATACAATAATTTTGCTCCGTTTAAAATGATTCCGTTCCATTCCTGATCTGTTCCTGGTAAAAAGCCTGGGACATCTACTAAGACTAATAACGGAATATTAAAACAATCGCAAAAACGTGTAAAACGCGCTGCCTTTTTCGAACTTTCTACGTCTAAAACTCCCGCTAGGCTCATTGGCTGATTTGCCACAATACCTATACTTCTACCGCCTAGACGAGCAAAACCCACGATAATATTATCTGCGTAATCCTTATGCACCTCAAAAAATGAATCTGTATCGATGATGCCTTTAATAACATCGTGCATATCGTAAGGTTTGTTGGCAGAATCGGGAACGATTGACTCCAATTGTTCTCTTATCTCATCCCCTAACATAAAAGGCAATTTCTCTGCTGTAGTTCTATTATTTTGCGGAAGATAACTTAACAGTTGTTTTATCTGATTTAAGCAAACTATGTCACTTGCCGCTGTAAAATGAGTTACACCGCTCTTAGTTGCATGTGTTTTGGCACCTCCTAATTCTTCCGAAGTAACATTCTCATTCGTAACAGTTTTTACCACATTTGGCCCCGTAACAAACATATAACTACTATCCTGAACCATTAACGTAAAATCTGTCATCGCCGGAGAGTAAACAGCTCCGCCGGCACAAGGTCCCATGATCGCTGAGATCTGTGGAATAACTCCCGAGGCCTGAACGTTTCTGTAAAAAATATCGGCATAACCCCCCAACGAACGAACCCCTTCCTGAATTCTCGCTCCACCCGAATCGTTGAGCCCAATTAATGGAGCGCCAACCCTAACAGCATGATCCATCACCTTACATATCTTTTCGGCATGGGTTTCGGAAAGGGCACCTCCAAAAACAGTAAAATCCTGAGCAAAAACATATACGAGTCGGTTGTCTATTGTACCATACCCGGTAACCACACCATCTCCGTAAAATATCTGCTTATCCATCCCGAAATCGGTCGTTCTATGTGTCACCAAAATACCCATTTCCTCGAATGAACCCTCATCTAAAAGATATTCAATTCGTTCACGGGCAGTTAGTTTTTTCTTGTCGTGTTGTTTCTGAATTCGCTTTTCTCCTCCGCCTTTTTTTGCTTCGGAAAGGATTTCGTTTAATTTATCTATGTTGTTACTCATATAGTAGTTCTTCAATTTTATCAATACAAAATAGTGTGGTAGCTTTTATTTTGGCAATCGCACCACTTCTGCGTCATTAAAGTATTGTTTTAAAGCTATAAAAGCTGCTATTTGAGCTTCAGCCTTTAATGTTTCATTCATTTTTTCTTCGGAATAGTACTTTTTTACGAAATGAGTATCAAAACTCCCACTCCTGAAGGCTTCGTGTTCACAAACAAACTTTCCGAAGGGAAGCGTTGTACTCACACCAACTACATCGTATTTTGAAATGGCCTCCAACATATTCTGAATTGCTTCATTACGAGTCTTTCCGAAGGTAATTAACTTTGAAAGCATCGGGTCATAATGAATAGGTACTTCCATCCCTTCCTCAAAACCATCGTCCACTCTAATATTTTCTCCTTTGGGCGATTTATAAGTTTCTAACGTTCCTACACTAGGCATAAAATTATTCAAAGGATCTTCTGCATAAACCCGTAATTCCAGTGCATGTCCGTTGATGCTTATATCGTTTTGAGAAAAAGCAAGTTCTTCGCCGTTTGCAACTCTAATTTGCTGTTCTACTAAATCGGTTCCTGTGATCCATTCTGTTACCGGATGCTCCACCTGAAGTCTGGTATTCATTTCAAGAAAATAGAAGTTATTCATTTCATCCAACAGAAACTCAACAGTACCTGCTCCCACGTAATCACATGCTTTCGCAACTTTAACCGCTGCCTCTCCCATCTTCATTCGCAATTCTTCCGACAACACCGCCGAAGGAGCCTCTTCGATCACCTTCTGGTGCCTACGCTGGATGCTACATTCTCTTTCAAAAAGGTGAATTATATTACCATGTGTATCTGCCAAAACCTGAATTTCAATATGTCTGGGGGAGCTTACGTACTTTTCTATAAAAACCGAACCATCTCCAAAGGCGTTTTCGGCTTCGCTAATAGCACGTTTCATTTGTTCTTTAATTTCGCTCTCTTTTTCAACCACACGCATTCCTTTTCCACCTCCACCGGCCGAAGCTTTGATGAGTATTGGAAAACCGATCTCTTTTGCAATGGATGCCGCTTTTTCAATATCGGTTACAGCTTCTTCAATCCCCGGAACCATTGGAATATCGTATTTCTTAACAGCATCTTTGGCTGCCAGCTTACTTCCCATTACACGAATGGCGTGGGATTTCGGTCCGATGAAGATCATTCCACTTTCTTCAACCTTCTCGGCAAATTCTGCATTTTCACTTAAAAAACCATATCCCGGATGAATGGCGTCCACTTCAAGCTCTTTCGAAATTTTAATAATATGATCGGCTCTTAAATAAGACTCGTTAGATGGTGGCGAACCAATACATACAGCTTCATCTGCGAAACGAACATGGGGAGCATTCCTATCGGCTTCCGAAAAAACCGCTACAGTTTTTATGCCCATTTTCCGTGCTGTCTTCATTACTCGTAGAGCGATCTCACCTCTATTAGCTACTAATATTTTTTGTATCATATTATGCTTCAAATTCTATTAACAAATCTCCTTTATCCACTGTATTGCCTTCAGAAACCAGCACCGATTTGATGATTCCGTCACGAGGGGACATCATCGCGTTCTCCATTTTCATGGCTTCAAGTACACATAATAACTCGCCTTCTTTTACTTCCTGTCCTTCAGAAACATTTACCTCTATAATAAGTCCCGGCATTGGGGCGTGTATTTCATTTGTGAGAGAATCTTCACCTAATGAAAGTCCCATTTCTGAAATTAATTCGTCCAGCTCATTTTCAATTTTTACATTATAGATATTGCCGTTCACCTTGAGTTGATATGATCTTTTGTGAAAATCCTGTTTTAGAATTTCGATCACCAAAGATTTATTCTCATAAACAATATGTGCCTTCTTTGCACCTGTTTCGTCCTCAGGGATATTTGACAGAATATCTAATGAATTTATGTCTTTCCGAAGTAACGAAAACTGAAAATCATCGTTAACTATCGCTTTGTATTTAGCTTCCATTAAAAAAATTTTGATAAAGATAGGACTTGTAAGATGATACCACAAATGGCACGCCTATGGATCTAAGAAAGCGGGGAGAAATTGCGTAAAACTATAATCAATTTAATGGTTAATGGAAGTCTTATCTCTTAAGATAAAGAGCGTTTTTCTATTGATATAAAAAGGCAATCCTTTTCTTTTCTTATAAAGAATAGTTATTAAAAATATTAAAACAATTGTCACGATTCTAATTATGTTGGCATAAGTATCGCCAAGTGCATTATCGCTAACAGAAAATAGCATCCAGGAAAGATTCATAAGAAAGTGTAAAGTTATGGGAACCCATAAATTAAATTTCCATTCAACATAAGTCCATCCGAAAATTAAGGCGCCAAAAAATGTGGTAAAGAATATCCCAATGAGAGTATATAAATCTTGACTTTGATATAAATGCACTACTGCAAATAGAATTGCCCCCACGATAATAGACAAAACAAAACCTAGCCGTGTAAATTTAAATGGAATGCCAAATAAAAACCCTCTAAAGTATAATTCTTCAAAAAAGGCGGCAGCTATACCGGAAATTAAAAATTCATTAATCGTGAGCTCATTGTTAAAAGAAAACAGCAAGAAAAAACCAATAAACATGGGAGCTGTGCAAATAAGTGAAAACAAAAGGGCTTTTATGAAGGAACCCGACAACCCTAAACTAATAAAGAATTTCTTACGAGGAAATAAAATTAGCACTCCAATAAATAAAGGAATTCCGAATATCAAATAGCTTATGTTGTGACTTATTCCAACATTTTGAATAGCGTCATTTAGTGAAGATCTAATGAAATTAAAGTATAATGTGTCCACAATAAAGTACACCGTAAAACTTAAATAAACAATTTGAAGGATTTTAGAATTCATATTTGATATTTTGCTATTTGTTTTTATATCAGACATTTACAATTCCAGCTCTTATTTTGAAGGAGAACTCTTATTGTATCTAACTATTGCATTCAAAATGTTCGTTAAAATGAGGCGTAGTTATTCACAACATTTATTTCTACTTTTAAGATTAATCTGCGTAATGAAGTTATAAATTTGTAATCATTTAAATTAGTTCGTTACATTTAGATTTAAAACCATCAAAAGATGAACAAAAGACACCTTTTGATGGTTTTAATCAATAATAAAGAAAATTAAAAATCTCAATTTTTCGATTTAACTGGTGGATTGTTAGATAGTTTTGCCAAGCTATAGGCACCTATTGCCATCACAAGATCTCGCACAGCCACATCAAGATACATTCCATTAAAAATTAGGACAAGAGCAATCAAAATTAACCATCCCATTACTACAAACGCTCCAATCGCTGGACGAGCTAGTACTAAGATTCCTGCCACAATTTCAATTATCCCAACGAGCATCATAAAAGTTGCAGTTTCGAACGGTAGAATTTCTGTCATACCATTAGAAAGATAAATTGTCCAATCGGTTAGAATGTTCGTAAATTTATCCAATCCGGCTACAATTGGCACGATACCAAAAGTATAATGCATTATTTTTTTTACAACTAAGGTGTTAGATTCCATAATATTTATTTTTATTTTAACCTTTTGATGCAAAAAGTAATTGTAGGTTACAAAGCCGGTCATGATTTCTTAGAAGAATAAAGCCAAAAGCTTAAAAGGTTTTATTATTAATGCAATATTAATCTTCTGTATTTGATTCAAAGCGATTCCAACCTGTTGGAAGTCAGATACAATTTTGAGATAAATTGTTTATACTAAAAGAATTCTTTCTTGTTTCAATTAAGAAAGACTTGAACGGGTAAAAAAGTATAGATCGTTAAAGTGAGGAATGTCTACGACGAATATATTTCATAACATTGCTAACCATTCTATCACACTTAGAATTCCCAAACTCAAATATATTTTTATAATCGGTTAGATTTAAGATCGAATCCTTAAGCATCGTTCTTGCTCGATGTAATCGAACTTTCACATTACTATTGCTTAAATCAAGACATTTGGATATTTCCGATATCGCTAGTCCTTCAACTTCTTTCAACATATAAACTATTTTATATTTTTCGGGAAGTTTGTCTATAGCTATTTCCATAAACCTGGAGGATTCTTTGTACATAGTTTTATGTTCTGGGTTCAGAATATTATAATCTTCAATTTGCAAAATGTTTTCATCTTGCTGCAGAGAAATTGTTTTAAATTTAGGAGATTTTCTTTTTTTCTGTAAAGCTTCATTAATGCCTATTCGTATTAACCATGTAGAAAACAATGCATCATGTTTAAATTGATATAACTTTTCAAAAGCCTTAATATACGTGTCCTGCATGATATCTTCAGCATCTTTTTCGACATCAATATAACTCCTAATAGTTCTATACAGCAGTTCATTATAACGACGTATAAGCACTTCGAATAACTCAATTTCTCCATCGAGGATTTTTTCAATGATTAAGGGTTCCGTAAATTCTTTTTTGGTTGTTGCGCTGGTATTCATATCAATACTATTTCCTATTGGATGCATAATCCCCGATGAGGTTACATTCTATTTGTAACCTTTTTTTCAGATTCTCATCTAAAGATTCAGATCCTAACAGCGAAGATTGCTAGGAATTTACTAAATGTTTAAAAATTATCAAAAAAATAAAGCTTTGAAATATTTATCTAAAATTCTGAATATAAACTGGTTAACGCACGATGTGTTTCAACTGAAAATAGTGAAACCTGAATCTTTTATTTATCATATTGGACAAGCAGTCGAAATAACTCTTGGTGAAGAGAAAGCTGAATTAAGGGCCCCATTTACAATTACAAGTAACTACGAAAGTTCTGAAGAAATTGAATTTATAATAAAAGTATATCCAAAACATAACGGTTTTACGTCACAACTTTCACGCGCAAAGGTTAATGATATATTATTTATCTCGGAAGCATGGGATTCTTTCAGTTATGAAGGGCCGGGAATATTTATCGCTGCTGGTTCTGGGATAACACCTTTTGTTCCTTTATTACGTCGGCTTAAGAAACAAAATAGAATCGATGGTCATCAACTTTTCTTCGCAAATAAAAAATCTAGAGATATTATTTTAAAAGATGAGCTTAAGTATATACTTGGAAATAGTGTTCTGAATATTCTCAGTAAAGAAAGCATAAATGAATTTCCCTTACGACATATCGATTTTGATTTCCTGAGTGAACATATTAGAACTATTGATCAATTCTTCTATCTGTGCGGACCAACTTCATTTATAGACAGTGTTAAAAGAGATCTCATAAAAGTAGGCGTTAAAGAAGAATTAATTCAAACTATTTATTGAAAATGACGAAAATTAATGGAGAGGTAAATCTTAAAAGTAGTGCTAATAGAGACAGTGTATATCGAGACGATTATACAGATTTAGGAGATCAAGAAAAATTGAATGCAATAGAGTTTCATTTTGAAGAAATCATGAAAGTTTTAGGTCTGGATCTTAAAAATGCAAGTTTAAGTGAGACACCTAAAAGGGTGGCAAAAATGTATGTAACAGAAGTTTTTAAGGGTCTAGATATTACTCAATTTCCTAACGTTTCTTTTTTTGAGAACACAAATCAATATCACGAAATGATTATGGTAAACAATATTAAAATGTACTCCTATTGTGAGCATCATTTTGTTCCGTTTTTTGGAAAAGCTTCAGTAGCGTATATTCCGAAAGACAGAGTTATTGGTTTATCTAAAATAAATCGAATTGTTCAATTTTTTGCCAGTAAACCACAAATACAGGAAAAACTTACCGTTGAAATTGGTGAAAAGTTAAAAGACTTATTAAAAACAGACGACATAGCTATTCACATTGAGGCAACTCATTTATGTGTAGCATCTAGAGGAATTGAAGATGAAAGCAGTCAAACCAAGACATATTATTTTAATGGAAAGTTCTTAAAAGATGAAGAGAAAGCCAGATTTCTAAATTCATTAAACAGATGATTTTTAAAAAAAAATGTAACCTCTTTCACTTAATTGCATCAAAAGGTTAATAACAATAGAGTCTAGAATTTATAAATAGAAAAACATCCTGTCGCTAGTTCTTAAAAGTTTAATATACATCTGGAATAATATTGGATGAAGAGTTTTCAAATTGAAAGAGTAAGAACCTTGTTTCTTATCGTTTCACCCAAGAAAGCAACAAATAAACAAAGGTTTAAGAACTGTTCCGCCAGGGCGAACAATGGACGGATGTGATAAAACGGATAATCGTAATAACTTAAAAATTTAATCAAATATGAAAACAAACAAAATATTTAAATACTTAGGGGTATTCATTCTTCTGATCTCATTTATAAGTTGTGATAATAATGATTCAGGGTTTATACCAAGCCCTATTCCAGGTGAAGGTTCGCTCAATTTACCTCCATTAAATCCTCAATTGGTTCAAGAAGGCCAAGATATTTTCCGATATGATACTTTTGGAAATGAAACTTTCTGGACTGATGTGTTACAAATGAATGAAGTTATAGAAACAGCTGTTAGCCCAGCTACAGCTTTGAGTGTTGGACTCAAGGTTGATGCAACAGCATTACCTGAAGAAGTTGTTACAGCCATTCAGAATGGAGAAGTTGATTTGAATGATCCACAAACCACTTTAGTATTATTGCAATTAGATGCTGTTTTAGGAGTTAAAGGAGAAGTTAGCCAAAATTCAGATGGTAGTTTAAGTTTAGATAGAATGGGCATTACTTGTGCTCTGTGCCATTCCACTGTCGATGATTCTTTTGCACCCGGGATAGGAAACCGTCTCGACGGTTGGGCAAATAGGGATTTAGATCCTGGTTTGATAATCTCATTATCCCCTGCCTTAGACCAGCCTACTAAAGACATTTATGCATCTTGGGGACCTGGGATTTACGATCCTAGATTTAATATTGATGGTTTAAATAATCCAGTGGTTATCCCACCGGCATTTGGACTATATGGATTGCCAAAAGCAATCTTTACTGGAGATGGTGATATTGAACATGAGCCTGCTGGTCCAGTGGCTTACTGGAACAGATATGTGGCTGTAACTCAAATGCGTGGGCATGGATATTTTGAAGATTCACGTTTAAATTTAGTAAGAGATTATAGGGAGGGTGACGATTTAGTTACAGATAAGCTCCCTGCATTACAAGAGTACCAGTTTTCACTGACGGCCCCTGTCTCACCCTCCGGTTCATTTGATGTTGCTGCTGCTAGAAGAGGAAAAGAATTGTTTTCTGGCAAAGGGCAATGTGCAAGTTGCCACTCTGGTCCACTTTTTAGTGATAATACAATTGACGGTAGATTACACCCTCAAAGCGCATCGGTTGCAGTTGACAAAGACTATGTTAAAAGGTCAGCAACGAAACAATGGCGAGTTACTCCTTTAAAAGGTATATGGCAACATCCTCCATATCTTCATGATGGTTCTGCAGCGACGTTGGCAGATGTAGTCGATAGGTATAACCAGGAAAACGGTCTTAATTTAAGCAATTCAGAAAAGGCCGATCTTACCGAATATCTTAAGTCAATATAATTATTAAACTCAACAATAAGCGACGGTATTCAGATTGGTTTATTGTTTGTTGACATCTCTTTTAGGCAGATAATTCTTAATAGAATAAATCCTTGAAGAGATGTCTTTGTTTAGTCAATACAAGTCGAAACAAAACTAAAAATATTTGTATAAAAACTAGTCAATATATTCAGGAGCATTTAAAAAACAAATGAGGCGTTTAAGAAAAATCTTATTTTCCACCCGGACTATGACAATTCTATTAATTGCTTATGGTATTTCGATGATGGTCGCAACATTTATAGAAAGTAGTTATGACACCTACACGGCAAAAACATTAATTTACAATGCCATTTGGTTTGAACTTTTGATGCTTTGGTTAATATTGCTGTTTACGGCAAATATTAGAACTTACCGACTATTTAGAAGGGAAAAATGGCCAATCCTTTTATTTCACTTAGGTTTCATCATCATATTTATAGGCGGCACTATTACAAGGTACTCAAACTTTGAAGGACAGATGCCTATAAAGGAGGGACAGACTACAAATAAAATTATTAGTGACCTTACTTACTTTAAATTATCAATTACGGATGGAGATAAGACTTTAAAATACAATAAACGTCCTTACATGATGTCACACTTCAATTCAGCAGACACGAAGTGGCCACTAAAAAGAACCTATAAACAAAATTTTCTGTTTAGGGATAAGGTAATTACTTTAAAAAGTTTGGATTATATACCACTAGCCAAGGACTCAATTGAAGCAACTGAATTAGGAAAGAAGATGCTTAATATTGTATCGATCGGAGAATTAGGCAGAGTAAATAATTATATTTCAGAAGGTAACACCAAAACCATTAATGGAGTGGTTTTTAGCTTTAATAAACCCGTTAAAGGTTCAGTTCAATTAAAGGAGAAAAACGGTGTTGTTCTTCTTATACTACCAATTGATGGACATTTTATGTCGATGATTGGGCAGGAAAAAGGTGTTGTCACTGATTCAGTATTATTAAACCGAAAATCAGGAACTATACAAGCGAATACTCCCACTATTTTGGATCATAGAACACTTTATACCGTTGATAATTTCAATTTCATCATTCCTAATAACATTATCAAAGGAAATATAGTATATAACAGAGGAGACAAAAGCAACCCAGCAGACAAAAATCTATTAGAAGCAATACAACTAGAAATAAAATCCGGAAATAAAATAGACACCCTCTTTGTTAAAGGAGGAAAAGGAGTTACAGGCTATGACAAAACTATAAAAATAAATGGTCTGAATGTATCGATAGGATTCGGCTCTAAAATAATATATACAGATTTTTATATCCGATGCGATGATTTTATACTTGACCGTTATCCTGGATCAAATAATCCGTCGTCTTATGAAAGTAAAATAACTATTATCGATGCTGAAGAGAAAAACCAACACCATATTTATATGAACAATGTTGTCGATTATGAAGGGTATCGTTTTTTTCAGGCCAGTTATTTTCCTGATGAAAGTGGAACGATTCTTTCGGTAAATGCTGACAAATGGGGAACCAACACTACTTACATAGGTTACATAATGTTGTTCACAGGCATGTTTTTTACACTTTTCTGGAAAGGGTCAAGATTTTGGAAATTGAATAATTCACTAAAGAAAATGTATACTAGAAATCGCATATCACTATTACTCCTACTGCTTATTGGACTTGGTTTTGGGTCTAAAAGTTTTGCTCAAGAAAACACGATTCAAGATGAAGGTGCATTGTTATTACAGCAACGGAAAATTGGACCTAATGCGCAGTTTGCAAGACCAGATGAACTCGGTCTCAAAAGGATAATAGACTCAGATCATGCTGAAAAGTTTGGGCAACTCTTGGTTCAAGATTTTCAAGGTCGAACTAAACCTATTGATACATATACCTTGGAGCTTCTTCGAAAGATCTACAAAAAAGACACCTATAAAAAAGAAGAGTTAGAAATAACACCTATACAATGGTTTCTTTCGATGCAGATTGATCCTGGATACTGGGCTAACGAGCCTATAATTAAGGTAGACAAAAGAGGGGGCGATCAACTAATGAAAGAAACAGAGGCTAATGAACGCGGCTATACTTCTTATGCAAATCTTGTAGATTCGAATACCGGGATTTTTAAACTTGAAACGCAAAATAATAAAGCATTCCGTAAGAAAAAAACTGAACAATCAAATTATGACAAAGCAGTTATTAATGTGACTGAGCGGTTCAATATTTTTAGCAATATTGCTTTTGGATATTATACAAATATGATACCTGTAAAGAATGATCCGGCGCAAACATGGGTTAGTTGGATTTATAGTTCTGAAGATAATTCTGTCGAGATAAATGAAACAGCATATACTTACCTAACCTCTTACTTTAATGGAGTAAAGGAAGGTTTAAAAACCAATAACTGGTCCAAAGCTAATAAAGATATTGCGAAAATTAGTGAGCTACAACAGACTTGGGGTAAAGATATTATACCATCAGATTTAAAAGTCCAAATAGAAATTTTGTACAATCATCTTGACGCTTTCTTTTGGCTAATGATCTCTTACAGCCTCTTGGGCACAGCTTTGATTATCCTTGGTTTTTCGGAAGTTCTTTCTTTAGGTTTACAGTATTACCGTTGGATTCATTCCGTAACAAAAACGCTACTGAGACTGATGGTTCTTGCTTTGATCGTTCAGACAATAGTATTAGGAGTTCGTTGGTACCTTTCCGGACATGCTCCTTGGAGTAACGGATATGAAGCCATTATATTCATTTCGGCAATTGGTGTCTTTTCAGGACTAGTTCTTTATAAAAATAGGAACGCTTTTATACCTGCGGCTGGGGCCTTAGTTGCTATGATTATGATGGGTTTTGCTCATGGTGGAGCAATGTTAGATCCACAAATTACACCTTTAGAACCTGTATTAAAATCTTATTGGCTTATGGTACATGTTGGTATTATTACGTCAAGTTATGGTTTCTTCGGACTGTCGTCCATATTGAGCTCAATTTCACTAATATTGTTCAGTATAAAACCTTCAAAAAAAATAGCACATTCCATTAAAGAATTAACCATTGTCAATGAAATAGCGCTAACTATTGGAATTTTCGCATTAACTATTGGTACTTTCCTTGGAGGTATGTGGGCGAATGAAAGTTGGGGAAGATACTGGAGTTGGGATCCCAAAGAAACCTGGGCTTTTATATCAATAATCTTGTATGCTGTTGTTTTACACCTACGATTAGTGCCAAAAATTAAAGGAAACCTAACTTTCAACATAGCGAGTTTATGGGCAATTTGGACCATTATATTTACTTATTTTGGTGTAAATTATTACCTTTCAGGATTGCATTCTTATGCTGCCGGAGACCCCGTACCAATTCCTGTTTGGATTTATATCACGGTAATAAGCATGTTGATATTATCTTTATTAGCTTATTTTAGGAACAAAAAAGTTAATAAAGTATAACAGTTAATTGTAGGTTTCATATTCTTTAACACATTTGATTGTTCGGTCAATTTTGTTTTCTTAATCTTGATAAATTTTAAAAAAAGACAGCAAAATCGAAATAACAATTTTCGCTCGATTGCTGATATCTCTAATTCCAAGATACTAATCGATAATTTTAATCTTTTAGTTTTATAAATTCTGAAAAAGACGATTAGAACTTATGCCCGGTCTGTATGCAATCGTGCTTTACTCCAATTGTAATCAAATGTGTTTTGACATTTTCTTCAAACTTTTTCGGCCCGCAGATATAAAATTTTTGTTCCGTATTTTGAATAAATTTCAACAGAAAATCTCTATCGATTTTACCAAAATAATGATTTCTATAATTGGTTCTACTTAAAATTAGGGACAATTTAGAGCTGAATAATTGTTTAAGTCGTTTATAAAATAAAATATCCTCTTTGGTTTTATTCACATATATTAAGTTATGTTCGCTTTTCACATCGATACCTTTTTTTTCCATATCACTAAAAATTGGCAAAAATGGAGTAATGCCCGTTCCTGCCGCAATGAAAGTCCCACTACCGTTGTATTTATAAGAATCCCAAGCCTTAGATATTTGAATGGTATCATTTGCCAATAGTTCTGAAATCCCTTTTGTTAATCCATTTTCAGTTGGATATACTTTTATAATAAATTCTAAATAATTATCCGTTGGGACATTGGCTATTGTGAAAGGTGCTACTGCTAATTCATAACCCGGCTTATCAATACTTAAATCAACAACTTGGCCCACTGTAAACTCAAACTTCCAAGGTCTTGTTATTTTTAAAGTTAACACATCATGATTTATAACTGTTACACTTAAAACCTTTGATTTATAAGGAAATATAAAACCCATTTTTTAATTATATTTAATGCTATAATTTTTGGATGCGTTTTTATTCAATTGGTTACAAATCATTTCCTAACTTTTAAATCTTTGATTTGTGGATTTGCCTTAATTATTTTAACCTTATAAGTCAATACCGACATTTTTTTCTACTTTATTCTCTACGCATAAATTTGAGAGGTAGATATCCGGGGATGAGCCCACAGTCTGAAAGTGTATCAGCACAAACAAAATACCCTATATTCCTAGGGTTAACAATATTTTTATATTAATATAATTCTAAGTACCTCAATAATTCGCTGCGCTCGCAATCTTGATTTGGGGGTGGGGCGCAACAAAAGCCTAAAACAAAGCTTTAGAACTTTTTTATTTCTGCTACAACTTCGAAGCAAGCTTAAAAAAACAGGTCCTTTAGGATTACTCGCTGCGCTCGTGATCCTGATTTGGGGGTGGGGCTCAACAAAAGCCTAAGCAAAGCTTTAGAACTTTTTTATTTCTGCTACAACTTCGAAGCAAGCTTAAAAAAACAGGTCCTTTAGGATTACTCGCTGCGCTCGTGATCCTGATTTGGGGGTGGGGCTCAACAAAAGCCTAAGCAAAGCTTTAGAACTTTTTTATTTCTGCTACAACTTCGAAGCAAGCTTAAAGTCAAAAAGGAAAAAACAGCTCCTTCAGGATTACTCGCTGCGCTCGTGATCCTGATTTGGGGGTGGGGCGCAACAAAAGCCTAAAGAAAAGCTTTAGAACTTTTTTATTTCTGCTACAATTTCGAAGCAAGCTTAAAGCTAAAAAAGGAAAAAACAGCTCCATCAGGATTACTCGCTGCGCTTGTGATCCTGATTTGGGGGTGGGGCGCAACAAAAGCCTAAAGAAAAGCTTTAGAACTTTTTTATTTCTGCTACAATTTCGAAGCAAGCTTAAAGCTAAAAAAGGAAAAAACAGCTCCATCAGGATTACTCGCTGCGCTTGTGATCCTGATTTGGGGGTGGGGCGCAACAAAAGCCTAAAGAAAAGCTTTAGAACTTTTTTATTTCTGCTACAATTTCGAAGCAAGCTTCGGTTTTGCAGAAATAAAAAAGACGAACACCATGTGTTCGTCTTTTGTTGGTCGGGGTGGCAGAGTTTGAACCCTACTACACAATGCTTTATATATCAATCAGTTACAGCTTTCAAGAAACAACTGTTATCCGATTTGTTGACGATACTTAAATGAACTCAAAGTAAATTGCTTTACTTTCTGACCCTACAAATATAAAATTTGTTAAATATTAAATCAACCCATTTAGTAACAAAATTTTATAATAACCCATGTACTTTATATATTATAATCAATACAATACTTTCTTCAGTGAAGCAACAAAACTTTCATGCTTCTCTGGATTGCCATTTTTTAGTTTTGTAAGGTTCTGTAGTTTCCATTGGACGGCAGGAAACCGTTCAAAATCATAAATATCCCAATTGGGTGTTCCTTCTCCAAAACTCAATAAGAACTCCTTGTCTTTGTCTGTTAGATTTTGATGGATTGTTTTTATCAATTCCCCTCTGGTCTTTTCAAAATCTTCATAGGTAAAGGGTTCCTCACTCATACCTTCAAATTGATTGACCAAGGTTTCTCTTTGGTCGATAAAATTGGGATGCAACATTTCGTGAAGGGGGCGATTACTGCACAAAAGGAACAATATGAAACCTTTTTTGATTTCTTCGGTAAATCCTTCATTTTCCAACAGATATTTTACATCGAACAAATCCCTAGGATGCTGACGGTCCAATGCAGCACAGATTTTTCCACCATACAACTGACCTAAAGGAACCACAGGTATGGCACAAAAAGCATCAAATTCCTCTTGGGTCTTTTCGCATAGTGGTAGCGTTACTGTATCATCCATAATTCCTCTGTTGATTTGGTTCACTTCCAATTTTATCTGTGCGTTTACGGTCGTGATTTGAAGCTTCAATGTTTCCTCTTTAAGGGTAATTGTAGCTTCCAGCAGAATTTTTTCGAGTTTAGTTTTTATCTGGCCAAGACTTTCAATAATGTTCTTAAAAGATGTCTTTCTGTCCTCAATGGGAATGTAGGTCAAATCGATGTCCACAGATAATCTGGGCATATCCCGTACAAACAGATTGATGGCCGTACCTCCATGCAATGCGAAAACTGGTTCTTTTGCCACTTCCGGCAACACTTGTAACAATAGGGAAACCTGTTGCTTATAGTTACTCATAATTCTCCAATGCTTTAGGGACAGTAATTTGATATTTGGATATATAAACACCATCCTTTACCAAGGAGCGCTTTCCTTTTCCAAGATCTATATTTTCCAAACTCATATATTTAAACCAATCGTGTCCGGCTTTTTCTGCCATGTATAGGAATAATCGTTTTACCTTTATTGAATTGCATGCCTCCAAAAGTTCACGTACCTGGTTTGGCCTAAGGTTGTTTAACCCCTCCATGATTTCATAACACTCGACCAATTCTTGTTTTTTTGGCGTTAGGTAGAGGCATTCCATCAAAGCCCTCGCCGGGTTGGACACCAACAAATTAAAAGCTCCCTGTTCTATAGCTTGCATCCCTATATTGGGTGGAAGAAAGGAGGAACTAAAGTAATTTACTTTTACCTCCCAATCGTATTTTGAAAACCAAGCGGGCAATTTTTCTTCGCTACCCCCGAATAACGTTACTTGTTTTGTGGATAGCTCCAAATAATGGGCCTTTCCTATTAAGGATAAGGCTGTTTTACCTCCTGGATGTATATTCAGGTCAGCTTGTTCTTGCAATGCAAACAATGCTCCCTGATAAGTAGGCATATCACCCACTCTCATCCAAGCTCCAGGACCTACGGAATATATCCAATTGCTCTTTTTATATCGATTAAGCAATTGTGTGGAGAACCCATTTTCCGTTAACCATGAGCTTAAATAGACAACTCCCGGAGGCTGTAAATTAAGAAGGTGGTTTATTTTTTGTTCTTTTTCCAAACTAATAGTTTCTGTTTTTAACTTTTTTTAAACCACACAAAGTTATCGTAGTTTATTTTTTTTCAAATATACAAACTATTAGTTTGTGATTTTATATTTTTATAAACTTTAATATTCAACAAAATTCAGCTATATTTAAACCAACTTTAACACAACCATTATTCGGCACAATTAATTTTATTTTTTGGATAATTTGAAAGTGCTTTACCTATTTTGAGAACTTTTGAGTTAGAAGAAATAAAAAGAATTCTTGAACACGCACCTAGTGTCAAGATTTTAAAATCCCGAAATCGGGAATTAATACTGCTGTTTCTACTATCGACTTTCCCAGATACCGGCAAAAGCCATTCTTACGATTTTATTCATACCAAACTTGCAGACCACCTTGAAAGTATTGAACTGGAAGAAGATGAGGAAAACGACCTTCAATTTGCAGATACGTATGAGGTAAAAGCCAAAAAACTCATTAAACGATGGACACAACTGGGTTTCTTGACCAGTTTTAGAAATGAGAGTGGCACACCGCATTATCAGCTTACCAATCACACCACTAAAACCCTTATTTGGTTGGAAAGTCTTAAGAAAAAAGAGTTTGTAGGAACCGAATCAAAATTCAAGGAAGTCTTTAATCAGCTCAAAGAACTTGTTGAATGGACCAATGACGATGTTGAAAAACGTATCGAAATCCTTGAAGTGAAAAAGCGTGAACTTGAGAATGAAATCAACGAGTTAAAAATTAGCGGTAAGGTAGATACCTATCAGGAATATGAAATTATTCCAAGGTTTCAGAATATCAATGATACTGCAAAAGAATTACTTTCAGATTTCAAAGAAGTTGAAATCAACTTCAAAGAAATTTCAAAAGAAATTTATCTTAAGCATACCGATTCAGACCTGTCCAAAAAAGAAGTACTGTCATTTACATTTGATGCCATTGACAAGCTCAAAAAAAGCCATCAGGGAAAAAGTTTCTATGCGTTTTGGCAATTCCTCATAGACAGAGGCCTAAAAACCGAGTGGAACAGTTTAATAGATGAATTGTTAAGCAAGCTAAAGGAAAAGGAAATCGAGGTCGATGATGACTTTCTCATAGGTATAAAAAACAATCTTTTTGAGACTGGCCAGCACGTCTATAGGGCAAATGATAAAATGGCTGAAAAAATCAGTCAAATCATTAGGGAGAGCGACTCTTTACAAAGAGAAAGCCTCAAAAGACTTTTGGCGGAAATAAAGAACCTGTTAATACAAACCAGTAGGGTTTCAAAATCACCAGATATATCCATAGAACTAGAAAATGAACCGGAAATCAATCTGGATTTTGATAAGAAGCTCACGCTAGAAAAGAAGAAAGATAGAACATACAGCCAACGACCGCTGGTCGTCCCGAAAGACATTGAACAATCTTCGCAGTTTGAGAAAATAGCTGCAAAACGAAAAATTAGTAAAAAGGTTTTGAATGCGAATATCCTTCGAACCCTTGAAGAGAAAGGACAGGCTTCTTTGGCCGAAATTATTGATGACAATGGTGGCGTTACCCAAGGACTGCCCGAAGTGTTTGGATATTTCAGCATTCTGAAAAACTTCAAGCATACCTTCAATAGTGATAAAGAAACACAAATCCTGTTCGATGGTACAGCGAATAAAATAATAAGAATTCCAGAAATAATAATCACAAAATGAACAGTTTGAGTTCCAATCTAAAAGAATATTCCTTGGCAATTGTACGATTGTTAAAGGGCACGATAAATAGTGACGACAAGGTTTGGGACGACGTGCTGTTGTATAGAAAACCCATTCAAGAATATGTTAATGTAATAGGGTTAGAGCTCATCATTAAGGAAAATGATGGCTATGCTTTTTTAAAACAATTTCCCATTGATGATGATGACAATACCATAGGATTGGTCTCACGAAAACAACTAGGTTTTGAAACCTCTGTACTCTTGGTGGTATTACGACAGATTTTGGAAGATTTTGAAACAAACCCATTGGATTTCACCGGGTCGGAAAAATTTATTGATAATGAGGAATTAATCAACCAGATAGAACTTTTTCTTCCCGAAAAATACGATAAGGTTGGCTATTTAAAGAAGCTTGAAGATTACATCAAGCGGATAGAAAAACTGGGGTACATAAAAAGAGTGGATTCCGATGACCCCAATACCCGATACCGAATCCATAAAATCATTAAAGAAAAAGTGAACATAGATGCACTAGAAGAATTTAAAAACAAATTGAATGAATATGTTGAGTCTATTTAGTACACGGTCAGATACCTCTGGATTTAGGCTCAACTATCTTGAGGTCTATAATTGGGGAACATTTGATGACGAAATTATAAGGATTGAGCCTAAAGGAAATAATTCACTACTTACAGGTGCCAACGGTTCCGGTAAGACAACTTTTATAGATGCGCTATTGACTCTTTTGGTACCACAGAAAAAGGACAGGTTTTACAATCAGTCATCAGGCTCAGAGAAGAAAGGCGACCGTACCGAGGAAAGCTATGTATTGGGTGCGTATGGTACAATATTGAAAGAAGGTGCCAGTAGCGCAACAGCCCAACGGCTACGGAATAAAGACACTTATTCTATATTATTGGCTTCCTTTGGGAACGAAGACCAAAAAACGGTAACCCTCTTTCAATTAAGATGGTTCTCAGGCAACGAGATGAGACGTAGTTATGGTATAGCCCACATACCCTTGACCATTGAGAATCACTTTCCAAAATTTGATGACAAAAACCTTTGGAAACATCGGTTAGAGCAAGAGTTCAATAGCAATACCCAGAAAAAAAGAGTTGAATTTTTTGACGATTACCCTACTCGTTATGCAAAGCGTTTGATAGCTGTATTGGGGATGAAATCATTAAAGGCTCTGAAGCTCTTTAATCAAACTGTTGGTATTAAGGTATTAGAGGATTTGGATGGCTTTATCAGGATTAATATGCTTGAGGATAAAAAGCCTGAAGCAACTTATGTTGAACTTCGAAATAGTTTCGTAACTCTTAGTAGCGCCAAAAACAAAATCGATAAAACGCAAGAGCAACTCAATCAGCTTGAGCCCATCAATAATCTAGCTGAAAAGCTTAAAGAAAAAACTAGCAGAAAGGAAAAACTAATCCATTCCAGAGATCTTGCAGTACTATGGTTTTCCAAAAAAGGAAAAGAGCTTTTTGATACCGAGAAAGAGAATTTGGAAGGCGAAAAGGAAAAAGTTGAGACTCAATTAAAGGAACTTGATGCCCAGGAAGAAACGCTTAGTGAAGATTTGAACGAGGTAAATAATCAAATAAAAAATGATGAAGTAAGTGCCCAAATCGATAAGCTTACCAAGAATGTAAAAGAATTGGAAGTCAAAAAGTCGCAACGGCAAACCAGGCTGGATTTGTACAATGCTTTCGCTAGAAAATTAACCCTCGAAGAAAACCCGACAGAAAGTGATTTTGATGAAAACAGAAACAATGCTATCAAAAGAGCTAAAGAAACAGATGATGAACGAACTCAAAAAATCGAAGGAAAAACAGCTGTTGAAATTAACATAGCAGAAAACAAAAAGGCAATTGACTCAATTGTTGATACGATAGAAACGCTTCGTAAAAACGATAACAACATTTCTGGCCGAGTGGCATCCATTAGGGAAGACATCTTAACTGTAACTGGTGCTTCAAAAAAGGAAATTCCTTTTGTTGGTGAACTCATTATGGTGAAAGACGAGCAATTAAAATGGCAATCTTCTATTGAAAAGGTGCTACATTCATTTGCCCTTCGATTGATTGTTCCCGAGAAATATTACAAAAAAGTAAATACCTATGTAAACGACACGAATTTACGTGGTAAAATCACATATCTGCGCCATACCGATTCCTTGTTGAGTGGTTTCAACACACCATTCCAAGATGATGATAAATTGATCGGTAAATTGGAATTTAAGAAAGATTCTCCCTATTCAGACTTCATCGAAGACAATATAGTATCGCGTTACAATTATCTGTGCGTTGAGGACTTGAACACTTTCGCGAAAGCTGAAAAAGCAATTACCATCAACGGGCTTATCAAAAGAGGGAAGGGAAACCACGAGAAAGATGATAGAGCTAAAATTAATTCTAGAAATAACTATGTTTTGGGATGGGATAACAAGGTCAAGATAAATGCACTAAAGGATAACTACACTAAACTTCGGGAAAATGGCGACAAACTTTTAGAAGACAAAAAACAACTAGATGCTGGTATAAGTACACTCGCAGATTTGAATAAAAATTACAATACATTTTTAACGAGTTTTGAGGATTACGACCTTATAAATTGGAAGAAGTATGCGCTGGAAATACAAGAGTTGAACGACATAATCAAAGAACTGGAAGAGGGAAACGATACCGCCAAAACTTTAAGAAAGCGGAAAAAAAGTCTGGAAGACAAGATTGCTGAAAATAAGGCGGAAAAGAAACCCAAATCTGAAAGGATATTCAATATCAATAGGATATTGGGTGAAATTCAAGGGGAACTTAAAACCTTTGAATCTCAACTCAAAATACTATCTGAGAACAATATTGATATATCAGATTTTGATGCCGAAAATCCATTGTTGAGCAATTTGTCCTATCAGAATTTCAAGCAGGTACGGTCAACATTTCAAGAGGATAACCAGAGTAATTTAAAGAAGGTTGAAGAATCAATTTATAAGACCAGAGATAAGCTTACACCGAGAATATCAAAATTCAAGAACCCAGATATGGATACCCTTGAACGATTTCCTGATTGGGGCTCAGATGTTAGCGAACTGACGAGCAATCTTGACCATCTTTACCAATACCAAGACCTTTACAAAAAACTCAAAGAAGATGATTTGCCAAGCTTTCAGGCCAAGTTTGATACCTACTTAGAGGATACTATTATCGATAAGGTAGGTGCTTTTAATTTTTTCTTTGAAAAATGGATTGAAGAAATCAAGAATACCATAAAGACCCTTAATGCGTCCTTACAAGCCATAGACTTTGAAGTTGCACCTAGAAGCACATACATTCAATTGTCAGAGCGAATGGCTCTGTCCGAGCAAGCTGACGATTTCAGAAAACTGCTTCACGAAGCCTTACCTGACGTTGCGCAAATAACAACTACCGAATCTAAAAGAATTCATTTTGAAAGCTACATAGCACCTTTAATCGAACAACTCGATAATGAAAAGTGGCGTAAACAGGCTCTTGATGTTAGGTATTGGTTTCAATATAGAGCAGAAGAATTTGTTAGGGAAGACGACCAGAAAATTGCCACATTTGAAAGTATGAGCCATAGGTCTGGTGGTCAAAAAGCCCAACTTACCTATACCATCTTGGGTGCGGCGATTGCCTACCAATTCAATCTGACTTCGCAGGGGTTAGAAGCCAATTCATTTAGGTTCGTGGCCATTGATGAAGCATTCAAGGCTCAGGACCAAGACAAATCAGAATATTTGTTGAAGTTATGCGAACAACTTCACTTACAGGTGTTGGTAGTGACCCCAAGTGATAATATAGAGATAGTTGAACCTTATATTTCCTTTGTGCATTTTACGGAAATTGAAAATGGCAAAAAGAGTTCGTTATACGATATGCCAATCGAGCAGTTTCAAAAGGAAAGCGAAAAATACTTAATGACCAGTTGATATCATCTTCAGAAATAAAGAAAAAAGCACTTAGAGCATACGCTTCATTTTTGTCCTCTCTGGTCAATCAAGAAGAGCTTTTTCCTATGGAAATTAGAGGGAATAAATCGCCAGGAAAGTCGCTTGAGGTTTACAGGAAGGAAATGGATGATTTATTAAGCGATTCAAATGACGACAACAAATACGGCTACACTATCGAGTGTGTAAAGACCAAAACCCGTTTTATAGGTTCACAGAGTTTGCCTAAACGAATTTACTTCGAAAATGAGCTTGACTACGTTGGCTATCTGGGAAAGATTAACGAGGTCAAGACCTTCAAACGATTAAAGGATGAAACGTTAAGCCTCTATCCAGAGCTCAAAAGTTGGCTCTGTGCCAACCCTCTGAAATTGGTTGCCATGATAGAACATTGGCAAGATATCCTAAAAGTGGTCGGCTATTTTAAATCCAATCCCAAACCAGACCTTTACATTCGGGAACTTCCAATAAAAGTTCACACCAAATTTATAGAACTGAACAAATCACTACTTCGGGAATTGTTGGATATAATACTTGCCCAATCTCTAAATTTTGACGAACACAATCACTTTGAGACACGATTCCACCTAAAATACAGCGAACCTTTGGTGCGTTTCCGCTTGCTTGATAGCCAAATAACACAGCAGTATTTTTCAGGGTTAGAAGATATTTCGATAAGACTAAGTGATTTTTCGAAAATTGAGTTACCAATAAAAAAAGTCTTAATTGTAGAAAATCTTATGAATTTACTCACTATTCCTGAAATGAAAAGTACCCTGTCGATTTTTGGTAAAGGCTTTAAAGTACTATCGCTAAAGAATATCGAGTGGTTAAAAAGCTGCCAAATTTGGTATTGGGGTGATTTGGATGCCCAAGGCTTTGAAATTCTTTCAGGCTTTAGAGGGCACTATCCTCAAACGAAGAGCTTAATGATGGATAAAGCCACATTTGATAAATATTATGAAGATGACTTAGAGACTAAATCGAAAGTCGCATCGCTTCCAAATCTGACTGAAGATGAGTACCAAATGCATCAAATGCTATTTAAAAATAAATGGAGATTGGAACAAGAAAAAATCCCAATAGACTATGCTCTACTAAAGCTAAAACCATTAACCGAACAAACATAACAACCAATGTATATATCAAATGTTTCCATAGTCAATTACAAAAGTTTTAGGAATGCCAAATTTTCGTTCAAGGAAGGCATCAATACTATCATAGGCGAAAATGGGTCTGGAAAAACTAATCTGTTTCGAGCCATCCGCTTGCTTTTGGATGATAACTTATTGCGAATGTCTTATAAGTTGGATGAAAGTGACTTCAATAGGCATTTGGGTGCTTGGAAAGGCCATTGGATAATCATCAGCATTGAGTTCAGCAATCTATCGCCCGATGAAGAAATTCAGGCATTGTTCGTACATGGCACGGGTGATGTGACTGAAGAACCTCTGACCAAGGCAACCTATACACTTCTGTTTAGACCAAAGCCAGATATTCGTATAAGACTTTCAGAATTAGCGGATGGCGATACAGTTGGTTTAGAGGCAATCCTAGATAGTTTATCCATAGATGATTATGAAACAAAATTTACAGGAAAGAGTACGGTGGATTTTAATGACGAGAATGTCTACAAGGATATTGTTGGCGATTTTGAAAATGTAAAGTTTCCTTTTCCAGATGACACATCCAAAATAGGTATCTTGATACCACATCAACTATCAATTTCGAGAGAGGTTTCCTTTACGTTTATTAAAGCATTAAGAGATGTGGTTTCAGACTTTCATAACAACAGGACGAACCCACTTTTGACTTTATTGAAAGCCAAAAGTGAGGATATTGATGAAGATGAATATGCAAACATTTCAAATCAAGTATCTGAATTAAATGAATCAATTGAGCAGTTGCAAGATGTCTTGGATGTTACTGACAATATTTCCCAAACGATTAAGGAAACTGTAGGTGAAACCTACTCACCTTCTTCGCTTAGTATTAAATCGAGTTTATCGGATGAAGCCAACAAACTTCTGCAATCTTTAAAACTGTTTATCGGGGAACCCGGTGAAGATTACGAAGGTGGTATCCACGAGTTGAGTCTTGGTGGCGCCAACCTCATTTATTTGACTTTAAAGCTATTGGAATTCAAGTATCAAAAGGCCAATGAAACCTTTGCGAACTTTTTGTTAATAGAAGAACCCGAAGCGCATATCCATACTCATATTCAAAAATCGCTGTTTGATAAACTGAACTATGGAGATACACAAATAATCTATTCGACACATTCCACTCAGATTTCAGAGGTAAGCAATCTATCAAACATCAATGTGCTCAGTAAAAAAGAAAATTATGCCGTTGCCTACCAACCTGCAAATGGTCTAGATGAACCAAGAATTATTAAGTTGGAACGCTACCTAGACGCCATACGGACAAACCTACTATTTGCCAAAGGTGTCATTTTGGTTGAAGGCGATGCCGAAGAAATTTTAATACCATCGTTGATAAAAAAAGTCCTTGGATTTAGTTTGGATGAGATTGGCGTGAGCATCATAAATATCAGAAGTACAGGTTTCGAGAATATAGCTGATATTTTTCACGACGACAGAATACAACGTAATTGCGCTATCCTAACAGATTTGGATACATCGATTGCAGATGTTGCCATTCAAGATGGGGATTCCGATGCGATAAAAAAATACAAAACCAAGTGTTACAACTCTGAGAAGAAAGGTAAAGAACGGCAAGAAAAAATAGCAGAATATATTAACGACAATAGATGGATTGAGGCTTTTTATGCACACCACACATTTGAGGTGGACTTTGCTATGTTGAATCAACCCGAAGTTGTGACAGGTATCGTTGAGCAGGTATATTCTGACCCAGATACCATCGACTTGGCCAAAGAGCAATTAGCATCTGATGAGGTGGCCATTGTTGGCAAAAGAATATTGACTATGGCAAAACAAGAAGGTAAAGGATGGTTTGCCATTCTGTTGGGAAGCAGTATTGACCATAATACAAAAATCCCAAACTATATTTTAAACGCGATACGTTTTGCGACACCTAAAATGAACCGAGAGATTATAGCAGGAATTTTTAATCATAGAATTAAAACACATTTAAAAGATGCCAATGGTTTTAATTTTAATGATTTAGAAATCAATTTGAGACGTTATCGAAATAATGAGATAGAGCTTCCAGAAATTCTAGATGAATTTGAGGCCTTAGTTCTGGATGATAGAGGTTTGGATTTTTTAAGACTATTGTAAAAATGTTTGTTTGGACCGATAAAGAACTAAATGAAGAGCAGAGTGCCGTTGTAAGGGACAATGACAACATTTTATTGGTGGCTTGTCCTGGAAGTGGTAAAACACGAACGCTTACCTATAAGGTAGCGAATGAACTTTCCAAATTAGATTCCCACAAAAAGTTTGTCATAGCTATTACCTACACCAATCGTGCAGCTAACGAAATAAAAGAAAGAATTGAATTGTTAGGTGTTCCAACCGACCAATTATGGATAGGTACTATCCATTCCTTTTGCAATGAATGGATTCTCAAACCGTATTCTTCACTTTTAGAAAAGCTCAAATTTGGATACCGAATTATGGATGCCAATGAGTCTGAAAACTTACTGAATGATATATGTGCTGCTTACCAAAAACCAAGAATTTCCAGTTGGGATTGTGGTCATTATGCAAGCATCAATGGTATTGTTCAAGTGACTAATTCGGGTTATAAGTATGATAATGTTAGCGCTGCATTACAAAGCTATTTTACATATCTAAATGAGCATAACTTCATTAGTTATGAACTGATTCTGTTATATGCCCATAAACTTCTTGAAGAAAACCCTATTATTTCGAATACGCTGTCCAAACTATTTGAAATCATTTTGGTTGATGAATACCAAGACACTAAAGAAATTCAGTACCACATCATTTCCAAAATATGGAATTCGGCGCAAGGAAATACAAGGGCATTGATTGTCGGTGATCCGAATCAAACAATTTATGGTGGTCTTGGTGGTTATCCTATTAAAAAAGAAGAGCTCGAAGCACTTTCTGGCCTCGAATTTAAAAGATTAGAACTTGAACAAAATTACCGTAGTTCTGTATCCATTGTTAACTATTTTGACAATTACAAGACCATAGAAAATAGTGTTGTGGCATCAGGAAATGAAAAAGATTATGTTAGTGTCATATCATTTAATAATCAAGTTCACGTAGATAATTTAGTAAAAGAAATGAGCAGATTACTCAGGTACAATATTGAAGAACTTGGTATTGACCCAAATGAAATCTGTATTCTTGGACCTCAATGGATTCATTTGGCATCTATTTCACGAAGTTTAATGATAGAATTGCCAGAATATAGTTTTAATGGCCCAGGGATGGCACCTTTTTCAAGGGATTTGGATAACTTTTGGTATAAACTTTCTCGCATTGTACTAACCGAAGCTTCGCCAAATATGTATTTGAGACGTTTGCGTTGGGCAAGTGAAGTTCTTAGAGACTTAGAAGATTCGGGATATAATGTCGATTCAATCAATCATAAACTTATTTTGAGAATTTGCAATGGGATTTATATCGAAGAATCTAATGGCTTACTCTATCTAGAGTCTTTTTTTGTATCATTCTTGGAAGAATTAGGAATTGACCTAAGTACAAATGTCTCATTAACTGAAAGTTTCACTTCTTTTTTTGATAGTTCAAAAAAACGCATCGAGAGAATAAAAAATGATGGTAACGACTTCATTGAGCATATAGACAGCTTCAAAAAAGTTTTCCAACAAAAGGAAGGTACTACGATTTCCACTATCCACGGTGTAAAAGGTGCGGAATTCGATACGGTTATAGCGTTTGGCCTACTTGAAGGTTATGTGCCTCATTTTATGGATGCTAATGGTGTTGAGTCTGCAAAAAGACTACTCTACGTAATTGGGTCAAGAGCTAGAAAGAATCTTCATTTAATTTCTGAAACAGGAAGAAAAAATAGGCAAAATCAACTCTATTATCCCACAAACGTCCTATCCCAAGTAGTTCATCAGTACGATGAGATTTAAAAGTTTTTGAATTCTAATATAGTTTAATAACTATAGAAGTTACCTAATCAATACTCTGCTAGGGTAAAATCGAAAAACATCCCCTCAAAAGGATATATATAATTATTTGGAAAATAGTAATTGAGAGCTATCAAGACTCAATTAACATCAATGAATAAATTAGTGTTTTCATAATACCCGCTCAGCACATTCCCCTACGTTCCACGGCTCCCCGCAAAAGTGCGAATAGCCACTCCATTTCGGAAAAAGAGCTTCACTAAAAAAGCCTTGAACACCATCCCCGTTTTTGGCTTTACATTCCACTACCCTTTCCCGTATGACTGGGAAGGGATGTTTCAATCCCGAGCCAAAAAGAGAATGGAGTCCGCTTATCAACGGAAAGCCACCGTCTCGGTTTTCCTAACGTGATTTTCGGCAAGAACTTCTTTGGCCCTTGCTCGAAATCCCTAAAAACCAAACTGCTGCCTTACACATTTTAAGGGGTTTATAATGGATAAAGCCTTTGTCGTTTTTCGGGGCATCGAAAAACGGGCACAGTATAACCAATTCTATTCCAAACCCCATCCCCTTCACTCGCTTAACTATCTGTACGCTCCCTTGTGTACGGCTTTGGAAGAATTGCTAATACTCTTATGGAACTTGTCAAGACCATAGCTGGTTTCAGCGAAAAATAAGGTTTCTACTTCCTTGAATCCGCCGAAAAGGCGGATTGCTACGTCGCAGACACTCCTGATTTGTTCCCCGAAAGTCTTGACAAAACCCACTTTATCCATTGGTGCCATGCACGTAAGAAATCAAACAAACACCCCTTAAAATTTAATCACGATTGAATGGAAAAGGGAATTATTAATCTTTTAAATATTTAGTTATGAGCAGTATTAAAAATCATGTACAGCTGATCGGGAACGTTGGGCAGGAACCGACCATTACGAACCTTGAAAGCGGCAAAAAAGTAGCCCGTCTGTCATTGGCGACCAATGAGAACTACAAAAACGGCAAGGGAGAAAAACAGACCGATACCAATTGGCACACCGTTGTCGCTTGGGGCAAGGTTGCCGACATCATCGAAAAATATGCCGAAAAAGGCAAGGAAATCGGTATCGTGGGCAAGTTAAAGACCCGAACCTACACTATGGACGATGGTAACCAACGCTATGTTACCGAAGTGGTAGCCGATGAAATCCT
>TARA_R110002124_G_scaffold41575_1_pt1 | contig 29940 bp, 25 predicted proteins | sample TARA_R110002124 | Tara Oceans TARA_R110002124 (sample SAMEA4397445) | marine metagenome | biome: Polar Biome; feature: [SRF] surface water layer (ENVO:00010504); material: water (ENVO:00002006), including particulate matter (ENVO:01000060) such as... | depth 5 m
AACATTTTATTGTTTTGCTGTCCTATTTTCCTAGACCACTACATACAAAGTTTATTTGTTGTTCGCTCCATTTGGCAAATTACAGGTAGTGGTTGTAGGTCCTGTCAAAGACAATCATACTGTGGGCTGCCAACCGGAGATATTGCAGGAAATTTTTGTCGTGCTGTTTAGCTTCGCTGATTTTCACAAACTCGGGCGTGTCGCTGTGGGCATCGATCATCATGTGCACTTTGAGCCCGCCTTTCTTCTTCCCTTCCTTTTTCGGGTTCCGTCCTACGCCTTTCATGATATCGGAAAACAGCCTGATGGTACTGGAATCGAAGATGAAAAGTTTGGAAAAGGAAACCCTGTCAATCCGGCTGACCGACAAAAGTGGCCTGAAATGTTCCAAAAGCATAAAATAGAGGTCCTTGAAAAACTCGTTGTCCCTGCCTCGAAGACCATCACCTGCCGTACTCTTGACCGGGGACTTTTCCATCCCCAAATGGTTCATCTTGCCCGCTAGAGCCTGCATCCCATCGCATATCTCGCCCATGGAATCGCAACGGCTCAATATACCGAACAGCATCGTTGTCAACTGTGTCCATGAACCATAGGTCTTGTAATAACGGTCAGATTGGTGTTTATGGAAAAGCATGTCAAATTTATTTCTTGGAATAAAATCCAATATTTGTTTGAAAATTGGCTGACCGACTAAATTCTTTTCTATATTTTTATTGCTCATATTTTGTTGTTTTGGTAAACTAAAAATATGAAAAAAGGAGCTAATCCAATTCTGGATAGCTCCTTATATTATTTTTTGTCGGTTAGTAGTGTTAATTTATACTAAACTCAAAAAATGATTATGAGCTTCAGAAAAAAGCTAATCCCTCAACAAATACGGAAAAAATTTCAACCGAAGGACATCGGTAGTGCTCCCGGTACCCTCACTCACATCGGGCTAAAAAAACTTGATGAAGTTACTATCGATATCCATGATTACGACAATGATCGACTTGATATTAAAAGGGTGGAAAAGATCACCGAATGTATTCCTTATGTAGATAGTCCAAATCCAACGTGGGTTCAGGTAAAAGGGCTCCATGATATTGAGCTTTTAAAAGAACTGTGGGATGAATTCAACTTCCATCCTCTTATACAAGAAGATATCTTGAATACCACCCAACGTGCAAAGATTGAAGATTATGGAGAGCAGATCTTTATTGTACTTAAAATGATTTATTTTGAGGATGGAAATTTTGAACAAGAACAAGTAAGTATTGTTTTCACTGAGAAGTTTATTTTTTCATTTCAGGAATCAGATCGAAAGATATTTTTGCCTATTAAAGAACGGCTTAATATGGAAAATACCCGGATGCGTAAAAGTGGACCGGATTATATGGCTTACGCATTAATGGATATAATCATTGACTACTATTTTTCTGCATTAGAAGAAATAAACGATGGCATCGTACAAATCGAAGAACGTCTGTGGTCCGATGACGACAATGAATCCCTACCTCAAATTCATAAAGTGCGCCGTCAATTGCTCCAGTTTAGGAAATGTGTATGGCCATTACGTGATACCATCAACTCGTTGGTTCGTGATGAATCTCATTTAATTAAAGAAGAAACACGGTTATTCTTAAGGGATGTCACAGATCATACCTTACAAATTGTGGATACGCTGGATAACAACCGTGAAATGGTTTCCAGCTTGCATGATATGCATCAGACCAATATCAGCAATAAAATGAATGAAGTAATGAAACTACTGACGATTATTGCAACCATCTTTATTCCTCTTACTTTTATTGCCGGAATTTATGGGATGAATTTCGCATATATGCCGGAACTAGGTTGGCAATACAGTTATCCCATTGTCTGGGGTATTATGATATTGGTCACTATAGGAATGTTAATCTACTTTAAAAGAAAGAATTGGATGTAATCCATAAAAGAGCCTTAAGTCGTTCAAACTTAAGGCTCTAACTAACTACGGAGGTATTTGGGTAAATTCTTTTCAAACTCAAAACTTGAATTTAATGCCTGCTAAAATATTCAATCTGTCAACTGTTTGGCTTATTGAATTACTAAAAACTTCGTTGGCATCGTTTTCAAATTCATATACTAAATAACGATCATTTCGAGAAAAATATTGCCCACTAATATCTGCGGAAATGCTGTTGGTTAGAGGAAAGCTTAATCCGACTGAATATACAGATTTATCAAATTGATTCACTTTATTTTTACCGGGATAGTAGGAATAACCGGCAATTAGTTTCACGCCATTCTCTAACGAATAAGCAGCATTCGATCTAAAATTAATTACGGCTGCGTAATCTCTGCGTATTGCCTCATTTGTTGCTTGTTCATCATCGCTTAGAAAAGCAACTTCACTCGGTGATAATTCATTAAGTGTTCTATTAATAGTAAGATCAACTTTAGCAGAACTGTAAGTGATATACTCAGCAGAAGCTGAAAGCGATAGGTTCCCTATATCTTTTAAAGTAGCTCCAACCTTAAATTCGGCTGGTCGAGTAACTGAATAATCAAATTCAGAACTAAAATTGTTATCTAAAAAAGCAGTAAAGTCATCGAGCTCGGTATCAATATTCGCAAAGTAACTTTCGGTAACAATCATCTTAGAAGGCAATACAATACTCGCTCCAAGATTTAAAAAAGGCAATGCTTTATATATAATTCCTCCACGAGCTGTAAACGCATAAAAGTCTGTAACTAAATTATCTGTAAGTGTTATCGAATATATATCAGTTGCCGGGTTGCTGCCATCTTCAGGAATGGCTCCATCGGCGTACAGGTTATCTTCATCCACCTCTTCAAAATTCCGATCGTATTTAATGGACCCAGATAATACTCCCAATGAAACACCTATAAAGAGGTTCTTTTGAATTTCAGTGGAGGCAAAAATAGAAATATCACCAATCGTTTTTCTATTTGAAATATTTGCGAATTGGTTAATACCTGCAAAACGAGGCTGAGGATCATCAGTATCAACTCTGAAAATAGACTCAATCTCATCGCTGGTTTCGTTTCTAAAGTCGATGGCGTAAGCATCTAATGCAATGTTATTAAAATCACTGCTGGGCTGCTTAAATACGTCAGTTATAGAATTGTTGCCATTGAAACCGGATAAAAATGATTCATTATTGTCTTTAGAAATCAAACTATATCCACCCCCTAAAACAAAGCTTCCTCGCTCGGTAGGTACTTTATAAACAACTCCAAAATTTCCGAATGCCGTGTTGGAAAAATTGGATGTATTTGTATTCCCTAAGTAGCCGTTGCTTTGAACGTTAGACTGATTTATCCATCCAATCGAATAAAAACTTCCCTTCGATAACGCCATAGAAGCAGGATTATCCATATAACTTCCAAATCCGTTAAATGAAGAAACGGAAGTTGCAGCGGCAGATGAAGCATCTCCATTTGATGTAAGAGTGCTCATTTGTGTGGCAAGGCTTTTATAACTTATTGGCGATTCTCCTTCTTGAGCAAAAACCGCATTAGACATAAAAAGCCCGATAAGTAAGAGTGCGAATCTCTTCATTTTTGTTTTAATTCTTATTTTTGAATGGTAAAAGTGTTAGTTCTTTTTTCTTTTCGAACTGCTACTTCTTGATTTTTTACTGGAAGAACCAGATGATCTAGACTTTGAAACGCCGCTACTTCTTTTTGACGAAGATCTTTTCACACTTGATGAACTTCCACTTCTAGAACGTGATGAACGTTTCACAGAACTTGATTTAGCACTGCTTCTGCTTGAACGTTTTACATTCGAAGATCCGCTTCTTTTTGAATTGGATGATCTTTTTACAGAACCGGATCTTGAACCGTTTCCTCTATTTGAACGCTTAACGTTCGAAGAACGACTTCTTTTAGAACCAGAACTTCTGGTAACTGATCCGGATGACCGTTTACTCGATGATCCAGATCTTACTCTAACGTTACGTTTATTTCCATTTAAAGAGCTTCTTTTAGAAACTCCGGATGATCGAGTAGTTCTAACTCTTGTTGAAGAACTTCTTGTTCGAGAAACATTATTTCTGCTTCTTTTTGTAAGTGATGAGGAAGATGAACGACTATTTAAATTAGATCGGCTTGATCTTCTATCGTATTTCTGAGTTAAACCATTACTTCTAGCGCCGTAGGAATAGTTTCTATTATTTCTATTGGTATTGTAATAATAATTATTACTATAATATCCCCCGTATCCATATCCATAATATGCCCCATATCCGTAGCCGTAATAGTAAGGGTTATAGTATCCATGACCTATACCAAAGTAATAGCTATCCCAACCATAGCCCATAGCGAAGTATGAAGAATATCTTGGGTAATTATAATCGTAATACCAGTTATAACCTATATGGCGACGATAAGGATTATACCAGTTATAACCTATGTTTGTATAGTATCTCCCATAATCCCAACTGCCGTCATCATATCCTTCTTTGTATCCATCATCGAAACCTTCATCATAACCATCCCAATAAACTCCTTCAAAGTTATTTTCTTTGTACCATTGTTCGGTTTCATAATCTTTATAGTAAAGCCCTTCATCTTCTGCTAGTACTTCCTCTTCTTCGTAGTCTTCACTAACATAAGTATATGGTTTTGCCGTTTGTTCTTCCTCATCCCAATAGTAACCAGCTTCTGATACCTCGTCATTATTCCAGGAATAATACTTAGAATTACGATTCGGTTCTGAGCTATACTTATCAATAGTACTAAATTGAGTATAGCAACCGGATACAAAAATTGACATTGTTACTAAGAACGAAAGTGATAAAATATTTGAGCGTTTCATAATTCTGCCTCTTTGGAATGTTCAGATTTCAATAATAAAATGCACCTATCTATTCTTTTTTAAAATCACATGATGATGTGAGGTGATGTAACTCTTAAATCTCCCCTCTTAATGATTTTGCAATTACTTCTGCTTTAGAATTAACATGAAGTTTTTTGTAAATGTTCCGAATATGAGCTCTAACGGTGTCTATAGAAATATCAAATCGATCCGCAATTAGTTTGTAGCTCAATCCATCAACCAAGCCATTTACGATATCCTGTTCTCTATCCGTGAGCATACTATTAGGATTTTTTTTCGGAGCCTGATCATTAAAATGTGTTATAACCTTTCTGGCAATTTGAGGAGACATTGGAGCGCCACCCTTAAGTAAATTATCTATAGATTTCTTAATTTCAGGTAAGGAAGTGTGTTTTAATAGATATCCTGATGCACCGGCTTTAAGAGAATCAAATATCTTATGCGAATCATGATATATGGTCAACATTATAATATCAATATCCGGATATTTGGTTTTTATGATTCCCATGCCCTTTATTCCAGACATTCCCGGAAGTTGGATATCCATGAGTAGTACATCCGGCGCTTGATGCTTCTCTAAATATTCCAACATTTCTTCAACGCTATCCTTTGCAACAGGACAATCCATGTCTTCTTGCATGTCTAAGTAACGCTGAATAAGATCTCTTATCTTTACATTGTCTTCTACAATTCCAATAATTGCCATAATTAATACTCATTTAGTTGGTATTTAACTTTCCAGTAATTGATACAGTAAAGCCATTTTTTGTTGAAATATCAATATTAGCTCCAATTCTTTTGGCTCGCATCGCCATATTACGCAATCCATGCCCCGTTTTCTTATTTCCTTTCCCTTTAGTTCCATTGTCATAGATCTCAAATTTGAAATTTCCATTCGTGGTTTTCATTTTAATTTCTGCTCTATCACCATTCGAGTATTTTGAAATATTATTCACTGCTTCTTTAAAAATGAGGTATACATTTTCTTTAATTGGTACAGCTAGCTTATTGCCCATTTTCAGGTCTTCAAAATCATACTCTACCAAAAAATTCTTGGGCTCTAAAACATTTAAAATATAGTCCTGCATACGATCTGTAAGATCTCCTAAAGTATCATTCCTTGCATCTATTGACCATACTATATCATCCAAACTAGTTACTATTTTTCTGCACTGTTTTCCAATTTGTTCTAAGGATTGTTTAAACTCGGGTTCAATTTTACTGGCTTGTAGAAAGTCTGATTGTAAAGCTACCTCCGTTAAACTGGCACCTACATCATCATGAAGATCGCTGGCTATTCGAACACGAATCCTCTCAATATCAATCAATTTTCGAGCTTTATAATAATTATAGAAAAGCCAGATGACTCCGGTTAAAGCAATTACAACAAATAAAATAAACCACCACTGCATCCAAAAAGGTGCTTTTACAAAAAATGTGATCTCGGTCATTTCATCGCTCCAACTACCATTTGTGTTACGAGCATGAACCGAAAATGTAAATTCCCCCTTTGGTAACGATGGATATTTAACCACTCTATCTTTCGTTCGTTGCCAAGAAGGATCTACTCCCTTCATCCTGTATTCATAAACAACCTGATTTGGTGCGGTAAAATTGATGCCTGAATAACTTATTTCTACATAATTTTGATCGTAACTTAGATTAAAATGTGTTGATTTACGATGAACCTTTCCTGAAGCAACTACCTGATCAATTTTTACTTTTGGAGGCAATGGGTTACCCTTATAGCGTTTGGGATAAAAATGACTTACACCTTCTACAGTTCCAAACCAAAGATGCCCATTACTATCTTCATAAACTGCTCCTAGATTCATTTCATCAGAAACCAAGCCTTGCTCTTTAGTAATTAATTGAAAGGCCTGCTCTTGCTCAGCCGGTACTTCACTGAAATATTTATCTGCATCAAATTTAACTACTCCATTATTAGTTCCTATCCAAAAAGTACCGTCTTTACTTTGTTTCAGGAAATAACAGACTCTGCTTGGAAGACCATCTTCCGTGGTGATACTCTGAAACTTTAGCCCATCAAACCAAGCAATACCGCCAAAAGTGGATGCCCAAATTCTATCTTGATCGTCACGTATAACCATCATGACTGCGTTATTTGGTAGTCCTTCTTGTATAGAAAAATTTTCTACTTCTCCTTCATAATATCTACTAACCCCACCATAAGTTGCAATCCACATGCTGCCACCTTTTCCTTCAACAGCTCCAAGTACCGTATTGTCAGCTAAGCCATTTTCCGTTGTAATTTGTACATACTCTTTTCCATCATATCTTATCATTCCCTCATCATAGGTACTAATCCATAAAATACCGTATGAATCTTCATAGACCTGACGCACTTTTCGATACGGAAATTCATCTTCATCTAAAACATTCAGTTCACCATTTTCTAAATATGCTAATCCGTTTCTCATTCCAATCCAGATTCTTCCTCGAGAATCTTTATTCAATGAAAAAACTTTGTCGTCTAGCAATCCTTGATCAAGACTTAAGGTTGTAAATTTACCATCTTTTAAGCGACTCATTCCACCACCATAGGTAGCAAGCCAAATTTCACCATCGTCTCCTTCACTAATTGAGGTAACTACATCGTTTGAAAGTCCGTTAAGAGTGGTATTATTCTCGAAGTAATCACCTAAGAATAAGTTTACTCCTCCCCCAAAAGTACCAAACCAAAGATTGCCTTCTCTGTCAAGTATAGAGGCATAAATAATATTATTTGAAAGGCCATTATCTGTTGTGAAATTTCTAAATCGCCCTTCTTCAAAAACACTAATCCCGCCTTCAGTACCTAACCATAATCTTTCATTAGTATCGAATGCAAGTGTTTGAACTCTTACGTTATTAAGTTCTTGGGCATCATCATAAACTGTAAAATCTTTGCCATTAAAGTGAACCAAACCCTCTCTTGAGGCAATCCAGAGTTTATTATTTTTATCGAAAATTATATCCCTAATTCTGTTTTCCGGGAGACCATCTGCTGTTGTAAATGTTCTTATATTTCCATTTACCAACCGTGTTAACCCTCCTCGAGTTGCAAACCAGATAGAACCATCTGCACTTTCTTTAATTTTTCGAATTCTATTGTTTCGAAAACCTTGTGCAGTAGAATATTGAGCCAGATCACCATTATTTCCCAGCACCCAAGCGCCATCACCATCGGTACCAAACCAAATATCGCCATTAGAATCTTCGAAAATACTAATCACTCTTTGGTTTTCAAGAGTAGATAATCTATCTACGGTGTATATACTGTCATCCTTCCAATAGTTAACACCAAATTCTGTACCAATCCATATTCTTTTTTTCGAATCTTCAAATAAAGAATGCACTTTACTGCTGTTTAAACCTTGATCTTCAAAATAATTTTCAATGTTTATTCCATCAAATCTATTTAGACCATAGCCAGTTGCCAACCAAAGAAAACCTTCACTATCTTGAATGATGTCATTGACAACTGATTCACTTAATCCATCTTCAATCGAATAAGTTCTAAATGGATACAATTGACCCAAGGCAGGTATTGTCCATATAAGTGAGAAGAATAAGATGAATAGTAAATTTTTCATGTAATAAAAGTAACGTAAAACAATGCAGAATAGTAACTGGGAATTTGGATCACTGATTTCTCTGATTTGGATCACTGATTTTTTCTGGTTTGGATTATTAATTTCTCTGATTCCCGATATTGATTGTGGAGTTACCGATTCTTCATTTTGATAATTATCACTTTATTGTGAGTGTGAGCAAGAAATTCTTACCTACTAATTTATATACTGAAAAACTTCTGAGATTTCTGAATAACTTTTTTAAGTTGTTGAAAAATACTCTTCTGGGCACTCAGGGAAAGCTTCATTATAAGCAAACTGAAGTTAAAAGAACGATCAAAAGTTTAAAAGATATCGAATTTATAGAAATCAGAAAAAAAGCAGCGTACTTGCAACAACAGCTATTGTACATCGAAATTATGGAGCATGCATGCCCTCATTTAAAATTAACTTGGGTACCGTTTGGGGAGATGAATAGTCAAAAATAACAACTCAACTACCTGAATGCTAACAAACTCGGTCTTCTACGTAACCTAAATAGACCTGTTAACACAAAGCTCATTACTCGTTCTATAAATTTGAATAAAGACATAGAACATGAGAACTCGCGAATAAAACTCTATTTGTTTCAGCTGTTGATATGGCATAAAAAAGCCTCACACAAAACTAATTAGTGAGGCTTTAAAAATAAGTTGGCTAATTTTATCCTAAATAAGCTCTAAGAGCTGCGCTTCTGTTATGATGACGAAGTTTTCTTAGCGCTTTTTCTTTGATCTGACGAACTCTTTCGCGAGTAAGGTCGAAACGTTCGCCAATTTCCTCAAGCGTTAAAGAATGCTCGCGACCGATACCAAAATAAAGGCGAATAACTTCGGCTTCTCTTTTAGTTAATTTAGAAAGGGCTCTTTCAATTTCAACTTTCAGAGATTCTCCCATTAACTCAAAATCAGGAGTTGGAATCTCTTCATTTTCAAGTACATCAAGAAGTCGGTTATCCTCTCCCTGTGCAAACGGTGCATCCATAGAAAGATGACGACCTGAAATCTTTAATGTATCAGCAACTTCGCCAACGGTCATTTCAAGGCTTTCTGCAAGTTCATGAGCGGAGGGTATACGTTCGTATTCCTGCTCTAACTTTGAAAGCTCTTTACCAATTTTATTAAGCGCACCAACACGGTTAAGTGGTAAACGCACAATACGACTTTGCTCTGCCAGCGCTTGGAGGATAGACTGGCGAATCCACCAAACAGCATAGGATATAAACTTGAATCCACGGGTTTCATCAAATCTTTTTGCTGCTTTAATCAATCCAAGGTTACCCTCGTTGATTAAGTCTCCAAGAGAAAGACCTTGATTCTGATACTGTTTTGCAACAGAAACCACGAAACGAAGGTTAGCTTTTGTTAAGTCTTCAAGAGCTCGCTGGCTGCCTTTTTTAATTTCTTTTGCCAGACGTACTTCATCATCTGGAGTAATAAGTTTCTCTTTTCCAATCTCGTGCAGATAACGATCTAAGGATTCTGACTCACGAGTTGAGATTCCGGAACTTTTTGCCACGGTAAATATATTTGGTGAAAATTAGTACTAAAGCTACAAAGGGCGAGACTAATTATTATATAAGCTGAATGGTTGCAACCTTTTTTCAAAGCTTCGAATGTCTGCGCTCCTGATGAAAGCAATAACCAATATACGAATTTTTAAGTTCTTTAGTATTGAAATTTCGCACTTTCTTATGATGGACTTAACTGATTTTATCTTTCTGCTGCTAATAGTTAAAAACTAAATCTTAGATGAGCAGTAATCCCTGGTTCCCCAAACTCGTTTAAATAACTAAAGCTTGCTTCAGGAAGATGCTGTGCCATATCTCTGGCACGTGTAAAGGCGTTTAACCCACTAAGAACACGGTTGGCTACCATTAGCGAAAGCAAGGCCGGAAGTTGGTTTTTAGAATTAGAAATCCGATCTCTTGTATTTTGAAAGTCAAAACGAGACTCATCGCTTTCCCAGTTCCAATTATTCTCAGGTGTATCCTCTATTATATTTTGCCATCTTCGTGCTCTTAGTTGAAACTCATTGTATTCAGCTAAATTATCATAGCTAGCGATAGCTAATTCAAATTCTCTGCCTTTATTTGCTAAATTAATACCTGCTTTTGAGCGGGCTAACGTATTGAGACTTCCTTCTAAACGATTCGCTCTTGCATTTAAGCCAAAATAACTTGCAATTAAAACTACATCGGCTGCCAGATGAAGCTTACCTCTTGTCCAGTTATCGCTGTCAACGTAATGATGACCAAGCCCCGGTGCTGCAAAGGAAATTAGCAAAGCCATTTTTGGATTGGGGAAATTTTCGATCTTACTCTCTTTCTCCGTTTCCTCAAAATCAATTGTCTGAGCAACGGTAGTTCCAATAACCAACACCCAACAAGGAATGATCAATATCCATTTTAGATAATTTTTAGCTCTGAATTTATGCTGATTGGTCAAAATTGGTTTCTGAATGTTGGAAATTCGTTATTGGTTATTCATTTTTTCCTTTCTCTTCCCCAATGTCGGAAAATAGAAACGCTAAATCCAATCATCAGTAAAAAAGTACCCAGCCACACAACGGAGATAAATGGTTTTTGTTCTGCAACTACTAAAATCCATTCACTTTCGTATTCTTCATCTAGTCCATTTATAGTCAGGTCTATTTCGCCGCTTTCAGGATACACTTTTGAAAAACTAACTGTAAGATCATAACCTGGCAATTCTATTGGTGGAGAAAACACAAAAGTTTTTCCTGCCTCATCATTATAGAGCGCAAAGAGAGGTTCTATGAGAAATTGCTGCTTACTTGCCAAATGCGTGATCTGAATTTGAGCTCTCACTCCAATATTTGTATTTGGTGGTAAGTTTGTAGAATCTTCCATTGCGTAATTGATAAAATTCATTTCAAAACCACCTACTGTAATGGTTTCACCTTTTTTAAACTGAATGGTTTGTGATGCCAGCACTTCTTCATTCCCACTCTGAGTAGTAACAGGATTCACGTTCGCTCTGCGTGCAATCATATCATTACGTTGCTTGATGTAAGAACTCCCCGCTACATAAAGATATATATCACTTAACAATCCGGATCGAACATCAGGATCAACAGACCACTGTACATTATCTTGTGTAGATGTTGTCAACATTGGATACACTTCCGGATACATATAAAAAGGGGCACCACCATCAATAGGCTCAAACAATAATTTATACGTTTGCTGCCCCGGGCGATTCTGATCTGATATATCAAATCCGGTATAGGTAACTATATATTTATTATTGATGATTTTTGGTTCTTTAAGCTTCAATTCAAGAAAAAGTACAGGTTCGGAAACTGTAAAACCCATTTCATCCTTAATCACCCCTTGCTTTACTTGCATATTATAATCTGTAACTCGCTTATCCAGCATTGGAGAATTGTATGCTGAGGAAGCTAAAATCCCGATCAATAAAATGCCAAACCCAACATGTGTTACAGAACCTCCGATCAGTTTTGGCTTTTTGACACACAATTGAACAATTACAAAGGTGTTTCCAACCACTGCAAAAAATGCAGTAAACATATAAACGATATAATATGGATTTTTTATTTCTCCAAAAATCACGGAAATAATGGTAAACGCAGAAGTAACCAGTAACGGATTAATCAATGCAGCGGAAAGCGTTTCGAGAGAATATTTCTTCCAAAACAGATATTGACCAAATACAGTTAATACTGCCATTATCATCACAATCGGCATACTCCATTGGTTGTAGAAACTGATCTCGGGCGGAGTTGGGTTTTCGTTGAACAACAATCCAATGATTGGGGAACTTGTTCCAAGAATGATCACCAGACCTAGAATAAATAACAGCATTGCGCCGGTAAACGTCATGAATTCTCGAGTCAAAATCTGAGATTCTTTTTTCGGTGATGGCAGTTCTTTATATCTCCAGATAAACATCCCAAAACCTAATCCGGTTATCACTAGCATAAAGACCAATAGTTGATTATATAATCCAAGATCTACGAAACTGTGCACGGAAGAATCAGACAGAATACCCGATCTTGTTAAAAACGTCTCATAAACAATGGCAACATAAGCTAATATTGCAAAAATGATGGATGACTTTTGAGCCACCGAACTTTTACGTTGAATAATCATGGTATGGATCCCGGCCGTACCAATTAACCATGGAACCAGAGAAGCATTTTCGACCGGATCCCACGCCCAAAAACCACCGAATGACAGTGTTACATACGCCCAATATCCGCCTAAAAAAATTGCCGTTAATAAAGCAACATTTGCACTTAACGTCCACGGTAAAGCCGGCCCTACCCATTCGTTGTATTTACGTTTCCAAAGTGCAGCCATGGCGAAACAATATGGAATAGTCATCATAGAAAAGCCCACAAATAGAATTGGCGGATGAATCATCATCCATGGGCTTTTCAGTAAATCGTTTAATCCGCTGCCATCAGAAGGAGCAAAATTAGGATTATTTTGAACTACCGGAATATCAGGAAAGTTCTCGGCAAACGTTCGGAATGGTGAGGCTCCGATAGTTAAATCACCGACCTGCCAGCCTACAATCATAAAGATCAAAAATACCTGGGTAAGCGTAAGAAAAAACATCACAGGAGCGCGATACGGAGCTCTTGTCCAGCGAATCAATCCTAAACCAAATAGCCATGAAAAAAATATCCATAGCATAAAGCTACCTTCTTGCCCCCCATAAAAAGCCGACCAAATATACTTAGCTGGCAGATCCAGGCTGGTATAATTATATACGTAATAGTATTTAAACTGATGAGTGAAAAGCAGATACACAAGCACCGCAGAAGCGGCAATCATAAACAATCCCTGAAAGCCAAAGAACCAGTTTCCGATTTTCAGCTTTTTCTCATCATCCTGAGAAGCGCTTTTAAAATAATAGAATAGAGAAGCTAATCCTGATGCAAATGTTAGCGTAATTAAAAGCTTACCAATTATTCCAATCATAATTAACTCTGTGATGCTTTTTCAAATTCAGGTGCATCATTATATTTCGAAGGGCATTTCATCAGCATCTCGTTTGCATAAAAAATATCTCCGCGCATCTCTCCTATTACTACCAAACGATCAGCTTGCTCAAAATTATTAGGTTTTGGTTTTGAATAGACAACCTTCTTTGTATTTCCTGCTTCGTCCTTCATATAGAAAGAAAATATTTTCGTTTCCATCGAAAAGCCGTATTCCTGAGTCTCGTCCCAAACACCTGCAACGTGCGCGGTATTCATCTCAGTGGCTTTTTCAAAATTAGTGTATGTGCTTATGCTTTCTCCAAAATTGTACATCAATAAAGATGTAAATCCGATGATAGCTACAATTCCGATTATTAATTTAGGCTTCATGATCGTCTGAATTATTTAGTTTGGCTTCAATTACAGATACTTTTCTATCCACTTTTATAAGAAAGAATAACAGCACAAACCAAATAATGAGCGTTACTCCAAGTACTACAAAAATGAGATCGTTGGAATACATGAATTGAATGAATGCGTTTGATTGATCGGTTTGTTCGGCTCCGCTCCACTTATCACCATAGTTTGATGTGAGTGTATCAACGGTTGCCTGAGGTACATCTTGTATGCGAATCTTCATTGGCTAAAACTACGAATTTTCTGTGTGATGTTGTACTATTTTATAACGATTAACAACATCATAAATCCAAAAGGCTAAAGCTACAAAACCTATAAATGCAGGGTATAACACATACCGTAATTCAGGCGCTGTAATTTCACTAAAAGCAGGATTTCCTTCTGCCCCGGGGTGAAGGCTTTCCAGTTGGCGAGGAACAACATACAGTAAAAAAGGAATAGTTGTAACTGCGAAAATATTATACACTGCTGATAATTTCGCTCGTTTTTCTTCATCATCAAAAGCAGATCTCAATACAAAATATGCGTAGTAGATCATGACTGCTAGTGCGGCTAAATTCATTTTAGGTTCAGCGAACGTCCACCAAGTTCCCCATGTAAAGCGCGCCCAAAGTGAGCCGGTTAGTAAACCACAAATTCCAAAAACGATACCAACTTTTGCGGCCGATTCAGCTTTGATATCAAATTTTAGATCGGGTGCATTCAAATATTTTATGCTGTAGTAAAAACTAACCACAAACATAGAGAACATCGCCATCCACATGGGTACATGAAAGAATAGATTTCGCGCTGTTTGCTCAAGGATTGGAATCTTCGGGATGGTTATCAAAATACCGGCTGCTATAACCAGCGTCATCCCGATAGCAACAATATATTTCCAGATTTTCAACTCAAATGAATTTTAATGATAAATACTGCTTTTTAGCTCGCCTGAATATATCAATATCTTTTCACGAATGGAGACATTTTACTAATTTTTAGATTCATTGTTCTTTATTTAAAAGCACTGCTATTTAAATATTAGAAATTGAAGGTTCTTTGTTGGATGTTCCAAGTTCGATGTTCTTCTGTTCCTTTGTTCGATGTTCCCTATCTCGCAGGACTGAAGTCCATGCTAGCTTATGTACGAAGCAAATTCTGAGAATATTTCACCTTCGAAGATATTGTGCCGAAGGCATGCCTATGGCAGAAATTGAATGTTTCTTGTTGGCTGTTCGATGTTGGATATTCCTACTCTCGCAGGACTTGCCAAAGGCATCCGCCCGACCGGCAGAAAAATCCATGCTGGCGAACTTAATGAAATTCAGCCAGTCATATTTTGTGTTCTCTTCATTTTCAATGTTCGATATTCAATATTCCTTGTTCTTCTGTTCGATGTTCTTCTGTTCCTTTGTTATTTTAGAAATTAAAAATCTGTTATGTCTGATTCACAAAAAGCGATTATCCTTTACCCTTCCTGGAAGAATTACTTTTGGCACTATTTTTTTGGTGTGTTACTTGCTCCACTCTTAGTTGGGATAATTATTATATGGCATACAGAAAGAAAGCGAAGGAACATTCATTATCAAATTTCAGACACTTCTATTGCAAGAATTGAAGAAAATACTTCCAAAGAACTAGAGCTTATTAACATTTTGGAAACTTCTCTTTCTCAAACAAGTCTTCAAAAAGCACTTAATGTTGGAGATATAAAACTACAAGCAAACGTAACTGAAATCATACTTTCAGGTCTTGAAGATTCCGAACTCCTGATAGATAAAATTGATACTGCCATTGCATATCAGAAAGAACAACTAAAAGCTGCAAGGAAAATAAAGCCAAGAGAAACATCTCACAGCCCCGGAACCTTAGATAGAATGGATTATTTAACAGGTCTTTGGCAACAGGGTTTAATCAGTGATGAGGATTATGACTCTGAACGCAAAAAATTTGAATGATTTTTATTTAACCACAGAGAGCGCAGAGTTCGCAAAGATTTTTTTGCATTCCTATCCCCTATCGATAATTCTTTTAAATCACTTTTACAAAAAGATGTCGTTTATTAAGAGCCATAATTAACTGCGGATTACAATGAATAAACTAACCTTCTTTTCTTTCTTTTTATTACTGATCAGTTTTTCTCTGAACAGTAGCACATCAGCCCAAAAAGCTAATTTTGAACTTGCGGAGCGCTTTACCACCGAAAATATGCAGAAAATGGTAGGCAGTACTTCAGTCTTTCCAAGATGGATCGAAGACACAAATAACTTCTGGTATGAGTATGAAAATTCAGAAGGTAAGAACTGGTATTACGTGAATGCAGAACGCGGAAATAAACGCTTACTTTTTGATCAAGAAGAAATGGCAGCTCAGCTTTCAGAAAGTTTTAGTAGAACCTTCAACGCCAAGGATTTGGATTTAAAAGGCTTTGAATATGATACTGACAAAAAGCTTTTCACTTTTCATGTAGACAGTGTTGAGTTTACTTACAATATTAATGGCAACAGACTTATTCGAGGTGATTCACTCGCCAAGGATGAAAAAGACGATTGGAAGTCGTTTTCTCCGGATAGTTCTTACGTGGTTTTTGCCAAGCATCACAATTTGTTCATTATGGGCAAAGAAGATCATGACAGCACCGCAGCACAAATTACAGAAGACGGAGAACGTTGGTTCAGTTACCAATTTAGTGACGGGGATACATCCACAACTGAAAAACAAAGAGCGCGGGTAAACTGGTTTGAAGACAGTAAAAAATTCTGGGTAAAACGTCAGGATAAACGAAAAGCAGATGATCTTTGGGTGATCAATTCTCTAAAAAAACGTCCTGAGTTGGAAACGTACAAATACCCAATGCCGGGAGAAGAAGAGGTGTATGTTGACGAGATAAAAGTATTTGATCCCGCTACACAAGAAAGCTTAATACTGGATACAGATAAATGGGAAGATCAGTCTTTAGGTGGCGCTTATTTTAATCAGGGTGGGATTTTTGAAACCGATAAATCTGATTTTCTTTATATCCTTCGTCGCGACAGAACCTGGAGTAAAATTGATGTACTGAAAGCCAATACTTCCACAGGCGAAGTTGAGGTTTTATTCTCAGAAGAAAGTAAACCCTATTTTAACACTCGCTATGCAAGGCTTGCTATTATAAATGAGGGAAAAGAATTTATTTGGTGGAGTGAACGTACGGGCTGGGGACAATTATATCGTTATGACAGCAACGGAAAATTAAAGAATAAAATAACAACTGGTCCATGGGTAGTTGGTAATATTGTAAAAATTGATACTGCGCAGTCACGTCTTTTCTTTGAAGGCTATGGCAAAGAAAAAAAGCAGAATCCTTACTATTCTAATTTATATAGTACCAAATTTGATGGTTCAGGTTTCCAACATCTATCACCTGAAGACGCAACACATGCTATCAATGCTTCTGATGAAGGAAATTACTTTGTAGATAATTATTCTCGGGTAGATCTTCCTACAAAATCTGTGCTGAGGGATGGATCAGGAAAAATCATTTCAACTCTGGAAGAAGCGGACATTTCACAAATGGTAGAGCAAGGCTGGAAAGCTCCTGAATCTTTTAAAGTTAAAGCTGCTGATGGAGTGACAGATATTTACGGCGTAATGTGGAAGCCGTTCAATTTCGATTCCACAAAAACTTATCCGGTTATATCTTATGTGTATCCGGGACCACAAACCGAGCCTTTTCCGGCTAATTTTACCGTTGGGGGATCCAGAGCTCGAACTTCTACTTTAGCTCAGCTTGGGTTTGTCGTAGTAGCTATGGGTAACCGTGGAGGAAGCCCGATTCGTTCAAAGTATTATCACAACTATGGTTATGGCGACATGCGTGATTATCCACTAGCGGATAATAAATACGGAATTGAGCAACTTGCCGGGCGGCATTCATTTATTGATGCGAGTAAAGTAGGAACATACGGTCATTCAGGTGGCGGATTTATGAGTACTGCTCTTCTTCTCACTTATCCGGATTTTTATAAAGTGGCTGTTTCATCTGCCGGTAACCACGACAATAATATTTATAACATTTGGTGGGGTGAAATTCATAATGGTGTGAAGGAAGTAAAGAAAACCGTAACCAAAACGAACGAGGATAGCACTAAAACTAAAGAAGAGGTCATCACTTTTGAAGCTCCGGTTGAAACAAATATTGAGTTAGCGAAAAACTTACAAGGTAAACTACTCCTAGTTCATGGTGATATGGACAACAATGTTCATCCTGCAAATACTATCCGACTGGCTGATGCTTTGATCAAAGCAGGTAAGCGATTTGATATGATGATTCTGCCCGGTCGCCGACATGGATTTGGACCTTCACAGCCTTATTTTGATAGAATGAGTTGGTATTATTTTGCTGAGCATTTATTGGGGGATTATCGCACAAATGTGGATTTTAATTTGCCGGAAGAAGAAGATTAAATTTCTTTAAATTAGATGTAGAAAAGGCTTCTTTTTAAAAGTCTTTTTCTTCTCTCAAAGCATTGGAACGCAGATGTAACGGATCAGGCAGATAGTCGCTGATGCGTGCGTAATTTGTTGGATTTACCCTAGTTCCACACGCTCAGCCTTAGAACCAAAATCGGTTGGACGAGCCGATATCTCCCAAACAGCGCTCCCCGACGTTGATCTGGAGATTGCGGATCAAGTGTGTCCGCAATGACAGGCCGTAAATTTATCATTCTTAAAAAATTTCCCTCCTCTAAGATCTCAACAGTTTATTTAATTCTTAGAATTAACCTGAGTATTAGAACGTTGTTATTAAAAAATACTAACTGGTAATAGTGCCAACAATGTAAGATTTTGAATTAAATAAAGTGTTTTTCATGAAAATGACCCACAAAATTTTATTTATTGTTCTTTCTCTTCTTCTAGGGCTCAATAAAGGTGCATTCGCTCAAAATTCTTCCGGTAGCGGTGAAACAAAAATTTCTATAAATACCACCATTGTTAGCTCCATTGAATTGATAACTGTTAAAAGTATCACCGTAGGGAGCCTGCAACCCGGACAACAAGAAGTTTACATTAACTCTATTAGTGATGTAAATGCCGGTTACATGATTGCCGTTGGTGCCCCCGGTGCAGATTTCAGACTTAACTTTGAAAAAACAAGAACGCTTACTCAGGTAAATGGGGATGGAAGTTTGATTTTCGAATACGAACTCTCCGGGAATAATATTGAAGATCAAAATAGTGCTGAACCTGTAAAAGATGTTCAAACTCTCAAGTTCAATTCTGAAGGTCAATATCATATCTGGGTCGGAGGTACAATTAATTTAAGAAATGCTCGCCCGGGAAATTACGATGGAGATTTTACCATTGAAATTGAATATATATAATGGTGTATTTAAGAAAATACCTATCATTTTTTGCCCTTTCTTTTGTTCTGGCTTCCGGCACTATTCAAAATTCATTTACTCAGGAAATCGATTTTGGAAGCTACAGTTCTGCCTACTCAGTTACTCTTTCGGAAGTAAATATTGGAGAGAATTTAGATTTTGGATTACTCGTTCAAAATGAAGGTCTCATAAGTGTTCCTATAGCAGAATCAAAAGTTCTGTCCATTCTTGGGGTTAAATACCTCGATGTTATTGTGGATGTTACTGCTGATGACTATCTCTTACTTAACGGGAATTTATCTTGTTTAACCGATCCGAGTTGCAGAATTCCTTATACATTACAAGCATCTTACGCTAATAATGGCTCTAACACTTTTAGTGAGGCAGTAAATTTTACGGTGGTTTCGAATGTGGCAAGTGCTCAGTTCCCTATAAAGCGCAGAACCGGTGGCCCTCCAAGCCCACCTCCTACTCCCGTTTATGAAGGGTACAATCCAAATCTTTTCCAGGAAACAGCTTATCTATATATATACGGCTCCTTAAATGTAGGAAATGTAACTGCAGGAAGTTATACCATCGATATAATGGTAACTATCAGCTATGATTAGAACGTTCGCAAAGATATTATCTCTTTTTTTCGGGCTAATTTTACCGCAAACTCTCTCTGCGCAGTTCATGAATATTCAAATTTCTATTGAACCCGAACTAAGTGCAGAAGTTGAACAAGTGTTGAATTTTGGACAAGTCGTTTCTAACTCAGGCATATCAGAAATTAAACTCGGTGACTTAAATACAGGCATATTCGGCATTCGCGCCATAAGGTCTCAATCACTTCAAATAGAATTAAATTATCCAGATTATTTAGTCCGCGAAAACAACCCTAATGATCAGATCCCATTAGATTTACAGATTTCATACAATAATTCAGGGTCGAATAATGCAAGTAAAACTAAAATTTTACCTAACCGTATGGGTAATTTAATTGTTGGAGGTAGCACGGTTAACGATTCCGGGAATTTTTGGCGAAAATTGTACCTATATGTTTATGGGACGATAGATGTAGGTGACATTCCTAATGGATTATATGAAGCCGATGTTACCCTTTTTGTTAGTTATGACTAACCAAAAACCTATTGTTAGAAGCTCTTAATTAAGAAAACCTAACTTTTTATTGGGTTACATTCTGGATAAATTTGAAAAAGAGAAATTCTTAAACCTTACTTAACTAATAAAAAAATGAAAACTCTATTAAAATCTACTCTAGTTGTTATGGCTGCTTTAGTTCTTTCAGGACAAGCATTCGCACGACAAACTTCTGGTAACGCTACCGTATCTGCAAATGCTAATATCGTAGCATCACTTACTGTAGCCAATGTTGCTGATTTAAGTTTTGGTGACATCCTTACTTCTGGGACGCCTACAATCACAGCTACTACAACCGGTGCTGGTTCCGTATCCGTAACTGGTGTTACTCCAAGTAATGTTATGAACGTATCTATTCTATATCCTTCTGTTCTTACAGATGGTACACCGGCAAACGACTTAACGTTCGCAACTTACTCAGCAGCTGTTACTGCTACTGGTAACGACGCTGATCCTACAAATGCTGTTGCGTTAACTGGCGAGGCTGCGTCAGGTCAAACTATTACCGGTACTTATACATCAACCGATGGTACCGTTGCACATATCTTTGTAGGTGGTCAAATTACTAGTGCTTCAAATGGTGTTGCTGGTAATACTTATGCAAATGATATTACAGTAACTGTTGACTACAACTAAGTACTGAAAGTCTTTTAAATCAAAAAAGTCTTATTTGAATAGAATAAGACTTTTTTTTTGCAAGTTGTGTGAAGCAAAACTACTTTTTTCAGCATTTTTGCGTATGTTTTACAAAATCAAATTACAGGCACATGAATAAAACACTACACACTATAATTTTGCTCGTTCTATCTTTAAGCAGCTTTTCTGTTTTTGGACAAGTAACCATTGCACCAACTAACTTATTTATTGATAGTAATTCCAAGTTTGGTACCTATATGGTCATTAACGGATCAAACGAAACACAGGAGATTTCAATCGACTTTTTCTTCTCTTATGCAGACCTGGATGAAAGCGGAAATCGTACTTTAGTTAAAGGTGATACTGTTATGGCTGAAAAACATTCCATTGTTGAGTATGTGAAAGCTTTCCCAAAAAACTTTAAGCTTGCTCCCGATCAACGTCAAATTGTCCGGTTAAGAATCTCTGCTCCGAATACCCTTTCAGACGGCACGTATTGGTCCAGAATTGAAACATCTTCTACCCCCGAGGCACCGCCTATAGAATTGCAATCCGATCAGGCAGTTACAGCTCAGGTCGGTATTATTGTAAAACAGGTAACCGGGCTTTTTTATAAAAAAGGAACGGTGAATACAGGTATTGAGGTTAGCGGCATTCGTCATGAAAGAGACGGAGATAAATTGAATGTATTTACTGATTTTTTGAAAACAGGTAACTCTCCGTTTTTAGGCTCCATAACTACCTCGTTACTGGATAAATCAGGGAGAGTAGTAAAAACAGGCTTCATTTCTACATCCATCTATTTTGATGGTACTCACAAACAAGAGTTGGATATTTCTGACTTAGCTAAAGGTACTTATTCAGTAAAAGTAACCTTCGAAACCAATCGATCAGATATTTCTGAAAAAGACATTGTTAGTATGGAACCTGTAAACCAAACAACTTCTTTTGAAATCAATTAACCTTGAAGTGCAAAACTTCTTTTTTATATCTAATTCTCACAGTGCTTATAAGTATAAGTTCTGCGACAGTTTCATATGCTCAAGATTCTTCTGAAGAATCCGAAGTTTATCTTGGTTTTCAATACCAGGGAGTTGTCAGCTCCGTAGTAATCAGCTACTATAAAAATGATGTTTTTTATCTTCCCGTTACAGAACTTTTCACGCTCTTTAAAATTCAGAATACGAAAGAGGGAACTATAATTACCGGGAAATTTTCTACTGATCAAACCCCTTTCAGAATAGATTTAGCAAAGCAGACCATTAAATTTGGAGACAAACGCATTTCCTTAACGAAGGATGATTTTCTCAGAAAGGAATTAGACGATTACTTATCCCCCGCAATTTTTTCTAAAGTATTCGAACTTAATTTCTCCGTTGACTTCAACAAGCTGATACTGAATCTTGAAACAGAGAAGCAGTTACCCATTGTAGAAGAAGCGCTTAGGAATCGAAGACGTAAAGTCGTTGAAACTAACAACTATCAAAAAAATTATTACGCCTTAGCTGCTGACAGGAAAAGGTCGTTTTTGAATGGAGGGTTTGTTGATTATTCATTGACAAGCTTTGTAACCAACACCAATAACAGTTATTCCTACAATACATCGTTAGGCTTACAACTGGCAGGTGGAGATCTACAAGGGAATATCTTTGGAAACTACACGAACGATACCTTTACTAATGCCAGTAATAATCTTCGCTGGCGATATGTAATTAGAGGTAACCCCGCTCTTACTCAGGTTTATGTTGGGCAAACAACACTTGATGGAGTTTTAAGCTCTAACTTTACGGGTGTTAAAATTACTAATCAACCTATTGAACCCAGAAGGTATTTTGATGAATATGTGGTTCAGGGTTCTACTATTCCTGAGTCAGAAGTTGAACTCTATTTGAATAATGCTTTGGTTGGATATGAAAAGTCTGATGAATTAGGAAATTATCGTTTTACCACACCACTTTATTATGGAACTTCAGATCTTGACTTGAGAATCTACGGCCCAACAGGTGAAACAATTGATAAATCAACCAGAATTCAGGTTCCTTTTACCTTTTCTCCACAAGGAGAGTTTAATTATAATTTGAATGCCGGAGTTCTGCAAAATCCTTTATTAGGTACCACAGAACGTCCTCTTGTTGTAAATGCAAAAGCAACTTATGGTCTTACAACATGGCTCTCAGGTTCTGTAGGTACAGAATATTTTGAAGGGGCAATGGAAAATTCAAATCCTGCAGTTACCGGTGCCATTTCCACTCGTTTTTTAACAAATTACATCCTTACACTTGAGGGAGTTTCACAAGGTTATTACCGCTCCAATTTAAACGCATTTTTTGCTAACTCTGCAAGCTTTAATATTGATTTCACAAATTATATATCTGAATCAATACTTTATAATTCTTCCGGTAGAGATCAACAATTGAATACCTCTGTTTTTTACCCTATTTCCATTGGAAATCTTCCATTTATTTCAAGAATTTCTACTTTTACTGTATTTAGAGACGATGTACAATCTACTTCACTACGTTTAGATTTAAGTACTCGAATTAATAAGCTAAATTTCCGATTTGGATATTCTGATCGTATTCTTAACTCTTACAATTTCCTGGAACCAAGTTTCTCCTCCACTCTTGATAATTCGCTAACGTACAATATTTCAAGAAATCCTAATACTCCAAAGATCCTGCGTGGTACTTTTATAAGAGCACAAATGCGTTATTTACCAAAATTATCTAAAATCGAATCTGCACAATTTGTGGTATCCAGAAATATGTTTAATGCCGGACGTTTACAATTATCATACGGCCGAAATTTTATAAACAACTTTAATAATATTCGTGCAAGTTTTGTGATCGACTTCAACAAGGTCCGCTCAAATTCTACGTTTTCTTCCATTCGTTCTGATTATAGTGCTTCTCAAAATATTCGGGGTTCTTTTGGATACGATACAAACTATAATAATTTCATTGCAACCAGTAGAAATCAAGTTGGTAGATCAGGAACAGCTATTAAACTTTTTGTTGATAACAACAATAATGAGAGATACGACGAAGACATCGATCAATCTATTGACGAAGGTTCTATAAGAATAGACCGTACCTCGGCTTCATCATTCCGAAAAAACGGGATTCTATATTATTCACAAATGCAGCCTTATTTTCGCTACAATATGCAGGTTAATAAGGGGTCTATTGAGAACCCGTTGTTAGTGCCTGAGCTCAATGAGTTCTCTATTATTACGGATCCAAATACGTTCAAAAAAATTGAAATCCCATTTTATATGTCCGGGGTTATTGAGGGAAGTGTTAAAAAATACTTTAATGAGCAAACCAGCCAGGGAATCGGTGGTGTCAAGCTAATTTTATCCGGTATTAATAGTGTGTTCTATAAAGAATTAAGAACTTTTTCTGATGGTAGTTTCTACTCGTACGAAGTTCCTCCGGGAAAGTATAAAATGAGTGTTGATCAGAATCAGCTTGATGTGCTGAACTCAAAATCAGACCCTGGAGAAATTGAATTTGAGATTAAGCCTCTAGCAGAAGGTGACTTTATCGAGGGATTATCCTTCCTCATTGTTCCTAAAGGCTACGACCCTGATAAAATTGAAGCTGTGCCAACAGAAGCTATTATAGCTGATATTAGCCAAAGCAGTGAGATTCTCGAGTTAGAAGCTCAGTTAAATAAAAATATAGATCAAACCTTACGATTAATAGTTCAAGCACAAACAGCCTTTTATAATGGAAATATAAATCGGGCCTTAACTTTGGTGAATGAGTCTTTAGAATTATTTAAAACTGCCCAAGGCTATGCTTTAAAAGGAAGTTTAAACTATTTGCAAGGAAATAAAGCAGAAGCTCGAAAGAATTGGGACCTTGCTACCGAGTTAAACCCTAATATTCTTATCCCTGATATAGAAGCATTAGATCTAATAATTAAAACTCAACTTGGTGATTAAATGTGTTAATAATTACTATGTTGAATACTATAAATACGTTGTTTAAGAATATTGATAGACGCTACTTTGTGATGAGACAATTGTTATCTCCTTTACTATTACTATGTTTGTTAAGCTTTGCAGCTACAGCACAGCCTACTACAACTACACAATCAGGAGATTTGCAAATTGCTTCTTTAGAACAAGCTTACGATTCTCAGATTATTCAAATACTCTCCAACCATTTTGATCGTAAAAAATTCTTTGTTGATGTAAATATTGATGCTGAGTTTATCGAAGAAACGTACCAAACACGGGGAAATCAGGTTGTAAACAGAACAAATCAAAATGTGTTTATGCCGGGGCTGCCTTTTCTTCCTGAAGAAAATCTCCAGAATACACAATCTTCAACTCAAAGCCCTGAGGAAGTTGTAAACCAAAACACGTATAAAAGTTTAAAGCTGAATAACATAGCAGTTAATATTTACGCTGATACTTCACTTTCTGATACAGATTTAGATTTTATGCGCCGCGTAACCGGTTTTGCAGCTAAGGTTGATTATGTTAGAGGTGATGTTATAAATATCACACAACTTGCTATTCCCAATCCAAGTTTTGAACCTACCGTTGTAATATCAACTGAAGATCCAGAACCGAAAGATCTACTCACTTCTTTTAAAGACTACTTAGTTGAGATAATACTACTCGGAGTTTTCTTTTTGGGGTTAGCTGTCTATGGTTTTTATAGAAAACCGGCTAATCAACAAAACACACCATCTCAAAGAGACAGCTTTAAAAGCGATGTTATATTAGATGGAAGTTTAAATCAGGATAGTAATCTCTCTTTCCATGGCAGCACCAAAGAAAAATCTCAGGATATAGCCTCGGAATTCGAATTGGTTTCTGAGAATTTTTTCAAGTATCCACAGGAAGTTGCCTTGGTTTTTGAATTTTGGATTGATAGCGATGAAAAAAATGGCCCTGCTAATGTAGCAGAAGTAATTTCAGCAATTGATAGAAGTTCACTCAGATTGATAGAAAATCATATTGCCGAAGAAAAGCTTGAGGTTATTACGAGAGCTTTAGCTGGATTAAGACCTATGTCAATTGACGAAAAATACAGAGCTGCTAAATACTTTAATTCTATTATTGAAAATGAAGAAACGGATGCAAAATCTACAAAAAAGCATGCAAAACTAGGTTTATTTAAGTTCTTAACTCATCTGCCTGATGACACTATCAGTGAGCTTATTAAAACTGAGAATAACGTAAGTGCCGCATTAATCATTGACTACTTACCTCAAGAAAAAGCCGCTTCAATCCTAAATTCTTTTGAGAGATCAAGAGCAGCTGAAATTATGTTGAAGATGTCAACGCTACATACTCTTTCTTATAATGAGCAAAGTAAGATATCGAATGGGTTGTTTGAAAAAGCAATCGTTGTTAGAGATAATGTACAACAAGAAGATTATGGTGTTGAGAATATCATACCTATTCTTGAAAACCTCCCGGTAAATGAGCAAAAAAGATATATTGAACAACTAAAATTAACCGGTTCGCCTATAGGTGATATTCTTGAGAAAGAGTTTTTTACTATTGACCAAATTCCTGAATTAGATGAAGAAGTGATAAAAAATGGAATCGCATCAATTGATACTACAACTTTGTTGGAAGCACTGATTGGTCTTGACCGAGATTCCATAGAAAAGTTGTTAATAACAAGACCAAAAAGAGAACAACAACTTATTCGATTAGAACTTGAAGCCTTAAACGGGGATACTGTTGGCTCAAGTGAAGCAAAGTTTACTTTAGTTAAAGCTCTTAGAAAATCCATAAAACTGAGCAAAGCAGATCAAGAATAAATTTCATATATCAACACCTTTAATAATAGTATGTTCAATACTGTTATTTTTAAATTTCATGGGCTGTGGAAATTCAAGAACTGCATCTTTAAATGAAACTACCCCAACTAATAGTACTAATGAAAACCCTATCCAAAAAGACACTATTGAAGTTGTAGAGCCTGAAATAGATAAAGAAAAACTACGGAGGGATTCTCTTACTCAAGTTTATAAGGTCGAACTATATAAAGAAAACCAAACTAAGGCTAACAGGCTAACTACTTTTTATATTCTTGCACAACAGAAATTTTATAACGCAGAATATGAGGAAGCATTATTCCTGATTAACCGTGCTTTAAATGTAAAAGAAACTGCGGATGTACTCGCCTTAAAAGGAAGTATTTACTACGGATTAGGTTCTACCGAGAATTTTATAACCTATTGGAAAAGAGCTTTAAAACTAGATAAGGATTTACCAATGCCTCCATCCCCTACTATTGTACAAGAACTAAAAAAATATGGATTGATTAATGAAAATCCAGATAGAAATTTCAATAATAACTAAGTTATGCGCACTTCCTTTTTAAATATTTTTAGTTTCTTGGTGTCTTTAGCGATACTTGTATGGGGCGCTTTACTAGTTACCGGATTTGCTCAATATAATGTAGTACCGACAAAGTACGAGTTTTTGAATCTGCCAAGTCTTGCCATCGTTTTTGGTGGTATTTCAGCCAGTGTATTTATCAGCTATCCATTCAAGAAAGTAATTAAAGCCCTGGGAGAAAGTACCCGTCTTTTTTCTCATAGCACTATCGATGATAAATTACTGGAACAAGACGTTGAAAAGATATTGGAATGGCAAAAAAAGATTCGAATTGACAAAGTAAGGGCGGTTTCTGAACTGAGTGAAGAATATACTAACCGTTTTGAAGGATACCTTTTTTCAATTTTAGATACTAATTACTCAACAGAAGAGCTCCGTGAGTTAGGTGAGATTAACATTCAGGAAACTTATTCTCGCCAACAGCAAATTAATCACATAATTGGAAGCATGGGTAAAACCGCTCCTGTTTTTGGGATGTTGGGTACACTTTTCGGGCTTATCGTAATTCTGTCGGGTTTTAATGAAATGGATTCACTACTAACAGGATTAGCCGCAGCTTTGATGACAACGCTATATGGAATTTTAATTGGAAATTTTGTTTTTGTGCCCATGGCGAAGAAAATGAATAGCATAGCTTCGCTTCAATATTTTAGAGAAAAATTAATTCTTGAAGGCATTATTCTTATACAAGAACAAAAATCTTCTTTGCAGATTTATGACAGACTAAAAGCGCATATGCACCGAACAACTCAACAATTTTAAGCAAACGAATTAAATAGTTTTGAGCTTAGAAACAACAAAAAACAAAGACAAGTCATTATATCCTAATCAGGAAGCCGATGACGAAGATGACGATAGCTGGCAAGTCAGTTATCTTGATATTATTACCATCCTTCTGGGATTTCTTGTGATCTTACTTTCTTTCTCTGAATTAAATAACGGCGAATCTTTCTCTGTTTCAGAGTTATTCAAATCTTCTCAAAATGAAACGGAATTTATCACAACACCCATTGATGATATCAAAAAACAACTGGAGAGCCTTTTAGAACCTGAAATTGAACAAGGGAAATTGGAAATCTACCGGGAATTGAATGATGTAAGAATTCGCTTTAAAAGTGATGACTTATATAACTCAGGAAGCGCTCAACTACAGGATAGTGCTACTGAAATACTAAACCGAGTTCTGGCTGCCTTTAAACTCATCAGTTATGATGACTTTGAAATTGATGTAGAGGGCCATACAGATAATGTACCAATATCATCTTCAAGTTTTGATTCTAACTGGGAACTTTCAACCTCCAGAGCTTCCAATGTTGTAAAATATTTCAACCGAATGGGTATTTCTCAGGAAAGATTAAAAGCTTCGGGTTATGCTGATTCTCGTCCAATAGTAGAATTTGATCAACAAGGAAATCCCTACCCGGCAAACAAAGATAGAAATCGAAGAGTCGTGCTTAGGCTTTTTTATTCAAGCCCGGAACAGTATGAGAATAATAGTTCAGACTCAACTAATACGGATGAAGATCAAACTTCCCAACCCGAAAAAGAAGAAGTTCTGCCCGCTACAACCGGTTTAGATGTAGCAACTGCTCAAGTGGAAGAGCAAATTAGCTCAAATCAAAATGAAGAATCTGAATCTACACAAGCATCAGAAGCATCAGAAGCATCAGAAGAAACCAGTGTAAACACCACTCCTAAAGTAAACTCAAGTAAGCCTGAAACTAAGTCGGGACAAAAAGTAACTAAACCCGAAAATACGGAAAACTTTGAAAATGGCTGTCGTTATTCTATTCAGGTAGGAGGATTCGAATCGTTTTCAAACAGCTTCAATTTCTCAAAAGATGCAGAAGAAAAAACAGGTTTAAAATTTGAGATTCTTTATAACAATTCTCTTTTTTCAAGTAGAACAGCTAGTAACAGTTCTTTTCTCGAGACTATAGCATTACAAGAAACTATAGAAGAAAAGCTAGATAATGATCAAATTACCGGCTTTGTTCAGCAATGTTATGATGATGGCAGAAATCGCCCTCAACCTTTAAACTATCAAATCCAATTAGCTTTTTTTCAGAATGAACAAAATGCACTCTCATTTATCGAGACTTTAGCTGAAAAGTATAATATTGATGCTGTAATTGAACAAAAATCACTTCAAGCTTTTACTTTACTTACTAAACCTATACATAGTATATCAGCAACGCAGAAGAAGTTAGAAGAGATCAAAAGCATTGATATTCTAAATGGCGCATTCATAAAATTTGACCCGAGTACAGTTTCTGAATATTCATTTACTTATCAAATACAGCTTGGATCTTTTTCTACAAAGCAAGAGGTAGATCTAATTGCTCAAAGGTTGAGAACAGAAATGAATGTACAAAGTAGTATTAAGACATTTAGCAATGGAAGATATTACTTAGTAACCCGACCTTATACAGACTGGGATGAAGTTTCGGAACTGTATAATATCCTTGATCGTGACAGTTCAGAGTTGTCGCTTGTTATTTATCTTCTTGAACGCGTTTAAGCGGATGGAGAAATAGAATTTTACTCCGTAAACCAAGTTAACAACACACTCCTCAATTCGTTGAACCATGATTTTCGGGATTATAGAAT